>Ga0207834_1000190_pt1 | contig 22188 bp, 13 predicted proteins | sample LuqExpMetagenom5_FD_187763 | JGI IMG/M metagenome (GOLD analysis project Ga0207834, IMG submission 187763) | Tropical forest soil microbial communities from Luquillo Experimental Forest, Puerto Rico - Sample 5 (SPAdes) | ecosystem: Environmental > Terrestrial > Soil > Tropical forest ...
TTTACCACCGCCGGCACCCTGAAAGCCAGCGTGGAACTGGCGCACTTTGGCGCCACGGCGCTGCCCAGCACCGGCTCTTCCTGGAGAATTGAGGACGAAAAGGGCCATGTAGCCGCCAGCGGCACGTTGCCCGCCCGCCCCATTCCGCGCGGCAAAAACATCGCGCTGGGCACAATTGAAGTGCAGTTGGCGCAGCTCAAAGCTCCGGCGCAGTATCGCCTTGTTCTGGAACTCAACACGGCCAAGCCTGTCCGGAACGAGTGGAAGTTCTGGCTCTATCCGAAGGCCATCTCCGCGCCCTCTTCCACCGTGCTGGTCACTGGCGACTGGAGCGCCGCGGCAGAGCGTCTGGCCGCTGGCGGCAAGGTTCTCTATACCGCTCCGGCCAGCATCTTTGCCGGGCAGGACACCAAGATGACCTCCGCACCCACCTTCTGGAACCGGCTGATGAACCCTACCGGCGCATGGCTGCTGGGCATCCACTGCCAGCACACGCACCCCGCGCTCGCGCACTTCCCCACCGAAGCCGCCGGCGAGTGGCAGTGGATCGATCTGGCCGCCGACGCCTACGCCATGAAGCTGGATACCCTGCCTGCAGGCCTACGCCCTCTGGTGCAGCCCATCGACGACTGGAATCGCAACTGGAAACTTGGCCTCGTCTTCGAATGCCGTGTGGGCCAGGGCCGTTTGATGGCCACCAGCATCGACCTCGGCGCGGCGCGCCCCGGCACAGCTTCCCTGCAGCACTCGCTCCTTGGTTATATGGAGAGTGCCGCATTCACGCCGGAGATTGCAGTGGAACAGGAAACTCTGCGCGCATTGTTTACGCCCGTCGCCAAGCCAGCACCCGCGCGCCCGGCAGAGTACTCCCCCGATCTGGACGATCCGGGACAGTTGAAGCGCCGCCCACACTAACAAAAAAGCCCGGTCTGCAGCAGAGCTTCGCTACAGACCGGGATATGTCGATTGGGCAATAGGGATGGTGTTATTCCGTGTCGGGATTGGGCAGAATCACATCCCGCACAATTCCATTCATCTCCGCACAGGAAGCAATAAAGCCACGCAGCGTACGGCGAGTGGAGCCAAAGGTGTCGAACTCCGCCGGTGTCATGCCGTCTTCCATGTAGGCTCGCTCAAAGTCCGGGAACTTGGCCAGCAGTGTGTCCACAATCTTTGCGTCCACCGGCGTATGGATGCGGTCGATCACTTCGATATCGCTCTTGTTGTAGCGCTTCTGCCAGCCGCAGGGCGGTGAAATCACCACATCGCCACCAATAAATTCACTCCAGTGCATATGGTTGCGGAAGGCCGCCGAAAGCAGACGCAAGCGATAGCCGCGCTCCTGGTAGATCTGGTAGGCCTTCTTGAACGCGGCCACGCCCGCCCACTCCAGATAGCCAGGATCGACGGAAAGTTTCTGCTTGTCATGCACGATCTTCAGCCAGTCATCCAGGCGACCGACCATGATGGTGCACACCGGCCCCATGGTGCTGATGTCCAGCCCCTCGGCCTCGCGGCGCTTCAAACCACGCTCCACCGCCTCGGCCACGGCAATAGCCTGCGGCACGGTGAAGCTGACCGTGGCATTGATGCTGATGCCGCGATAGGTGGCCTCTTCCATGGCCGTGATGCCCGCCTTGGTGGCGGCAATCTTCACGATCATGTTGGGAGCGAGCTTGCTGAAATAGATCGCCTGATCGAGCATGGCCTGGGCCGAACGGTAATTGCGCGGATCGGTCTGGATCGAAAGCCGTCCATTGCGGCCCTTGGTCTGCTCATAGATGGGCAGCAACAGCTTGGAGGCATTGGTTGAGATCTCTTCCACAATGCGCCAGGCAATCTGATCCTCGCTGGCCTCAGGCATCTCCTCCAGCAGTTGCAGCATGCGCGGCCGCCAGGTAGCCAGTTCCTGCTTGATCACGGTAACGGCGATCGACGGGTTGCAGGTGGCACCTACAGCGCCGTGTTCGATCGAGTACTTCAATTCTTCAATGGCCGCTGAATCGTTCCAGAGACAGGTCGGAGTAGTCTGGGTCATCTGGTGGAGCGGACTTTTGAACGCTGTAGAAGCGGATGGAGCCATGGTACCTCCCGTCGAATGCAAACGTGTGCAAAAAGAACGCTACCACCGCTGAAATTCCCCGGTCAAGCGAAGTTTTACCACAGTCGTTTTTTTACGCCCTTAAAAATCAGATAGATAGACAGCAGTAAAAAAATACCTAATGCCCGCGCTCTCCCTCCCCTGCAATTCCCCTGCAATTCTTCTGGAGCGCAGCACAAAGCCCCCAACTCGAACGCCCTGGCCTGCCCGCCGGAGAAGAACCGCACGGAGGAGATCGAAGCAAAGCTTCCAGGCAAAGTCGGAAACCTCTCGAGCCAGGCAGCGCGTTACCGACCTCATGGAAGCTCCGGCGCGGCGCTGGCCAGGCACCGTCCGCAGGCATGTGCGGGGAAATGGAAGGGTTGCGCAGAGCCCTGCCACAGGCCAGGCAATTTCTTTTCAGCGGGGAGTTGACAGAAGCGGAAAGCCGGGTAGATGATTCTCTCCCAGATGCACACGTGTGCATTCCACATCGTGCCATGTTCAACTACGCCTTCATCCTACGACCGCAACACACCTTGCCCCGCTGCCATGGACGCTTTTATTCCCTGCCGGCTCTCGCGCCTGCCTCTTACCGCGCATCCCGGCCCGAACACGCGAAGGAGTCTCGATGAGCCATCTGCTGGTGAAGCCCGATGTCTTTGAAAATCGCACGGAGAACTTCGGCTTTGAGCTGTTGTCGTTTGCCGTGCGCAAGCTTGCCGCCGGAGAGTCCTACTCCGCGGAAACCGGCAATACCGAGCTGGCCATCGTCGCGCTTGGCGGCATTTGCTCGGTGAAGAGCTCGGCGGGCGAATGGCTGAACTTTGGCGGTCGCGCCACGGTCTTCGATGGCCTGCCCTACACGCTCTATCTGCCCATCGGCACCCGCTTCACGGTCAGCACCGAGTCCAGTTGCGATCTGGCCTTCTGCCACGCCAAGGCCGATGAAGTGCATCCGGCCAAGCTGGTCACGCCGGACGATGTGGGCATTGAGCTGCGCGGCGGAGGCAACGCCACGCGCCAGATCAACAGCATGGTTCCGCCCAGCTTTGATGCGCATCGGCTGATCGTGGTGGAGGTCTATACGCCCGCGGGCAACTGGTCGAGCTGGCCTCCGCACAAGCACGATGTGCACAACCCTCCCGGCGAAGTGGATCTGGAAGAGATTTACTACTACCGCATCGAGCGTCCCGAGGGCTTCGCCATTCAAAAGGTCTACACACCCACGCGCTCCATTGACGAAACCATCACCGTCCGCGACGGCGAGCTGGTGCTGGTGCCAGAAGGCTACCATCCGGTGGCTGCCGCACATGGCTACAACGTGTACTACCTGAACGCGCTGGCTGGCTCGGGCCGCTCGCTGGCGGCAAGCGACGACCCCGACTATGCCTGGGCGCGCGCAACTTGGACCGAACAGGACCCGCGAGTTCCCGTGGTGACCAAGCAGGGAAAGAGGTAAGACGGATGACCACACGCAGACTCACCATGGCCCAGGCCCTGATCAATTTCCTCAACGTTCAGTACGTGGAGCGCGACGGGAAACAGAACAAGTTCTTCGCCGGTGTACTCGGCATCTTTGGCCACGGCAATGTGGCCGGCATTGGCCAGGCGCTGCAGCAAACACCCGAGCTGCCCTACTATCCGGTGCGCAACGAGCAGAGCGGCGTGCATCTGGCCACAGCCTTTGCCAAGGCCTCCAACCGCATGCGCGCCTATGCCTGCACTTCGTCCATCGGCCCGGGCGCAACCAACATGATCACTGGCGCGGCCCTGGCCACAGTCAATCGTCTCCCCGTTCTGCTGTTGCCTGGCGACATCTTCGCCCGCCGCAATGTGGCTCCGGTGCTGCAACAGATCGAGTCGCCCGCCACGCAGGACATCGGCGTCAACGATTGCTTCAAGCCTGTCTCGCGCTACTGGGACCGCATCTACAGGCCCGAGCAGTTGATCACCGCGCTGCCTGAGGTGATGCGCGTGCTCACTTCGCCCAGCGATTGCGGTGCCGTCACGCTGGCTCTGCCGCAGGATGTACAGGCCGAAGCCTACGACTATCCGGAAGAGCTCTTTGAAAAGCGCGTGTGGCTCATTCGCCGTGGACAGCCCGATGAGCTTTCACTGGAACGTGCCGTCGATGCCATCTGCGCCAGCGCGCGCCCGCTCCTTGTCTGTGGTGGCGGCGTGCTGATGAGCGAAGCCTCTGCGGCGCTGGATCAATTCGTCTCCGCCACCGGCATTCCCGTGGCGGAAACTCAGGCCGGCAAAGGTGCTCTGGCATGGAATCACCCACAGGTGGTGGGAGCCATTGGAGCAACCGGCTCGCAGGCCGCCAATCGCTTGGCCCATGATGCGGATCTGGTCATTGGCGTCGGCACTCGCTATGCCGACTTCACCTCCGCCTCGATGACCGCCTTCCAGAATCCCAAGGTGCGTTTTGTCAACATCAACACCGCGGAGTTCGATGCCTTCAAGGTGGGCGCAATTCCGCTGGTTGCCGATGCCCGCGTGGCCCTCACGCAGCTCACCAACCGCCTCAATAGTGTGCACATTCATGCGCCGTACGCCCAGGAAATCGCCCAATTGAAAACGGCGTGGGATGCCGAAGTGGATCGCCTCTTCCATCTCAACAACCCCGGCAAACCCGCACAGAGCGAGGTGATTGGCGCCATGTGGGAGTGTGCGGGCGAACGGGATGTGCTACTCTCGGCCGCCGGCTCTCATCCCGGCGATCTGCATAAGCTCTGGCGTCCGCGCCAGCCGGGCGGATACCACATGGAGTATGGCTACTCCTGCATGGGCTACGAGATCCCCGGAGCCATGGGCGCACGCATCGCTGATCCCACACGCGAGGTCTTCGTCTTTCTCGGCGACGGCACCTATCTCATGATGCCCACTGAACTGGCCACGGCCGTGCAGGAAGGCATCAAGATCATCGTCGTGCTGGTGGACAATCACGGCTTTGGATCGATCGGTAATCTCAGCCGCTCGGTGGGGTCGGAGGGCTTTGGCACCAAGCTCCGCTATCGCAACACCGACTCCGGCCAACTCGACGGCGGAAACGTGGGCATCGATTACGTGGCCAACGCCCGCAGCCTTGGCGCGGATGCCTGCAAGGTGGCCACCATCGCCGAACTGAAAGACGCACTGGAAAAAGCCAAGGCTGGCTCGCGCGCTTCGGTCATCGTAATCGAGACCGATCCCACCGTGGGCGTGCCCGGATATGACTCCTGGTGGGATGTGGCCGTGGCCGAAGTTTCTGAGATGGAGAGTGTGCGTCAGGCGCGTGCCCGCTATGTGGAAGCGCGCAAGCACGAACGTTATCACTTGTGAAGATAAGCCGGATCAGCCGATGCCACGGCCAGCTATAGCACTTCGCCCGGCATCGTCCCTTACGCAAAAGGAGAGGAATTATGACATTCAACACCGTTGCAGAAACCCTTAGCGACCGTTATTTCGACGTTCTCGCAGACGTCACCCCCGATCCCATTTCCGGCCGCGTGCCCCGCAAGCTCAAGTACTATGCCGGCGGTCAGTGGAAGCAATCGACGACCACGAAATATATGGCCTGCTACGACCCTTCGACAGGCGCCGTGATCGCGCAAGCGCCGCAGTGCACCGAGGCCGAGGTTGAAGAGGCCATCGCCACGGCCGAACGAGCCTTCCCGGCATGGCGCGATACGCCCGTATCCAAGCGTGTGCAAGTACTCTTCCGCATGAAGCATCTTCTGGAGGAGCATCTGGATGAGCTAACCCATCTTTGCGCCGAAGAACACGGCAAGAAATGGGATGAGGCCGCTGGCGATGTGTTGAAGGCCATCGAAGTGGTCGAGTTCGCTTGCGGCGCGCCTCACCTGATGAAGGGCGAGTCGCTGATGAACGTCAGCTCCGGTTACGACACGGTGCAGTTCCGCGAGCCGCTGGGCGTGTTTGCCGGCATCGCGCCCTGGAATTTTCCGGCCATGATTCCGCAAGGATGGATGGCGCCGCTGTGCATCGCCACCGGCAACACCATGGTGCTCAAGCTTGCCAGCGCCACGCCGCAATCGTCCATGCGCATCACCGAACTGTGGAAGCAGGCGGGGCTACCCGACGGCGTGCTCAACGTAATCACCACCAGCCGCCATGAAGCGGAGATCTTCCTGCGCCATCCCGCCATCAAAGGCGTGTCCTTTGTGGGCTCCACCAGCGTTGGCCTGCACATCTATTCTTCTGCCGCGGCCAACGGCAAACGCGTTCAGGCGCTCACGGAAGCCAAAAACCACGCGCTCGTGCTCTCGGATGCCGTCATCGAACGCGCCGCGCAGGGCATCACCAACTCCTTCTGCGGCTGCGCCGGCGAGCGCTGCATGGCGCTGCCCGTGGTGGTGGTTGAAAACTCCGTTGCCGACAAGCTGATTGAAGCGCTGGTCCGGAACGTGCGCGGAATCCAACTCGGCCTTGCCTATGACAAGCAGACAGGCCTGGGACCGGTGGTCAATGCCGGCCACAAAAAATTCGTGCTGGACTGGATTGAGACCGCCATCCAGGAGGGCGCTAAGCTCGTCCTCGACGGCCGCAATCCCCAGGTTCCCTCCGAATGCGCAAACGGCTTCTTTGTTGGCCCCACCATCTTCGATCACGTGACCGAGAAGATGACCTGCGGACGCGACGAGATCTTTGGCCCAGTGCTCTGCATCAAGCGCGTGGACAGCTTTGAAGAAGGACTGGCCCTCATGAACGCCAACCCCTTCGCCAATGGCTCGGTGATCTATACCGAAAGCGGCTACCACGCGCGCGAGTTCGCGCGCCGCACCGATGGCGGCATGGTGGGCGTCAATGTGGGCATTCCGGTGCCACTCGGCATCTTCGGATTCACCGGCCACAAGCAGTCCTTCTTTGGCGACCTGCACTGCATGGGTCGCGATGGCGTGATCTTCTTCACCGAAACCAAAAACGTGACCTCCACGTGGTTCACCAGCAAGCCGATCCCGGCCAAGGTGAGCACCTGGGACGGAACCATGACCCGCTAGCGAAATCCCGCGGCATGCCGCGCAACAAAGAATCGGGTGTCCTAGATCTCAGATCAACTGACTGGGATCGAATCACTCCGCCACCCATAACCCTGTCTGAGCCATTGTTTGTACGTCACGGTAAGCCGGAAGGTCAGCCTCCTTCCGGCTTGCCAGAAGAGGCAAGGAGCACCCATGAGAAAGCTGATGGTTGGCAACGCGCCTTGTTCCTGGGGACTTCTCGAAAATCAGGACAAGAGCAAACAGATCCAGTTCGATCAAATGCTGGATGAACTCAAGGAAACCGGCTACACCGCCACAGAGTTGGGCGATTGGGGCTATATGCCCACCGATCCCGCCGCGCTGCATGAAGAACTGAACAAGCGCTCGCTCACCATGCTCGGCGCGTTTGTTCCTGTCGCCATGAAGTTCGCCACTGCACATCGCGAAGGCGCGGAACGTGCGGTAAAAACAGCCAAGCTGCTCTCGGCTGTCGCCGGCGATCCAGCACCTTTTCTGGTGCTCGCGGACGACAACGGCACCGATCCCGTACGCACCAAACTAGCCGGCCGCGTCCCTGCCAGCGTGGGTCTTTCCAAGGACGAATGGAAGGTCTTCGCAGCCGGCGCCAACCATGTGGCGCGCTCCGTATTCGATGCCACCGGACTTCGTACCGTCTTTCATCATCACAGTGCCGGCTATGTTGAAACACCCGACGAAATCGCAACCCTGCTGGATTTCACCGATGCCGATAAGCTCGGTCTGGTCTTTGATTCCGGCCATTACCTGAATGGCGCGGGCGTGGAGGGCGTGGATCTTGTTGCCGCGCTCAATCGCTTCAAAGAGCGCATCTGGTACATCCATCTGAAGGATATCTCGCCCGAGGTCGCGCATCAGGCACACCGGGAAGAGTGGGATTACTTCAACGCCATGCGCAATGGCCTGTTCTGCGAACTCGGCAAAGGCGCGGTGGACTTCCCCGCTCTGCTCCGTTGGCTGGCGGCCCAGGATTACACGGGCTACACCCTCGTGGAGCAGGATGTTCTGCCCGGCATGGGAACCCCGAAGGAAAGCGCGGCACGCAATCGCGAATACCTGCGCTCCATCGAATCCAACTTCACATGCGCTGAACCGATTCTTGAGAAAGCTGGTGTCCTGTGAGTAAGAAAACTCTTCATTTTGGCATTATCGGCGCAGGCCGCATCGGGTGCGTCCATGCAGAGACACTGGCCTTTCGTCTTCCGGAAGCTGAAATCGTAGCCGTCACCGACGCCAACCGCGAAGCCGCCGAGCAGCTTGCCGCACGCTGCGGTATTCCCACCGTGGCAGCCAGCAGTGAGGAACTGTTGGCCGATCCGCGCATAGAGGCCGTGCTCATCTGCTCGCCCACACCCACGCATGCTGATCTGATTGTGTCTGCGGCGAAAGCCGGCAAACATATCTTCTGCGAAAAGCCCATCGCCTTCTCCCTGGCCAAGATCGATGCCGCACTTGCGGCCGTCCAAGCGGCAGGGGTGCAATTGCAGATCGGCTTCAACCGCCGCTTCGATGCCAACTTTGCCCGCGTCCGCCAGGCCGTGGCCTCGGGGGAAATCGGCAAACCGCATCTGATGCACATCATCAGCCGCGATCCCGCTCCGCCTCCTGCACAGTATGTTGCGCAGTCCGGCGGCATCTTCCTCGACATGACCATTCACGACTTCGACATGGCCCGCTTCCTGATGGGTGAAGAAGTTGAAGAGATCTACACCAGCGGCGGTTGCATGATCGATCCCGCCATTGGCAAGGCCGGCGACCTGGACACCGCGCTCATCGTACTGCGATTCAAGAGCGGCGCCATCGCCACCATCGACAACAGCCGCAAGGCCGTCTATGGCTACGATCAACGCGTTGAGGTGCTGGGCAGCGAAGGCAAGATCGAAACCAACAACTGCTATCCCAATCAGGCGTCCATCAGCGGCGCAAAAAATGTTTACCGCGACCTGCCGCTCAACTTTTTTATGGAGCGGTACACCGAAAGCTTCGCAACGGAATTGAAATCCTTTACGGACGCCGTGCTCGAAAACAAGCCCACCGTGGTAACTGGCATCGATGGACGCATCCCCGTGGTGATGGCCAAGGCCGCGCGCAAGTCCTATGACGAGCATCGCCCCGTGAAGCTTGAGGAGATCACAGAATGAAGCATTCCATGTTTGTCGCCATCGTCAGCGATGTGCACCTGTGGGTGCCATTGTGCGTACTGCTGGGCGGTATCTGTCTCCTGCTTACCTTGAGGTGATGCTGTGGGTGTTGCTCAAATTTCAGACGTTGAGAAGCGGGTCCGAGCTCTTCACACCGTAGGCGTTGTCTGCGGACTGGCGGCGGGCGCCTGGCTGGGTACAGCCGAAGCGCCCGTCAAGCTTGCCTCCGGGCAGGTACCTCCCTTCATTGTGACTCTGGGCATGGTGCTGGGCGTCTTCATGGCGCGCTGGACCATTCCCGTTATGCTCAAAGGCGCGGGCTTTGTGCTGCGCGACCTGCGCCAGAACGCGCACCTGATCGTGTGGGCTCTGATTGCAGGAACCCTCTGGGTGGTGGCCAATACGCTCACCGTGTTTGCCATCAAGAATGTCGGCCTCTCCATTGCCTTTCCGTTGTGGAATACCAATTGCCTGATCGGATTGTTCTGGGGATGGCTGTTCTTCAATGAGCTGAAGGGCTCCGGCTGGAAGGGATGGGCGCAGGTCTTTGGCGGCTCGCTGGCATTGGTGATCGGCGCTGCCATCCTCGCCTTTGCCACCACCGGTCATGCCGCCAGCACCGGCGCCAATCCTAAGCTTGGTATCGCTGCCGCGCTGGGTGCGGGCGTACTTTGGGGAACACAGTATATTCCCTACCGCAAGGCCTACATCAGCGGCATCACACCGCTCTCGTTTGTCACGGTCATCGCCTTTGGCGAACTGGTTTCAACGCTGGTTCTGAGCGTAGCCTTCGCCGGCAGCTTCAGCAATCTGGGCCATCAGATTGCAGCGGCAAAGCCCTTCATGTTCTGGCTCTTCCTGGGCGGGTTCTGCTGGGTCTTCGGCGACCTGTTCCAGCAATACGCAGCCAAGTACATCGGCATCGGACGTGGCATTCCCTTGTCGAACACCAACCAGCTCTGGGGCCTGGCCTGGGGCGCTCTCGTGTTTGGCGAACTGGCCACCATCGACGCGCATGCCCGCATGCTGGTGCTTGCCGGATCGCTGGTGATGATCGTGGGCGCGGCCTTCATCGGCACCGCCGCTGCGCCGGCCTCGGAACGCACGTCCTGGTCAGACGCCATGAACCGCGAATGCAGCCGCTACGGCCTGGATGCGGAACGCGTGGTCTCCATGCTGAAAGGCGACGATCCGCGCGCCAACCAGAAACCTCCACGACGCTGGTGGGAGATGTTGTTCCCCATCTGCTCGCTGGCAGCGCTTGTTTGGCTGGGGACTCTGTTACGGCGACCCGAGGTGGAACTGAACCTGGCCTGGATAGGAATCCTGCTGACCATCACTTGCTGTTCGCTGTTTTTTAGCGGCATGCTGCTGTGGAAGCGCACTCGCTTTTCCTAATGTTGTTCTGCCTGCGCAGGGCTCACTCCAAATGAGCCCTGCTTTTTTTGCGAGTTTTTCCTGGTACCGCCGCACTCACGCGCAGTTCAGCGCAATCCTGTTCGCAGTAGTGTTTCAATCCCGGCACGGATGCGCTCGGTAGTGAATGCCGTAAAGCCAAAGATAAGCCCTGGCTCGGTGCGCAACGTCGTCCCTTCCTGCGCAGCCTGTGGATCGATGTGGCTCGCAGCATAGGAAGTGAGTGCCGGCACATCCAGACCAGCGCGGCGCAATCTGGCCGAGGCTTCCATGTCATCGTAATCCTTGGGCAGAAATCCAGTCAGATTCATTCCCCCATCGGAAAAACGGAAGTTCAGCGGTAGTCCTCCCTTCTGGATCGCCTCCAGAAAGGTCCGTTGCCGCTCTGCGTAGGCGCGGCGGCAGCGGCGGATGTGCGAATAGAATGCGCCTGTATCCAGAAACGCCGCCAGGGTTGCCTGATCGATCATGGGGCCGTGATCATCCGCCACGCTTTTCAATTGCTGAAACTCTTCCACCAACGGCACCGGCAGCACCGCGTAACCAAGCCGCAAGGCCGGAAAAAGCAGTTTGCTGAACGTACCAATGTAGATGATGCGCCCACCCGCATCCAGACTCTGCAAGCTGGGCAACGGAGCCGCCTCATAGCGGAATTCCGAATCATAGTCGTCTTCGACAATCCAGGTTCCTGTATCAGCCGCGCCATTCACCAGCGCTAGGCGCCGGCTCAGCGAGAGCGACACGCCGGTGGGAAACTGGCGCGATGGCGTCACATAGAGCAGACGTGCCGCCTGGTCGTCCTTACCCGGAACCACCACACCCTCGGCATCAATCGGCAGATAGCTGATCTCAGCTCCCGCCGCACGCCATGCGCGCACCGCTCCCTGATAACCGGGATTCTCCATATACACCCGATCACCGCGGTTCAGCAGCAACTGCCCCAGCAGAAACAATGCCTGTTGCGAGCCCGAGGTAATGGCAACCTGCCACCACTCGCAGCGCACGCCCCGGCTCTCGCGCAGGTACGCCGCAAGATTCTCACGCAACTCCCGCAGTCCAAGCGTTGCCGCGGAGTTGTAGTGCAGCAGATTGCGGTGCGTGGTGCGCAGTGCGCGGCTGCGCAACCGGTTCCACATTGCCAGCGGAAACAACTGTACATCCGGCTGGCAGGGGCGGAATGGCGTTGGCGCTGCGGAACCTGCGGCAATGGGAATCGAATCCGGCACGTGCAGAGCCTGCCGCGCACCTTCCCGTTCGCGCGCCGCGCGCTGTAGCTCGGGAGCGGTTTCCGCCACAAAGATGCTGCTGCGCTGGCGGCTGTGCAGGTAGCCCTCGCTCACCAGCCGATCATAGGTATACACCACCGTATTGCGTGAAACACTCAGATCCGCCGCCAGATCGCGGGTGGATGGCAGTCTGTCACCGGCCGCCAGTTGGCCGGCACGGATCAGCTCTTTGATCTGCGCCGTCAACTGCACCTGCAGGGGCACGGGGCTTTCGCGATCGAGAAATAGAAGTTTGAAACGCCGCATGCGCGCTCCACGACTGTGCTGCTCCGGTATTGTCCGTGCTGGACTCATCCTAGTCTACCCTCGATGAAGACCCCTCGTCCCCAGGCTCAGCGCTGACCGCTCTTTGTCTTCGCTTCCTGCTCTTCCATCTGCCACCATGTGGCAGGCTGCACCCGCTGGCGCGGCCACACTTCATCGAGCGTTGCGCCGCTGTACAGGCGGCCATTCTTCATCACCGCGTGAATGGAAAGCGTGTTGCGCACGTCCTCCAGCGGATTTTTGTCGAGCACAATCAAGTCAGCGTACTTGCCCGCGGTTAGACTGCCGAATTGCTTATCGCGGCCAATAGCGCGCGCCGAACCCATGGTAGCCGCCCACAGCACCTCAGCAGGCGTCATGCCACCGCTGGCCAGCGCCTGCAGTTCGTAGTGGAAGCCAATGCCCGGCACCTCGCCGTGACTGCCCACGCCAATCACGCCTCCCGCGCGCTGGATGCGCGCCGCGCCCGCGGCAATGGCCGGAAACGAGTACTCCTGTTCCTGCCCAAAGTGCAGCCGCTCCATCTTCCGCTCCAGCACGAAATGGGGAAGGAAGTGGCGTAACTTGGCGTCGTTGTAGGGCGATGTGCGCGCAAAGTAGTAGTCCTGGCCCCACATGCCGCCGTTAGAAATCTGCAACGTCGGCGTGTAGCTAGCTCCGGTGCGCGCAAACAACTGCACAATGTCGTCGCCTAGGGGAACGGCGGAATAGGCATGTTCATTGGATGAAAGCCCATCCTGAAGCTGCGTCATGTCCAGCTTCATATCGAGCGCTCCCTCAGCCGTTACCAGCAGATGCAGGGCCTGCGCGGCCTCCACCACCAGCTCCCGTTGGGCGCGGTTGCCAGTACGGTACTCCTTTAGGTTCCCCGTACGATAGAACTCCGGATTGCGCCGAATATTGTTCAGCGCCTGCTCTTCGGTGTGAATATTATTGAACGAGAACAGCGCGGGCCCCGTGGTGAACACGCGCGTGCCGGTCATCATCCCGGCATCGAGCATGTCCTGGTAGGCAAACATATCAATGCTCAGCGAAGACGGATCGAGAGACCCGGTCACACCATAGGCCAGACCAGCCTGAAACTCCCAGCACTCCGTATCGAGAATGCCACGGCGGATCGATCCCCAGTGAATATGCGCATCGATAAATCCTGGAACCAGGAAGCGTCCCGTCTCATCCAGAATGGTCGCGTCCGGAGGAACCGCGACCGTTCCGCGCTGGCCCACGGCGGCCACATGATCGTCCACCACCAGCACATCGGCATCGGCAATCACGCCGTCGCCGTGCGGGCTTTGCATGGTGATGGCGGTTGCTCCGCGCAATACAACAACGCCGTGCGGCGTGTCGCGCGGAACCTCCACGGTGATTGCAGTGTGCGCAACGGAGGTGCGCTCCATGTCTGTCCCCGGGGGTGGAGCAGAAGAACCCAACCGGACACTGCTCAGGCTTTGGCGGAAGAAGGTGGAACCAATCGCCCATGTAATGGTTTTGCCATCATCCGCCCAGCCAAAGAAGTCAGCTCCCACAGAGGTAAGCCGCGCCACCGCAGCATTCGGCTGATCGAGCTGCACACTGAAATCTTTACCAGCAGCTTCCGTCTGCTGCGGCAAACGGACTAGATAAAGCTGCTGCACAATCTGCGCCAGCGCCCACCTGCCATCGGGACTGATGCGAATTGCATCCGCTGCAGCCGTGCCTTCCATGAAGTAATACGCTGGCCCCACCGCATGCAGCACGCGCACCGGCTTTGCGCCATTCAGCGGCACACGATAGAGCCCATCGGCAAAGTGCAGATAAAGCGCATCGCGCTCCGCGGTAAATTGCGCGCCACTGTAGAACGCGCCTGAAGCAATACTCCGCGCCGCAGCTTTCCCGCTGGCGTCATCCAGCGGCAACTGCACCAACTCCGCCGCGTAGGGCGCAAAATCGGCAGCGCGATGCAGTTGATCGTAGTGCGCGGCGCGCAGTACATAGATGCTCTTGCCATCCGGCGCAAAGGAGGGATACGCATAATATGCCGGCCAGCGACTCAGCTTTTCCGGCGCGCCGGAACCATCGGCGCGCATACGCCACACAGCTCCTCCCTGTTCCGGTGTCCAGGTCACATAGGCAATCCATTTTCCATCGAGCGACCACGCTGGCTGAAACTCCGGTACATTGCTCTTGGTCAACCGCGCAGGAACCGCAGCCTTGCCCTCTTCCTCCAGGGCAGCGACATAGATGCGCGCTAATGCGGAAAACACCAGGCGCTTTCCATCAGGACTCAGTGAAGGCGTCTGCAGCAAACGCGCGCGCACCGGCCCCGTTTCCTGCACCAGATCAGGATGCAGCGATGGCCCCACCGGCAGCTTCACATGCGCCAGGAAAGGAATCTCCTTCTGTGCTCCGCTTGCGATATCGATGCGGACAATCTTCCCGCCATGGTTGGTGATCAGCGCTGTTCCATCAGGAGTAAAGGCGGGCCGGGGCAGAAGATCGCGCGCGCTCAAACTCTCCTGATCGTCACGCTGCACGGGATAGGCCAGCAGGCGATCTGCGCTGCTCACCAGGTCGCGAATGCGCAGGGCCGTCTTGCCTTCATATCGGACCGCATACACCAACAGCTTGCCGTCGGGCGAAATCCGTGGCCGGAAGGCGCTTCCCGCAGCCGTAACAAAAACGCTCTCCTCGCCCGTCTGCAGATTCCTGCGCATTACGCGCCAGAGCGGAAAGTTGATGTCGTCATCAAAGCCAAAGCCGGTCTTCGCTTCGTAATAAAGCATCTTGCCATCGGGCGTCAGAGCCGCGCCAAGTGCGTTGTAGTTGACATCCTTTGCGGCATCAGGCGTACGCTTGGCATGCGTCACCTGCTCCAGAGGCTCATGCGTTGCACCATCAGCCGCATAGCGCCACAGTTCATAGGCATTCATGTCCGGCTTGAAACGAGCGACATAGACGGACTTGCCATCGCGCGCCCACTCCGGCGAAATAAACTCGCTGTTATCGTCACGCGTAGAAATCTGTCGCGGCGAACTGCCATCGGCCTTGGCAATCCAGAGATTCTCATTGCCATCGCGATCGCTGATAAAAGCAATCTCGCTGCCGTCCGGCGAGAAGACCGGCTGCGAATCAAACGACAGGCCACAGACAATGCAGGTAGCCTCGCCGCCTGCGATCGTCATGGTATACAGATCGCCCAGCAACTCAAAAACAATCGTCTTGCCATCCGGCGACACATCCAGCGAGGCCCAGGTAGCTTCGCGCTCGTCCCACTCCAGCAGGCGCGCAGCATGCAAGGGCAGCGTGTTGCCCTGCTGATGAACGCTATACGCGGCCTGAGCTCCACATCGCGTTCCTCCCGGCACAGCCAGAACCGCTGCAACCAAGCCCAAAGCAATCATTGTTCCTGCATGCATCTTCATCTGTTCGCCTCTTGCTGAACCAGTTGGATCAATTTGCTCTCTGCGCTGGAAGGAGCAACGGGCGCTCCAAGAACTGGAACGCCCGTCTGGATTTCAGGTTGCTCCTTGTTCTAGAAGTGTAGCTTGAGCGAAGCCTGCAAGGAGCGCGGGCCGCCAACCTGATAGAGCGATTCCAGTCCGCCCAGTTGCGTATTCTCTGTGTTCGAGGCCCGGCCGAACAAGGACGAACCACTCGACAGGGAGTTGTAAATCGCACCGTAAATCGGATGGTTGAAGGTGTTGTAACTCTCCAAGCGGAACTCCACGCCGAATGCATCCTTGATCGGAAAGTCACGCCGCAGCGTCAGGTCGGTCTGCACCGCGTCAAAGGCGCGCGCGCTATTACGACCGGCGTTGCCCTCGGTGTTATTGGTGGCTGAAAAGGCTGCATAGTTGATCGCTCGGCCGCCCGGATAGTTGCCCGTGACATACAACGGCTGGTTGGCGACGCGGTTCGGATGGTAAATGATCGACGTTCCAGTTGTGGTCACGCCAGAGGTCTGCTGCGTGATATCGACCGGCAAAGCCGAGCGAGCCGAGATGCGGCTTTCCAGCGCCCAATGCTTCAGAGCATACGCTACCAGTGGATTGCTGTAATTGCCGCCTACTTCATAGCTGAGTGCGGCCTGGAAGTTATGGCGAATGTCGTAATCGGACGGTCCGCGTTCCAGGTTGTACACCAGGAAGTTGGTTGTTGCCGTATCAATCGCATGCGACCACGTATAGCCCGTCAGCAACTGCAGCCCCTTCGACATCTTGCGATCAAAGCGCACCTGCAGCGCATGATAGTTGGACTTGGCCGCATTCGTCGTAATGTAGAGCCCGTTGCCCGAGGAGAAGGCCGTATTGCCGTAAACCTCCGGCGCATAGAGCCTCTGCACCAGCAGCGCATGACCCGCCGAGCCCACATAGTTGATGGTCAGCGACTGCGCCGGCCCAAGGCTCTGCTCAAGCGCAGCATTCCACTCTTCCGTGTAGGGAGCCTTCAGATTGGGATCGTAGGCAAAGATGGGCGCGTTGTACGGTGCGGACACACTTGGAGCAGGCGTGCTCTGCACCTGCGCCTGTGAAGCGGGAAATCCGCCGGAGTAGTAGCCCACGCCGGTAGTCCCAACGCCGTAGTAGCCCTGCGCGCTCTGCGCTGAACCGGTGTCGTAGAACATGCCCGCGCCTGCGCGCACCACGGTCTCCCATCCTGCGCGGCGATTGAGCTGATAGGCCAATCCCACGCGCGGAGCAAAGTTGCCCATCGCCGTCTTCCACAATGCCGTGCCCTTGGGAGCGGCAACCGTGGTGGCCAGATTGGTGATCTGCGTAACGGTATAGGGCTGATTGCCGTTCAAATCGGACGGTGCCGGGTTCACATCCCAACGCAGACCGAGCGAAGCATTCAAGCGATCCGTAACCTTCCACTCATCCTGCGCGTAGACGGAAAAGTTCTGCGTCAGGTTCTTCATGTTGATGGACTGCTTGTAAACGATCAATCCGGCCGGAGTGTTGGCCAGCACATCGTTCGCGCTCAAATAGTAGGTGATTTCCCAGAGCGGCGGGACCTGCTCGGTAGTCACCAGTCGGCGATAATCCACACCGTACTTCAGCGTGTGGCGGCCCCAACTGTGCGTAACTGTGTCCACAATATTGTATTGGCGCTGCTGGTTGGCCTGCGGTTCAATCAGGTAGTAGGGATACAGACCCCAGAACAAAAAGAACGTCATCCAGTCGCCATCGGAGAGTCCCGGTGCCGAACTGATCTTGAGCGGCGTTGCGCCTCCAAAGTTGTCCAGATAGCGCTGCGAAGCGTAGTCGTTGCCGGTAATGCCAAAGCGCAGTTCGTTCACCAGCGCGTTGCTCAAGACCGTGTCCGCACCGAAGGCTCCCATCTTCACGTTGCGCACGGTTTTGTTCACCTGAGCAAGATCCGTGGGCTGGCGCCGCAAACTATCGGACGGCACATCGGTATAGCGGCCAAACAGTTTCACGCGATTGTTCACTGCGTAGTCCACGCGAACGTTGCGATTGTCCAGATGGCTCGGCGCCGCGTAGCCCGAGTTGAATCCTGCCAGACCGTTGCCGTAGTCCGCGCCATTGGCCACTGGAAACGCCGCAAGAAAAGGCTTGAGTGCCGCCGGCGCTGAACTGCGCAGCGTGGCCGTGGGCACCTGCGTCAGGGTTGCAGCCTGTGGGCTGGTCAACCGCAGAGCCTCGTAACTGAAGAAGAAGAATCCCTTGTCGTGCGTGCTGAACACATGCGGAATGGCCAGCGGCCCACCCAGCGATCCACCAAAGTCATTCTGCCGCATGGGCAGCTTAGCGGTGTCAAACCGGTTCTGCGCATCCAGCGCGTCGTTGCGCAAAAAGTCGTAGGCCGTGCCGTGATACTGACCCGTACCCGAGCGCGAAATAAAGCTGAACTGCCCGCCCGGCGTGCGGCCATATTCAGCCGAATAACTCGACGTGGAGGCGCGGAACTCCTGCAGCGCGTCAATTGAAAGGATGCTCTGCGTGGTGCCCAGGGCGCTCCCCTGCGCTGTTGCGCCACTAAAGCCCGCACCAATCGAACCCGACGACGAAACCGTTGCGCCCGTGTTCGCGCTGATGCCATCCACCGTAAAGTAGTTGGCTTCGGTTCGCTGGCCATTCACGCTCACTTCGCCGCTCGAGCCCTGCCCGGAGGAGGGCACCACCTGCGTGCCCGGAGCCACCGTAATCAGCGATTGAAAGCTCCGACCATTCAGCGGAATGTTCTCCACAAAGCGCCGGTCGATCACCGTGCTCACATTGGCGTCCGTGGTATCGATCTGCTGCTCGGAGGCGTTAGTGGTCACCGACTCAGCAGCCCCACCGATGCTCAACTGAATATTCAGCTCGATCTTGGCTCCAACATTCACCACAATGCCGGTCTTCAGATCCTTCTTGAAGCCGCTGGCGGTCACTGCCAGATCGTAGGAGCCAGGCGCAACACCGGCCAGGGTGTACACACCCTCCCGGTTACTCGCCGTGGCCAGCTTCACCTGCGTGGCTTTGTTGGTCAACACCGCCTGAGCATTGGGCACAACCGCGCCCGATGCATCCGTTACAATTCCGCCGATCGTGGCATTCTGCGCCCAGCCTACCGCACTGAGCAGCAGCAGAAACAGCGCTGCGAATCCAACCCGGGCGTGGGCGATAGATCTCCATTTGAGCATCGAACCGTCCTCCTAATGTGGAATTGCCTGTTTTTGATCGCGATCGACTGGAAGTGAACAAGAAACCAATGCGGGATACAACGCCAGCTTACGGCAGAACCCAGTCGACTGAGGGAGGTTCCGTGAGAACCGTGAGAAGCCGGGGCGAAGGGACTCGGCCCTGCCTCTTCTCTTTCCCAAATGCTCCATGATTGACTGGCACCAGTAAAGTGCCAGTAATCCCATAAAGGATGATGCCAGAAAGAGGCGGTAGAACCTATCCGTCAACTTCTTTCCTCATAAACTATTATTTATAAACAAGTTTTCAAAGAAAACACGATAAAACTGGCCTCAGGGGTTGCAAGCAAACTGGCTCTTTACTGGTACCTAGCACAAAGATATTTTTAAATTGAGATGTAGAGCCAGACAACATCCTTCACTTGCAGCACCCGCCTCCCGTCCGGGTGCAGATGGAGTCCCCGCCATGTTTGTCAGAAATTGCTGGAAGCCGCGCGCCGAACAAGAAGTCTTTGAGCTGATCCGTCAGAATCCCTGGGCTTTACTGGTTTCGAATGGCACGCTGCTGCAAGATGGCGCTCTTGCCGCTCCGCTGGCCACCAACGTGCCTCTGATCCTGCATGCGGAGCAGAGAACGCTGACCGGACACATCGCGCGCGCCAATGCGCATTCCGCCGCGCTGCTCAAGAGCAGTTCCCCTTTGCTGGCCATCTTTCAAGGCCCCAGCGCGCACATCAGCGGCAGTTGGTATCCGGAGCGCAGCATGCCCTCCACCGTCTACTACACCGCGGTCTACTGCCAATGCAGCCTCAAACTGCAGGACGACGCCCGTTTGCGCGAGGCTCTTGAAGAGATCACCCACTTCTACGAGGATCCCATCCCCAACGGCTGGCAAACCTCCGACATTGCAGAGAAAGACATCACCCGGCGCATGCCCGCCATTCTCGGCTTCGATCTCCAGATCGAGCAGATGGAAGCGAAGTTCAAGCTTGGGCAGGACGAGCCGAAGCGCGATGCCATGGCCGTAGCCGCGCAGCTTCTGGCCTCCGACGATGCCCGCATCCGCTCGCTCGGCGAACTTACGCGCCGCTACAATGAAAACCGGCCCTGAACAAAAAATCCGCCTCTATGCCCGCGTACAACCTGGCTGCCTATAGTCCTCACACAAGGTGCCCGGAATAGAGACGGAAAAGAAGAGGAGTACGGAATGCGTCGCTTGGTCCTGCACCTGTTGTCAGCCTTCGCCGTCGCCGTTATGTGCCTTCCTTCCACGGCAGCGTCGGCGCAAAGCAATGCCCGCGTGAACCCCACGCTGCTGCTGGTGGACGGCAAAATCTGGACCGAAGATCCTGCGCATCCTGAAGTACAAGCCGTAGCCATCAGCGGCAATCGCATTGTGGCAACCGGCTCCTCGGCGGAGATTCTCAAGCTGGCCGGCCCGGGCACCAGCGTGATGCATCTCAACGGACGCCGCGTGCTGCCTGGCTTCAATGACGCGCACGTGCATGTGATGGTGGGTGGCGAAGACGAATTGGGCGTTCACCTCACCAGCGCGCGTTCTGCCGCTGAGTTCCGCGCCCGCATTGCCGCTTTTGTGAAAACCCTCCCCAAGGGCCGTTGGGTGCTGAACGGCTTGTGGGACGAGCAGCGCTGGAGCACGCCGGAGCTACCGACCCACGAACTGCTCGACGACATCAGTCCCGACCACCCTGTTGCCGTGAGTCGCACCGACCTGCATATGCTGGTGGCCAATAGTCTGGCCATGCAACTGGCCCACGTGGATCGCAATACCCCGGACGTTCCCGGCGGCGTGATTCTGCGCGACCAGCAAGGCAACCCTACCGGCATCTTCAAGGACGCAGCCAAGGACCTGATCTTTGCCGCCGTGCCTCCTCCCACACTGGAGCAGACTGAGGCTGACTTTCTCGCCATGCAGCGGGTAGCGGCCCGCAACGGCGTCACCAGCGTGCAGGACATGGCCGGTTCAGCCGACGACAAAACCAGCCCGCTCCGTCTGCGCGCCCTGCAGCAACTTGCCCGGCAAGGCAAGCTCACCGTGCGTGTGGCAGAAGCTGCGTCGCTCAACTACGCCCACCAACTCTCCGAACTGGGCATCGAGGCAGGCTTCGGCAACGAGTGGTTTCATGCTGGCGCGCTGAAAAGCTTCGGCGACGGCGGACTCGGCGCTTCCACCGCCTGGTTCACCCATCCTTACTCCGATAATCCCGCCAACTCCGGCATTGCCTCCGATCAACTACGGAATCCGGAAAAGATGTTTGCGGACTTCCAGCTTGCCGATCGCGCCGGCCTGCAGCTCATCACCCACGCCATCGGCGACCGCGCCAACCAGACCATCCTCGACTTCTACGCCCGGCTCGAAAAGGAAGACGGCCCGCGCGACCGCCGCTTCCGCATTGAACATGCCCAAACCCTGCTGCCGTCGGACATCGCGCGCTTCCGCCAACTCAACATCATCGCCAGCGTCCAGCCCTTCCATGCCATCGACGACGGCCGCTGGGCTGAAAAGCGCATCGGGCCCGAACGCATCCAAACCACCTATGCCTTCCACTCGCTCATGGAGGCTGGCGTCACGGTCTGCTTCGGCTCGGACTGGCCCGTGGCTCCACTCTCCCCGCTCACGGGCATCTACGCAGCCGTCACCCGCCGCACCATCGACGACAAGAATCCCGCAGGCTGGGTGCCCGCCGAGAAGGTGACCGTGGCTCAGGCCGTCAAGGCCTATACCCTGAATGCGGCCTACGCAGAAGGCGAAGAGAAGATCAAAGGCTCCATCGAACCGGGCAAGCTGGCGGACATCGTGGTCCTTTCCGACGACATCTTCAACCTCGATCCGGTCAAGATTCAGTCCACCCAAGTGGACCTGACCATCGTCGACGGCAAAGTCATCTACGACCGGGCAACCGCTGACCAGGCTGCCGCGCAAAAGTAGCTTTCCTGCTCGCCCACGCACGCTTTTACCGTGGGTACGAGCCTGTTTTTGCCAGCGGGCCTGGAAGCCCTATCCTCCAGTAAGCCCTTCTGTCGCTCCTCGCCTGCACGTTTCTTCTGATCTCTGAAAATTTCTCCTGCAGAATTCCTTTTAAAATCTTGCACATACTCAAACTACGACAAAAAAAGTCCGCTTTGTGACCTGCATCACTGGTCTCTGCATTGGTCTCTCTGTATGCTGAACATGATTTTCATGTTCAGCATACTGCCGCGACGGACCTGAAGCCGCTTCAGCTCGCCTCGTGGGCCAGAACCAACCAGCAAGGGAGCCGATATGCCGTCCTTTTCCTCCATCGAGCCATTGCAGTCCCGCCGGGGAGCTCTACCCTGCCCGCATCGTCCT
>Ga0207834_1000191_pt1 | contig 22182 bp, 16 predicted proteins | sample LuqExpMetagenom5_FD_187763 | JGI IMG/M metagenome (GOLD analysis project Ga0207834, IMG submission 187763) | Tropical forest soil microbial communities from Luquillo Experimental Forest, Puerto Rico - Sample 5 (SPAdes) | ecosystem: Environmental > Terrestrial > Soil > Tropical forest ...
CTCGCTTCCACTCTGGCCGCGCTCCATTATCTGGCCTTCGCCATCCTCATGCTTGGCAATCTCGCTCGATCACTTGCCCAAAGTTAATAACAGCCTCTAAGCGCTTCCGCTTTACCCCAGGTAGAGTTATCTAAAATTCGTCTAATTTTAGCTATTAATAAAGTAGTTAACTCCACGGAAGTTGCATGTCATTCAAGGTTCTTTTCTTGCAGCCCAACTTCCGCGCCGTCATAGTGTTAATAGCTCCTTTCTCGCAAATGAGAAAATTGCGGCATTTCTGGACCTATAGGCTACGCCTTCGGAGTTGAACCTACCCGCCGCAACAAATATTGCATATCTGGGATTTCGGATTCGACAGTTCTGTCATTACTCGTGATTTGGCTTGCAATTCAGCAATCCATTCCATCGATCCGCTGGCATGCGCGATGTGATGGTTGACTTGGTCTTGGTGGATAAATTCATGTTGAGAAGCTCATCCTCCGAAGAGGCGATCCCGCACTCTTCGCATCAGCCGATCGCAAAGATCGAGCCGATTGTAGTGCAAGATCTTGCCTTCAAACCCGTCGTCGACTACGCGTTCCGCGCCTCGCTGGAGCAGTTCCTGATCGCCTCCGGCAGTCACCCCGTCGCGCTGGTGTGGATCGACTTGCTCAACATTCGCAGAGCCTTTTTTTGCTGCGGATGGAATGGCGCTGTAGACTTGGCGCGCCGTGTTACGACCATGCTCCATGAGGCCGTCGATCCCGAAGCCTTGTTTGGCATTATCGGCGGCGACTCGTTTCTGGTAGCCATGAAGGCCGCCAAAAACTGCCGCCAGAGCCGACAACGCATCCAGTCTCTGGTGGATGTGCTGGCCGCGGGAAACAAGCACGATCTGGCCATGCGTCCGGAAACTGCGGCCGGTGTAGCTTTCTTCCGCGAAGATACCGACTCGATTGAAGAACTCTACCGTTTTGCCAGCCTGGCAGCAGGCCGCGCCGCCTATCTGAAAAGCAAAACCGTTGTCGCCTTTCAGCAGGAGATGAACAGCGAAATCGAGCGCAGCTACCTGCTGGAAGTAGAAATGCGCAAATGTCTGCGAAGCACGCAGTTCTCCATCTATTACCAACCGAAGGTCGATCTTTTTTCCGGTGAAATCCTGGGCGCTGAAGCGCTGATCCGCTGGAAGCATCCCCAGCTTGGGACTATTACCCCCACTGAATTCATCCCCATCGCGGAGCACTCCGACCTTATCCACCAGATCTTCGATTTTGGCTTGCGCACGGCTCTGGCCGACCGCAGGCGCTGGCAACAGCAGGGCCTTGAGGTTCCGCTGCTCGCACTCAATGCTTCCGCCGCCAATGTGCGTTCCGCCGGATTTGTCCGCCTGATCCAGCGCACTCTGGCCGCCATGGAAGCGGATCCGAACACCTTCGAGCTTGAAATCACCGAATCGCTGGCCATCGAAGATGAGGCCTTATTCCGCAAACGCCTGCGCCAGTTGCGCGCCATCGGCGTCCGGGTTGCCATCGATGACTTCGGCACACGCTATACCGGCTTCGACCTGCTCAAAGGGCTCCCTCTCAATGTGATGAAGGTCGACCGGTGTTTTATCAGCGGCATGGACCGTTCCCCAGACATGCAAGCCCTTTGCCGAACCATTGTGGCCATGGCCAAGCAATTGAAGTTGAACACAGTAGCAGAAGGAATCGAAGAGCTTGGCGAACTGCGGGCCGTACGGGAAGCAGGCTGCGATGCCGGACAGGGATTCCTTTTCCAGCGCCCGGTGCCCGCTGAAGAATTCACCCGTTTTCTCAAATCATGGCCCACCCAGAGGAAGAAATTCGGATTTGGGCAGTCGGCTCCCCAAGAGGAGTTGCTGACCTCGCCTCTGGCCGCATACACCCCGCCCGACGCTTGAGTCCGCGCTGATTATTTATAATCCTGAGGAGAAAAGGCGGCCACGCCTTCACGCTTGGGAGCTTGAGAATGACCATCGCAATTCAGGAGATCATGGATCTTCTGCCCCACCGCTACCCCTTTCTGCTCATCGATCGCGTTGTCGAATTCGAGCCCAAAGTACGGCTGGCAGCCATCAAGAACGTCACCATCAACGAGCCTTTCTTCCAGGGCCACTTTCCCGGCGCCCCCATCATGCCCGGCGTGTTGGTGATTGAAGCCATGGCGCAGGCCGGCGCGGTGCTCATGATGAGCGAGTTTGAAGACCGCCAGTCGAAGCTGGCCGTCTTTACCGGCATTGAGAAGGCCAAGTTCCGTCGCCAGATCATCCCGGGCGACCAACTGCGGCTTGAAGTGACGGTTCTGAACTTCAAGACCCGCGTGGGCCGCATGGAAGCCAAAGCCTTTGTGGACGGCAAGCTGGCCTGCGAGGCCACCCTGACCTGCCAGATTGTTCCCAAGCAGCGTGAAGCCGCTCCCGCTGCTGCTGCTGCCGCATCGGAGAGCGCAGAGTGAGCATTCATCCCAGCGCCATCGTCGCACCCGGAGCCGTCGTTCCCGCAAGCTGCACCGTTGGCCCCTTCTGCACCATCGGGCCTGAGGTGGTGCTGGGCGAGGAGTGCCGGCTCATTTCGCATGTGGTGCTCGATGGCCGTACCCGCTTGGGCGCGCGCAACACCATCTATCCCTTCACCTCCATCGGCGTACCGCCTCAGGACCTGAAGTACAAGGGCGAGCCCACCGCAACCGAAATCGGCGACGACAACACCATCCGCGAATCGGTGACCATCAGCCGTGGCACGGTGGGCGGAGGCGGCCTAACCACGCTCGGCTCCGGATGCCTGCTGATGACCTGCGCCCACATCGGGCACGATTGCCACGTGGGCAACGGCGTCATCATGGCCAACAATGCCACGCTGGCCGGCCACGTGCACGTGGAGGACTTCTCCACCGTGGGCGCTTTCTGTCCCGTGCATCAAGGATGCACCGTCGGCAAGTACGCCTTCATTGGCGGCGGCACCATCGTTACGCAGGATGTGCTGCCCTTCTCCTTGACCGCGGCCAAGCGTGAGAATCATGCCTTCGGCCCCAACAAGGTCGGCCTGCAGCGGCGCGGCTTCTCCGACGAGCGTATCAAGACCATTCAGAAGGCCTTCCGCTATCTGCTGGCCGCCAAGATGAACACCTCGCAGGCGCTCGAACGCATCAAGGAACTGGAGGGCGAAGACGCGGCCTTGCTTGCCACCTTCATCGAAAACAGCCAGCGCGGAGTCATCAAGTAGAGCCTCAAGGCCTCCCACCGGGAGGCGCGAAAATAGCCCAGGGTGCGGTCCGCGCCAGCGGACAAAACCCTGGGACCGCCGTACGAATTGCGGCCCGTCCCGTAGGGACGGACGAAGAGATCATCCCAGCACATAGCGCGGATCGTAGCCAATCTGGTATTTCTCCAGAATTGTTTTGAATTCCTGCTCAAAGCTCAGCGTTCGATGGTGTGCCTCCTGGTTTGCGATGTACCCAAGAAGCGCGCTCACCTGCGATTGCCCGATCGAGAACGCGCCGTAGCCCTCCTGCCATTCAAAGCTCTGCTGCTCCGCGACGTGGCGCATCCACCAGGAGGATGCGGCCTTGATCTCTCGCATGGCGTCAGACAGCGCTTTCGTAGGCGGCAGAGAAAGTAGAATGTGTAGGTGGTCTTCGGTTCCGCCCACGGACAAGGCCGTCATCCCATGTTCGCGCGTCACACCGCCCAGGTAGGCCCAAAGACGCGGCTGAATCTCAACGGGAATCGTCTTCCTACGCTCTTTTGTAGAGAAGACGCAGTGAAGCAGCACGGAGCAGTAGGTGTGAGACATGATGGCTAGAGATTCTAGCGCAGAACACAATGCCCCGGTTCGTCCATCCCTCCGGGACGGAGTCGCTGCCACGACCTATTCCCAGGGTTCCGCCTTCGCTCCGCTCCGGGTCCACCCTGGGCTCATCTCGTGCCTCCCTCCGGGAGGCCTGCACGTCTGGAGTCACTCATGAAACTCGGCCTCATTGCCGGCAACGGACGCTTCCCGTTTCTTCTGCTCGACGCCGCGCGCGCTCAGGGTGTGCCCGTTGTCGTTGCCGCCATCAAGGAAGAAACTGATCCGGAGATTGAAGCACGCGCTGCCGCCGACCAGGGCATCACGGTCTTCTGGCTCTCGCTGGGCGAACTCTCCAAGCTCATCGACACCTTCCACAAGCAGGGCGTGGCCCATGCAGTGATGGCGGGGCAGGTGAAGCACAAGCAGATCTTCTCCGCGATCCGGCCAGACTGGCGCCTGGCCAAGCTCTTGATGAGCCTGCGCACCCGCTCGACGGACATGCTGCTCGGCGCGGTAGCCAAGGTGCTCGGCGACGAAGGGATTGAGCTGATCAGCTCCACCGCCTATCTGGAGCCCTTGCTGGCCCAGGAGGGCGTGCTCACGCAGCGCCAGCCCAGCGAAGACGAGCGCCGCAACATCGAGTACGGGCTGAGCGTGGCCAACGCGGTAGCCGGTTTCGACATTGGCCAGACCGTGGTGGTGGCCGCGCAGGCCTGTGTGGCCGTAGAAGCCATGGAGGGCACCGATGCCGCCATTGAGCGCGCTGGACGCCTGATGGAATCGCTCGACGGCAACGCCTCCACGCTGGAGCGCGCGCTCACCGTCGTCAAGGTTGCCAAGCCCAATCAGGATATGCGCTTTGATGTTCCCGTCATCGGCATTCCCACCATCGAGGCCATGATCCGCGCCGGCGCGACCTGCCTTTCCGTGGAAGCGGGCCGCACCCTGCTGTTCGATCGCGAGGGGCTGATCGAGCGTGCTCAAAGTGCGGGCATTGCCATTGTGGCGGCTCCCCGAAGATACTGAGCGCAGGAGCCTTCCCCTGGCTCCGTGCATCTAATCAACGGAGGTCTCCATGAAACGCTTCTCTTCGCTTCTTCTTGGCCTGGCACTGAGTCTGGCCATGTTGCCTGCATACACGCATGCGCAAACCGATGCCAGCCAGCCCACAGTGGGGCAAAAGGCGCCCGAGTTCACACTCGGCTCGCAAGACGGTTCACAGATCTCTCTCAAGAGCTTCCGCGGCAAATGGGTGGTGGTGTACTTCTACCCGAAAGACATGACCACCGGCTGCACCATTGAAGCACACAACTTTCAACGCGACCTGAAGCAGTTTGAAGCGCGCAAGGCCGTGATTCTGGGCGTCAGTGTGGACTCCGCCGACAGCCATCAGCAGTTCTGCACCAAGGAAGGACTTACCTTCCGCCTGCTGGCCGACACCACGCACCAGACAACCAAGGCCTACGGTTCACTCTTCGATCACAATGGAACCGCCATGGCCATGCGCAATACCTTCCTGGTCGATCCTCAAGGAAAGATCGCCCAGGTATGGCTGAAGGTGAATCCGGCAACCGCTTCAACCGATGTGCTGGCAGCGCTGCCAGCACCCAAGGGCTCCACGGCCAACTAACCGCGGACTGGCTGTATTTAACTGTTTGTTGCATCTGCAAGGAGACCGCTATGCCGACTGAACTGGCCCGCCAGTTTCGTTCTGCGCTCGAAGCACTCTCAGCCGCACTCAGCAACATTCCCGCCTCATTGGCGGGAGTTCCATGGCGCGAAGGCGGATGGACCCGCAGGCAGATCGCCGGGCACCTTCTGGACTCGGCCACCAATAACCGGCAACGCTTTGTCCGCGCCGCTGTGGAGGGCAGCTACAAGGGCCCAGGGTACGAGCAGGAGCAATGGGTGGAGGCGCATGGCTACGGTGAGCAGAGCTGGGAAACTCTGGTGCGCTGGTGGCGCGTGGAGCACGAGATCCTGATCGCCGTGGTGGACCGGATTCCCCAGGAAAAACTGGCCGCGGAGTGCATTGTGGACGGCAACGAACCCACTACGCTCGGTTTTCTGATCACCGATTACCTGCGCCACCAGCGCTGGCACTTTACGCAGTTGAAGACTGGCCTGCCCGGATAGAGCGGTTTCAGGATAGATAGGCCCAATCCGATTACTCCGATGCCGCCCCTCCTTGGGGTTGGGTCGGCTGGGCAGCTTCACTGCGTGGATACAGCAATCCTGAAACCGCTGGAGGCCCGCACTGCCTGCGCTCCAGATAGACGCAAAAAAGCCCGGCGCAATGCCGGGCCTTTTTGCTTGCCTTGGTTGCTGAGTTGCCGCACTACTTCTTGGCAGAAGCCTTCTTGGCAACAGCCTTCTTCGCAGGTGCCTTCTTGGCAACGGCCTTCTTCGCCACAACCTTCTTGACGGCAGCCTTCTTGGCCACAGTCTTCTTGGCTACGGCTTTCTTGGCTACGGCCTTCTTGGCGACAACCTTCTTGGCCACGGCCTTCTTCACAACGGCCTTCTTTGCCACGGCCTTCTTCGCCGGAGCCTTCTTGGCAACAGCCTTCTTCACTGCGGCCTTCTTGGCGGGCGCCTTCTTTGCTGCTTTCTTGACTGCCAACGTATTACCTCGTTTGGTGGTTTTGCTGGTGCGCTTGCTGGCCGCGGCCTTTTTCGCTACGGTCTTTCCGCCCTTGGCGCCAGCGGGGGTCTTCTTGGCGGACTTCTTTTCGGCCTTCTTGGCCACAACTTTTTTCGCGGGCTTCTTGGCAACCTTCTTCGCAGCCTTCTTAACAACGGCTGCTTTCTTGGCGGCCTTCTTCGCGGGAGCTGCCTTCTTGGCAGCCTTGATGAGCTTCTTTGCCTTCGGCGCCTCGATAACCACAGGCTCTGCCTCTGGTTCCGGATCGGCGATCACGACAACTACAGCTTCTTCGACAACAATCTCATCGTCATCCGAAGAGGTCACAATGCTGGCGATCTCGGCTTCGTCTTCATCGTCGGCAAGCTCCGCGGCCTGATCGGGATCCAGCTCTTTCGGCTCCCCAAACAGGTCGCCGTCACTCATCGCATACATACCGAACACTTCTTCCATCCGATTTGCCTCCAGCGGCTCACCGCTGTCCACGTTCTGTCTCCGTTGCAAAGCAAGACGTACTCTTCGCGTGCAGAGTCAGTTAGCTATAGATTGCAACTAATTTGATGCAAAAACAAGTGGGATTCTTGGAAGATCGCGCAATTTTCAACTCAATGGGCACGTTTTGGCTTCGCAGAGGATTTGTGGCCGCTGCTCTTGCCCTTGGCGGGCGCGTTCTTGGGAGCCACACTCTTGGCCGGCGCACTCTGCTTTCCGCTTGCGGAATGAGCCTTCTTGCCAGTCGATGCGGTCTTGCTGCTTTCCACTTCAACGCTGGCTGCATGGCGCTTGCGCGAGCTGCTCGCACGCGGTGCAGTGGCAGACTCCGCCACAACCAGCTTGCGACCTGCCTCCACCTTCACCCCTGTACCTGTCAGCTTGTTCCAGCGGCGAAGCTGCGCGAGTGAGACCCCAAAGCGGTCTGCAATCGTCACCAGCGTATCGCCCTTGCGTGCGGTGTAGGAACGGGCGCGCGCGGTCGACACCGAAACAGGAGCCTGCGGAACCACAACAGCCTCCACATCCTTCAATTCAGCATTGTCCTGCATGTGGTTGACATCGGCCAGATCAGCAGCGCTCACGTGAAAATCGCGGGCGATGGAAGCTAGCGTTTCTCCTGCGGCCACACGGTGATAGCGCCATCCGTTGCGATGCGCTTCCGGCACCAGAGCTACGCGCTGCTCGTACTGCGTGGCCTTGCCGGCCGGCAGATGCAGATCGAAGGTGGCGTCGGGCGGCGTCATGCGGCGCAGCAAACTCGGATTCAGCGCTTCCAGCTCTTCCACCGATGCGCCCACCAAATCCGCTACCAGACGCAGATCGATCGAGTAGTTGATGGTTACCGTGTCGGTCAGAATAGGCGGATCGAAGGTCAGATCGTCCAGGCCGTACTTGGTGGGATTGTTGGCGATGATGATGGCGGCCAGAATCTCAGGTACATAATTGGCTGTTTCGCCGGGCAGGTTGTGCCGCTTGTAGAGTTCCCAGAAGTCCGCATAACCGGTCTTCTCCACCGCGCGCTGCACGTTGCCGGTGCCCCAGTTATAGCCAGCCATGGTCAGATACCAGTCGCCCACCTGCTCGTAGATGAACTTCATGTAGCGGGCGCTGGCGCGGGTGCTCTTTTCCGGATCGAAGCGCTCGTCCACATACGCATTGCGCACCAACCCATAGTTGCCGTAGGGCATGAACTGCCACATGCCGCCAGCGCGGCCGCCCGACCTGGTCATGGGACCGATGGCGCGCGGATTGAAGCCCGACTCCGCCACCGCCAGATAGATCAGATCCTGCGGCACGCCTTCCTCAGCCATCACGCGCTGAATCATGGCCTTGTAGCGGCCGGCGCGTTGCAGCGAATGCAACAGCGTGTAGTGTCCCTTCTTGGTATTGGCAAAGAAGTTGATATAGGCGGCCACATACTCGTTCACCACCAGAGGAAGATCCGACTTGGTGGTGGCCAGATCGGCCTGTGCCCTGGCCAGGAAGGCCGGATCCACTTTGAAGGTAACCTCGGCGGCTGCATCGGCTGGCGTCTCTTCCTGCAGCGGCGAAAATCCGTTGCCGCGCTTGAGAGCTTCCATCTCCAGTCCGCTCACCTGATCGAGAATGCGATTGAACTCATCCTCCAGTTGAGGATGCGTCTTAATATCGATGCCGCTTTCGAGCATCAGGTCCACGGCCCGATCAAAGCTTGCCTTAGCCTCAATCAACCGCCCTCTGCGGTAATCCGATTCGCCTTGCGCATAGGCGCGTTCCACCTGCGGGATAAGTGCACGAATGAGTTTCTCGTTGCGTGCGCTATTCTGCGCGGGTAGCGCGGGAGCCTGCGCGGCCGGAGCGCTCAGCGCCGGAGCCGTGGACTGGGAGGGCGCCGCGACCGGCGGTTTCACCGGTTCGGTGGGCGTGCAGCCTGCCATCCAAAAAACAAACCCCGCACCGCAGGTGCTGACAAGGGCACGCCGGGTCCAGCGCGAGGCGGATCCGAAGCCGAACGGCAAATGGAATCGAACGAAAGACACTATGCCGATGATAAGCTATGGCATGGAGGCTATGCGCGCGGATTGGCGCAAATCATGCCCCCGCCAGCCTGCATGGAATCAAAATTCATTCGCAATTTCGCCATCATCGCCCACATCGACCACGGTAAGTCGACGTTGAGCGACCGTCTGCTGGAACTCACCGGCTCTCTTACCCACCGCGAAATGCAGGCCCAGGTGCTGGACGCAATGGACCTGGAACGCGAGCGTGGCATCACCATCAAAGCCCACTCCGTGCGCATGATGTATAAGGCCAAGGATGGCAACACTTATCAGTTGAACCTGATCGACACCCCCGGGCACGTCGACTTCAGCTATGAGGTTTCGCGCTCTTTAGCCAGTTGCGAAGGCGCTTTGCTGGTGGTGGATGCAAGCCAGGGCGTGGAAGCCCAGACGCTGGCCAATGCTTACCTGGCCATCAATCATGGCCTTGAAATCATCCCTGTCATCAACAAAATCGACTTGCCTTCGGCCGACATTGTTCGCACGCAGGAAGCGATTGAACAGGCCGTGGGCCTGGACGCTACCGACGCGATTCCGGTGAGCGCCAAGACCGGTGTGGGCGTGGAAGACATCCTGGAAGCCATCGTGCACCGCCTCCCGCCCCCTGTTGCCGATCCTGATGCCCCTTTGCAGGCTTTGATCTTCGATAGCTGGTTTGACGCCTATCGCGGGGTCATTGTGCTGGCCCGCATCAAGCAGGGCATCATGTGCAAAGGTCAGCGCATCCGCTTCATGTCCAACGGCAAAACCTACGAAGTGGATTCGATGGGCGTGCTTTGCCCCAAGCCCATGGAGATCGCCGAGCTTTCCGCCGGCGAGGTTGGCTTCTTTGCCGCCACCATCAAGACCGTGGCCGATACCAAGATTGGCGACACCGTTACCGACGACGCCCGCCCCGCTTCGGCTCAGCTCCCCGGCTTTGAAGACATCAAACCCATGGTCTTCAGCGGCCTCTATACCGTGGATTCGCACGAGCATACGCTGCTGCGCGACGCGCTGGAAAAGCTGCGCCTGAACGACGCCAGCTTCTTCTTTGAGCCGGAAAGTTCCGCCGCCCTCGGCTTTGGCTTCCGTTGCGGCTTCCTGGGTTTGCTCCACATGGAGATCATCCAGGAGCGTTTGGAACGCGAGTACGAGCTGGATCTGATCACCACCGCGCCCGGCGTCCGCTATCACATTGAAATGACCGACGGTTCCGTGCTGGAGGTGGACAACCCCTCCCGCTGGCCCGAGGTCACCAGCATTGAAGCTATCCGCGAACCCATCATCACCGCCAAGATTTTGACCAACGAAGAGTACGTGGGCGGCATCCTGAAGCTGGTGGAGGAAAAACGCGGTCGCCAGGTGAACTTTGAATACGTAACCCCCACCCGGGTTCTGCTCACCTATGAGTTGCCACTGAACGAGATCGTGCTGGACTTCTATGACCGCCTCAAGTCCGTCTCGCGGGGCTATGCCTCGCTGGACTACCAGTTGGCGGGCGAATGGGTATCTCCCATGGTCAAGATGGATATTCTCGTCTCAGGCGAACCTGTGGACGCGCTCTCCATCATCGTCCATCACGACTTTGCCTATGAGCGTGGACGGGCCCTGGTCTCCAAGATGCGCGAGCTGATTCCTCGCCAGCAGTTCGAGGTCGCCATTCAGGCTGCCATCGGCGCCAAGGTTGTAGCCCGCGAAACCGTGAGCGCCCTGCGCAAAAACGTTCTCGCCAAGTGCTACGGCGGCGACATCAGCCGTAAGCGCAAGCTGCTGGAGAAGCAGAAAGAAGGCAAGAAGCGCATGAAGCGTATCGGCAAGGTAGACATCCCCCAGGAAGCCTTCCTGGCCGTGCTCCGCATCGGGGAAGAGCAGGCAAAGTAACCACGCTTTCCTCATCCGTAAGGCTATGGTGCGATGAAAAATTTGATACTTTCGTCACACCATGTTCATGCTGGTCTGTGGAAAGCGGACTTGAAGAATCCATGGAGACGGCCCTGTGTCAAGGGCCGAATCCCTATTCATCTCATCTTGCAAATTACAGATAAAAAATAGGTTAGAAATCGTAACATTAAGGAAATTCTATTGGCAAGGGGGCAAATTTGCCCTATAGTCAGTTCTTTTCAAAAGCGATCCACAGTTTTTTCCACAGATTGCCGCTTTTTCTGGCAAGAAATCGCAGCTTCTATTTGGAGTAAAACTGGTATATTTGACGCCCTCGGAAAAACAAAAGGGCCCCGCCCTGGCGGGACCCTCTGCAAGCGCTCGATGGAGCGTCTTGTTACTTGCCAGCCGGCGTCTTGGCGGCGGGTGCCCGAGGGGCGGCCGCGGGAGCTGCCGGAGGAGGAGCCGGAACACCTGACTTCACGTTGTAGGCATCCATAATCGCCTTGGTGATGTCGGTAGCGGGAGCGGCATAGAGCAGCGAGGAGCTGTCCAGCACAACCGTGATACCCTGCTGCTCAACGTAGGCGCGCAGAACGTCGTAGATCTTGGGCGACAGATCTGTGTAGAGCTGCTGCAGGGCCTGCTGCGAATCGTTCTGGTAGTCTTCGTAGTCACGCTGGGCCGTCTTCTTCTTGGCCTCGATGGCGGCGGCGCGGCTCTGCTGTTCGGCCGGCGTCAGCTTGTCGCCCTGGGCCTCAAGCTGCTTGGACAGTCCTTCGATATCGTCGCTGATCTTCTGCAGCGCCTGCATGCGCGGCTGGAATTTCTTCTCAAGATCGGCAAGGTCGCGCTGGCCTTCATTGGTGCGGAAAACCGCATCCTTGAAGGCGATAACGGCAACCTTCGTGGTGCCAGCGGCGGCCGGAGTTTGAGCGGAGGCGCTCAGGACAAACCCCGAGGCCAGCATGGCAATGATTGCAAGCGTACGCTTCATTTGGTGGAAAGCTCCTTCGGAATTCCTGAAGACCTGTCTGCGCATCGGACGCAAACAAATCCGTGCCTCTCGATCTCGTGCCTCGCGGCTCCCAATTGCAACTCCACGCCAGCCGGCATAGAGACAGATAAGACGCGATCTACGGCCTCAACAGGAACTAGATGGATTATAGGAGGCCAAGGTAGGAGCGTCAAACCTCGAATTTGTGAATTCCGCCAGTAAATACGCCGTCATTCGCCATTGTGAACTGGGCGCAAAAAGGCCGCCTCGCAGGCGGCCTTTTGCTGGTCTGTGGCGGAGATTGCTCCGTCGGCTAGAAGGTGGTGGAGATGGTGAGCCTGAAGGTTTTGCGGGGCTCACGGAACAGATAACGGCTGCCGTAGGCCTGGATCGCTTCCGCATACGTAAAGTCGCCTGCGCCGCCCACCGGGAACATGGAGCGCGTGATCAACTCACCCGAGCAACTGCTCTGGTGCACGCCCGTGCCGTCGTTGCAGTAGGGGCGCTCGTAGAGGCGGAGCGGGTTGTACGCATAGTAAAGGCGGAAGGGAGCATTGACGATCGGCATGATCACCGAAAGTTCGCCGCCCAGCGACATACGCGGCACAAAGTTGGTGCCGGTAATAGGCCGGATGTCGCGGCGGAAGCCCACCGCTGAACCCTTGATGGTGCTCTCGCAATACTGTTCGCCCGAGCTGTTGGTAGCCTGCTTCAACGTCTGGCAACCATACAGGCCTGAGGTCAGCGATTCAAAGCCCTGAATGCTCTGCTTGAGCTGGTTCTTGTTCATCGCCACATCGATATTGAAGTCATCGAAGATGGAGAACATCACCGGCCCAGCAATCGGGATACGGTATTCGATGTTGGTCGTAAAGCTGGTATCGCCGCCGATGGAGGCAATACCGTAGACCGGCAGCGGAACCGTCACGCAAGCGGTGTTGGCCGTGTTGCCCGGATACTGCTGCACGCACTGGCCATCCGGATTCATCAACTGGAAGTTGACGCGGGTCGGCACATAACCGTACGGCGTGGAGGAGCGGACGTCGAAGCCGCGGATTTCGTTTTCGCCACCGGCGTAGAAGCGGTTCTGCGGAGGTGCCACATCGCCGCCGTAGCCCTGCACATAACCAAGCTGGGCACGGATGCCGAGCACATTGCGGCCGTTCTCCGAGGGCTTCAGGTAGTGCATCGGAATGAAACGCTTATAGGCCAGTTCCGGTGCAATGTAGCGCACGTTGCCCCAGAGACCGGAAGCCTGGAAGGCCGCCGTGTACTCCTTGCCGGAGCGGGGACGCGTGGGATTGCTGATGGTGTTGTAGGTGTAGGTGAGCGACACCGAGCTGTTGATGATGCCATCCAGTGCGTTCGAACCCTGAATACCGGACCGGAAGCTGATGGTCTGGAAGAAGGTCTGCGAAGCGGTGCTGAAAGTGCTGATCGATGACCGGGTCAACGAATAGGTCATGCCGATGCGCTGGAAAGCGTGGCGCTTCAACGGGTAGTTGACTGAGAAGTTCATACCCGTCGATGCCTGGTTGTAATTCTGCGTCAACGACTTCTCGGCGTCGGTCAGGTTCAGCGATGCGCCGGAAGTGGCCTGATAGTTCTTGGCCGCGTTGAAGTCCTGCTTGTTATTGAAGACCTGGAAGCCGATGTTGATCGGCCGATTCTTGATATAGGGCTGGGTGAAGCCGAACAGGAACTGGCGGCTCACGTTGCCCAGGTTGGCCTGCAGGCTCAGCGTCTCGCCCAGACCCAGGAAATTATTGGTCTGATAGTTCAAGCCCACAAAGGCACCCGACATGCCGCTGACGCCGCCGTTCATGCCAATCGAGTTCTTGCCCTTTTCCTTGACCTTCAAGAGCAGCTCGACGGTACCGGCATCGGCATCCTGGTGAGCTTCGGAGTCCTGCTCCACCTTGAGCGGTTCGAAGTACTCCAACTGGTTCAGGCGCAGCAAGCTGTACTCCCAAAGCTGGGAGTTGTAGACCGAACCTTCGTCCAGCATCAGTTCGCGGCGGATCACGCGGTCACGCGTAATGGTGTTGCCCTGGAACTCAATGCGGGAAACATAGAAGGGCTTGCCTTCATCGATATCTACATTGATGGAGACGGTCTTCTTCTGGTCGTCGTAGTTCAGCTTGGGAATGGCGCCGAAGTTGATGTAGCCTAACTGGCCATAGGCCTTCTTCAAATTCTCCAGGCCCTTGCCAATCAGCGTGGCATTGAAAAAGTCGCCATCCCGGACGGCAAAGGTAGAACGCAGCGCACGCTCATTGGTCACGGCCTTGTTGCCGGAGAAAGTAATCGTCCCCAGGCGATAGCGGCCGCCTTCCTCGATACCCAACAGGATGTCAATACGCTTGCCGCGGTTGGGGCGGAAGGTAAGCCAGTTCAGCCCCCCCTGATCGCGGATCTGGGTACGCGGCGTCTGCACAGCGGCGCTGGCATAACCACGGTCGCGGTAAGCCTGACGCACACGCTCGGAGTCTTCTTCCAGCTTGGACGCGTCGAAGCTCTGCGAGAACAGATTTTCAAACACAATCGAGTAGGGAATGCCGATGGGCTTCAGGTTCTTCATCGCACGACGCAACTGCAGGGAACCTACGTGCTCGTTGCCGGCAAACCGAATCTCGCCGACCTTCACCACCGGGCCTTCCTTGATATTGAAGTTCACCTGCACGCTGGCCGGAGGGATATTCTTCACGTCCGTCTTGATGGTGGCGAACTGGTGGCCATGCTCGGCCAGAAGGTTCTTGATCACCGTCTCGGCGCGCTTGATCTTGGTGGCGTCGTACTGGCTCTCCACCGACAGGCCGACCTTCTCCTTCTTGAAGCGGTCCAGGACGTCGGAGTTGGAGATGGTGCTCAGGCCCTTGTAATTGATCTCGCGGATCGTCGGCTTCTCACGCAGGAAGATATTTAGAATGATGCCCTTCTCCGACTCCTCGCGCTCAATGCGCAGGTCTTCGAAGTACGACGTATTCCATAGCGAGTTGAAGTCGCGCTCGATCGAAATCGGATCGTAAGCATCGCCCGGATGGGTAAACAGACGCGCCAGCACGGTTTCCTTGGGAATGCGCCGGTTACCGATCACGCGAATCTGATCGATGGTCTGCGACTGCTGCGCCTGAAGTGCAACGGCGACCGTCACGAGCGCCAGGATCAGCGCAGTACGCGCCAGCCGGCCGGCGGCCCTGTGCGCAAGACGGATGCAAGTGCGCTTCGTCTTCACCGGGAGCGTGTCCTGCGGCGAGCGAAAGTACTGGTGCGTTCCTAAGTTCGGCTTCACGGGAAGAATATGCACACCCTCATTGCTGAAAAATCTGGTCCTGCAAAAGGAAAGATTGATTATATTGGACCACGGTCCTCCTGCCCAACATGACAGGATTTCCTCTGGTTCATCCAACCGAGCCTTTCCATCGTATCCGGTTTCCGCGCAAATTCACGAACTCCGGCCAGACCCCTCTCGGGACCCATTTCACAGTCTACCGGAACGAACCCGGTTGCGGACATCCTGCAACCATGTTCCTATGTCCGGCATCCTCTTTAGACGCGGCATTTGCCGGCTTGGCAGCCGGCAAAAATGAGGATTTCCCGCCATGAACAGCTTTTCCAGCCCGATTTACGCCTTTTCTGCCCCCTTGCTCAATGGGACACCTCTTCAATTGGCGAGCTTTCGGAGTCAGGTACTCCTGATTGTGAATACCGCCAGCCAGTGCGGCTTTACCCGGCAATACGCGGCGCTGGAGGCTCTCTACCAGCAGAAGCATCCCCAGGGCTTCAGCGTGCTGGCCTTTCCCTCCAATCAGTTCGGAGGACAGGAGCCGGGCTCCGCGGCAGAGATTGGCCAGTTTTGTCAGGCGAACTATGGCGTCAGCTTTCCGGTCTTCGACAAAATCGAGGTCAACGGTCCTCATACCCACCCGCTCTACCGTTATCTGAAGAAAGAACAGCCAGGCCTGTTCTCCCGCCTTCTGGGAGGACGTATTGGATGGAACTTCACTAAATTTCTGGTCGACCGCCAGGGCAGGGTGGTGGGGCGCTTTGCTCCTTCCACAAAACCTGAGACTCTGGCCCCGGCCATTGACCGGTTGCTGACCTCTCCTCAGGAGAGCCGGTAGCCGCCTTGTGGCAGAAGCCAACGGACCGTTTTTGCTCTGAGCTGAAGCTGAACGCAGGCCCGTGGACCGGGCAAAGAGAAACACACTACGGTTCTCCGAGAGATGGCATCCATACACCTGCGCAGACTGCACCTCGCAGGGCGTCAGCCTGCTTCGAGGCCGCTCCAAGCTGACTCCTTCGCACACGATAGACTGGATACAGGCGTCTTCCGGCCTTCCGGATGCGTCTGTACAGGTAGGCGCGGTTTCTGGGGAAGCTGTGTCCGTTTGTCCGATTGTCTCGACTAACATTGTAGTTTCATGATGAAGACACGCCCGGTGGTCTAACCACTGCCCGGCAACTCTCCTGTGAACTGGACCTTCCGCTACTCACGGCACGCGTGCTGCTAGCTCTGCCGCCCGTATTCGAGGCCCCCTCGCAGGGGCTCTGAACACAGGGAGCGCTCCGGCTCCGGAACGGGTACTCGCCCTATGTGGATTGTGCGGCTCGCGCTCAGACGGCCTTACACCTTTGTCGTCGGCGCGCTTTTAATTTTGATTCTTGGCTGTTTCAGCATCCTCCAGATGCCGACCGATATCTTTCCCAGCATTGATATCCCTGTGGTCAGCGTGATCTGGAGCTACAACGGCCTGTCTTCTCAGGAGATGGCCAACCGCATTGTCACCCAGGTTGAGCGCTCGTTGACCACCACCGTCAGCGACATTGAACACATCGAATCGCAATCGCTGAACGGCATTGGCATCATCAAGATCTACTTTCAGCCCCACGTCAACATCGGCAATGCCATTGCCCAGGTTACGGCAATCAACCAGGTGCAGTTGCGTTCTTTGCCCACTGGCGCCACGCCGCCGCTGATCGTACAGTACAACGCCTCGACCGTGCCGATTCTGCAACTGGGCATCAGCGATCCCACGTTGAACGAGCAGCAGTTGTTTGACCATGCCAACAACACCATCCGCGTCCAGTTGGCCACCATTGAAGGCGCCATGACCCCGTTCCCCTACGGCGGCAAACAGCGCCAGATCATGGTGGATCTCGATCTGACCGCCTTGCAGGCCAAAGGCCTCTCGCCGTCCGACGTGGTTTCAGCCTTCGGGACGCAGAACCTGATCGCGCCCTCCGGCACCATCAAGATTGATCGCTTTGACTACGCGGTAGAAACCAACTCCGCTCCGCTGGCCGTCGAAGAGTTGAACAATCTGCCCATCAAGCAACTCAACGGCGCAACCATCTATGTGCGCGATGTGGCCCACGTGCGCGACGGCAACCCGCCGCAAACCAACATAGTCCGCGTCGACGGACGCCGCGCCGCCGTTATGAGCATCATGAAGACCGGCTCCTCTTCCACGCTGGACATTATCGAAAGCGTGAAGAAGAAGATTGACAGCGCCACGCAGCGCAACCTGCTGCCGCCCAACATGAAGGTGGTTCGGCTCACCGACCAATCGATTTTTGTGCGCAGCGCCGTCAACGGCGTGGTGAAGGAAGCCATTGTGGCCGCCTGTTTGACGGCCATCATGATTCTCATCTTCCTGGGCAGTTGGCGCTCCACGCTGATCATCGCCATCTCCATTCCGCTCTCCATCCTCTGTTCGTTCATCGCCCTCTACGGACTGGGTCAGACCATCAACATCATGACCCTCGGAGGTATGGCGCTGGCCGTCGGCATCCTGGTGGACGATGCCACGGTGGCCATTGAAAACATCAACCGCTTCCTCGAAGAAGGCCACGATCTGGAACCCTCCATCCTGGAAGGTTCCGCGCAGATTGCCGTTCCGGCCTTCGTCTCCACCCTCTCTATCTGCATCGTGTTTGTGCCCATGTTCTTCTTGAGCGGGGTGGCGCGCTACCTGTTTGTGCCCATGGCCGAGGCGGTGGTGTTTGCCATGCTGGCCAGCTATCTGCTTTCGCGTACGCTGGTGCCCACCATGGCGAAGTACCTGCTGAAAGCCCACGTGCAGCACGACGCCAACCGCCCGAGCCGCAATCCCTTTGTCCTGTTCCAGAAAGGGTTCGAGTCTGGCTTCGAGCGCTTCCGCGCCGGCTATCTGCGGCTGCTCACGCTCACCGTGGATCACGCGACCGTCTTCCTGATTCTGTTTCTGCTGTTCAGTGTGGCTTCGGTTGGATTCCTGACCCCGTGGCTGGGGCAGGACTTCTTCCCCTCGGTGGACTCAGGCCAGTTCAAAATCCATGTGCGCGCCCATACCGGCACGCGCATTGAGGAAACCGCGCTGCTGTGCGATCAGATCGATCAGGAGATTCGCCAGGCGATTCCCGCCAAGGAACTGGTCACCATTGTCGACAACATTGGCCTGCCCAACTCCAGCCTGAACCTCTCCTACACCACCTCCGCTCCGGTGGGCCCCGCGGATGCCGATATTCAGGTCCAGCTCACCGAAGAGCATCGCCCCACCACCGAGTATCTGGACAAACTACGCGTCACGCTGGCGCACGATTTCCCAGGCGTCACGTTCTACGTGCTCCCCGTGGACATCGTCACCCAGATTCTCAACTTTGGCCTCTCCTCGCCCATCGACCTGCAGGTGATCGGGCGCGATCAAGAGGGCAACCGCATGTTGGCCAATCGCATTCTGGATGAAACCCGCCAGGTATCCGGCATCACCGATGCGCGCATCCAACAGCCCTTCAACCAGCCCATGATGCGGGTCAACGTGGATCGCACCCGCGCCGCGACAATCGGCCTCACGCAGCAGAACGTGGCGCAAAGCCTGCTGGTAAGCTTGAGCGGCAGCTTCCAGACCACGCCGAATTTCTATCTGGACCCGCGCAACGGCGTCAGCTACAGCGTGGTGATCTCCACGCCGCAGTATCGGATGGACTCGCTCAATTCACTGCGCTCCATCCCCGTCACCAGCGCTTCACTGCCTAAAACAGTGAGCCCCACGGCGAACACCGCGGCCCCCGGCGCCATGCTGCCCACCGAAATTCTCGGCAACATGGTTTCCATCGCGCCCGGCGTGGAGCAAGGCCTGGTAAGCCACTACGACGTGGAGCCGGTGGTGGACATTTTTGCCAACGTGGAAGGAACTGACCTGGGCTCCGTCACTCGCAAACTGCAGACCATTGTTGCCTCCCACGAGAAGGATCTGCCCAAGGGCTCGCACTTTGTTCTGCGCGGCCAGAGCGAAACCATGTACCGGGCCTATATGGGATTGCTGATCGGTTTGGCTTTCTCCATTCTGCTGGTCTACCTGCTGATCGTGGTCAACTTCCAGTCCTGGCTTGATCCCTTCCTGATCATCAGCGCGCTGCCCGCGGCGCTGGCCGGTCTGGTTTGGTTCCTGTTCCTCACCCACACCCGGCTGAGTGTTCCTGCCTTGACCGGAGCCATTATGTGCATGGGCGTGGCCACGGCCAACTCCATTCTGGTGGTCAGCTTTGCGCGCGAGCAGTTGGAAGTGCTGGCCGGCGATGCGCGGCAGGCAGCCCTGAATGCCGGCTTTGTGCGTCTGCGTCCCGTGGCGATGACCGCACTGGCCATGATCATCGGCATGGTGCCCATGTCGCTCGGCTTGGGAGATGGTGGCGAGCAGAATGCCCCGCTGGGCCGCGCGGTGATCGGCGGCCTGCTATTGGCCACCGTGGCCACTCTCTTCTTTGTGCCTGCGTTCTTCAGCTTCCTGCATGGCCGCCTGGAGCGGCGCAAGGCCCGGCATAAGGCCGAGCATCAGGCTGCATCCGGTACCGCAGCCCTTAACAATCTGGATAAGAACGCGGCCAACGATCCGCTTTCGGAGTAGCCCATGAGCGACGCACATACACCCTCTTCGCAGCCTGCCTCCGGGCCCAACTCTCCTGAAGCCCGCGCGCGCACCCTCTCGCCACGTATGGCTCTGGCCGGCGTCGGCATTGGCGCCGCCGTACTCACGGTGTTGGCCGTGGTGGGTATCGTAGAGCGCATCCATCAGCGCACGGTGCTGGCGGAACACACGCTGGAACAGGCAGCGCCCTCCATCTCCGTGCTGCAACCCAAAGCTGGTGCTCCGATAAACAGCTTCGTGCTGCCCGGCAACGTCACAGCTTATACCGATTCGCCCATCTACGCGCGCACCTCCGGCTACCTGGCCCGCTGGTACTTCGACATTGGATCGCGTGTGAAGAAAGGCGCGCTACTGGCCGTCATCTCCGCGCCTGAAGTGGATCAGCAGTTGACCCAGGCACAGGCCGATCTGGCCACGGCCGAGGCCAATGCCACCCAGGCCCGCACACAAGCCGAGCGCTACTCCGGGCTGGTCCGCACGAATGCTGTTTCGCGGCAGGATGCCGATTCCTACGTCAACCAGGCGGCCGCCACCTCTGCCGCCGTCCGCTCGCAGCAGGCCAACGTGGCCCGACTCAAGCAACTGCAGTCCTACCAGAAGATCTACGCCCCCTTTGACGGCGTGGTAACGGCTCGCACCGTGGATACCGGACAGTTGATCGACTCCGGCGTGGCCAAGGAACTTTTTCACCTGCAGGCCATCCAGACACTACGTGTTTACGCCAGTCTCCCGCAAACCTACGCGCCTACGGTCAAACCCGGCATGAAGGTAGACCTGACCTTTGCCGAGCATCCCGGCCGCACCTTCCAGGGCACTCTGGTGCGCACCGCGCAGGCCATTGACCCTGCCAGCCGCACCTTGCTGGTGGAGGTGGACGTGGACAACAAGGGCGGTGAACTGCTGCCCGGCTCGCTCGCCTCGGTCCACTTCAAGACGCCGCGCTCCACGCCGGTGTTTATGGTTCCCTCTGCCGCACTCATCTTCCGCCAGCAGGGCATGCTGGTGGGAACCGTGGTCAACGGCAACAAGGCGCATCTGGCCCCGGTGGTCATCGGCGAAGACGACGGTGCTACCGTGCAGATTGTGAGCGGCATCGGCGCAGACGATCAGATCATTCAAGATCCGCCCGACTCGCTGATCGAAGGCGAAACCGTCTTTGTTGCGCAGGCCGCCAAGCAGCCGGCACAGGAGAAGAAGTAACCATGGCGCAACGCGACGCGCAGCCTTTCGCATGCAGCACCGCCAGTACCGGAGAAGCCTCGCCGCGGTTCCGCCCTCTGCCGCTCTCTCTGCGGAAGCGGGTAGGACCCGCCGCCCTTGCAGGCACCCTCACCCTCTCTGTGCTGCTTGCCGGTTGCAAGCCCGTAGGCCCCAACTACGCCAAGCCCGCGCTCACCGCGCCGGAGGCCTATCGCGAGACCGGAGCAAGCTCTGTTGCCGCTCCCGAGAATCCCCGCGGCGGCGCATGGAGTGCCGCCAATCCATCCGACGGCATGTTGCGCGGCAAGTGGTGGGAGGTCTACCAGGACACGCAACTGAACGCGCTTGAAGAACGGATTGTCACGGACAACCAGAACCTGCGCCGCGCCACGGAGATTTATCTGTCTGCGCGCGATCAGGTCACGGTGGCCCGCGCGGGCCTGTTTCCCACCGTTTCCGCCAGCGTTTCCACCGGCCGCAGCGACTTGTCGGAAAACCGTCCTTCTGCCGGCACCACCACCCACTACAACGACTTTGTGCTCGGTGGGCAGGCCAGTTGGGAACCTGACTTCTGGGGCCGCATCCGCCGCAATATAGAAGCCGCCGGAGCCAATGTCCAAGCCAGCGCCGCCGACGTGGCCACACTGGACCTCAGTCTGCATGCCGAACTGGCCGCCGACTATTTTCAACTACGCGGACTCGATGCCACCGCGCAACTGCTCGCACAAACCATCGTCACCCTCGAGAATCAACTCAAGCTCGCCGAGACCCGCATGACGGGCGGCGTAGCCACCGAGGCCGATGTGGCACAAGCCCGCACCCAGCTCGAAACCGTGCGCGCGCAGGCGGTGGAGATCGGCGTGGCTCGCGCACAGTTTGAGCACGCCCTGGCCACGCTCACCAACCAGAACGCAGCCAGCTTCAAACTGGCCGCCAGTCCGCTCAATCTTGCGTTGCCCAAGATTCCACTGGGAGTGCCGTCCCAGTTGCTCGAACGCCGGCCCGACATTGCCGCGGCCGAACGCCGCGCCGCCCAGGCCAATGCCCAGATCGGCATTGCGCAGAGCGCGTTTTATCCCAGCCTTCCGCTCACCGCCGCCGGTGGATTTGAAAGCACGCACTCCGGGACATGGCTCACCGGCCCCAGCATTCTCTGGTCGCTCGGCGCCAAGGCCACGGAGATGCTCTTCGACGCGGGCCAGCGTCATGCGCTCACCGATGCAGCGCGCCACAACTACGAGGCGCA
>Ga0207834_1000192_pt1 | contig 22123 bp, 14 predicted proteins | sample LuqExpMetagenom5_FD_187763 | JGI IMG/M metagenome (GOLD analysis project Ga0207834, IMG submission 187763) | Tropical forest soil microbial communities from Luquillo Experimental Forest, Puerto Rico - Sample 5 (SPAdes) | ecosystem: Environmental > Terrestrial > Soil > Tropical forest ...
CCAGTTGATCCGCATCGTTGACGAGTACACATCATTTGCTCCTCCGCTTGAGCAACAGGTATTAACAAGTGAGCAGGGGGCCACGCTACGTCTGCGCCGAGACAGCGGCTGTGATCTTGCCTATGTGCAGATGACATTACGTTCTGCGCCGGGTGATCTGCTGGCAATTTTGCCGATTCCTCTTAATTACCATCCACCTCTCACCGTTGTACCCGCGCCCGAAACGATGTTGTCCTGCTATCGTGTGGTGCGCTAATGCGCGGATAGCCTGACCGATTGCGACATTCGGTTGTGCAGGAAAAGGAATCCTTTCATGAAGAACAAATCTCTCTTGTGGGCGAGTTGGATGGCGCTGGGTGTGGCTGCGGTTGTGCATGCGCAAACGGTAATGGGCAGTGGAACTACGGATTCAGTTCCTGTATTTACGGGAACCTCGACGGTCGGTAATTCACCGATCTCTGTCTCGGGCAATAACGTCGGGATTGGGACGACAAATCCTATTTATTCGCTTCACGTAAATGGAGAAATCTTTGCAAATTCCGGATTTCGCGTGGGAAGCACGAGTGGAGATGATCTAAATGGTGCACCATGGTATGGCCTCGGTTTGGCAAATTCTTCTCTCTCATTATGGAATGGCTATCATGATGCCGTTCAGGTAGCCGGTTACTGGGGATTAAATTTTCAAACTGGTAATGGGGAAATGGTGATACGCGGAGATAGCGGTAATGTTGCGGTCGGAACTATCACTCCCGGACAACATCGCCAGCTTGTTTTTAAGACACTGGGAACTAATGATTACACCTATATAGGTCAACACCAAATGCAATTTGCGATTGGAAATGGGTTGGGGCCAAACAGCAACTACGAACTTGAGATGGGCATTCTTGATAATGGAACAGGCATTATCCAGGCAAATGCATCGGGTGTGGGCTACGAGCCTTTGGCGCTAAACCCCGTTTCCGGCAATGTCGGTATTGGCACAACCTCGCCGGGTGCGAAATTGGAAGTCGCTGGCAATATTAAGTTGACGAATGGCAGTGGCGCATCAATGACATTTGCAGATGGTACGACGCAGACGACAGCGTGGACTGGCACGGTTTGCGGTGGTGACTACGCGGAAGCGATGAATGTCGCAGGCGGCAAGGCACAGTATGAGGCGGGCGATGTTTTGGCGCTTAGTGCGGACGGTGCGAGCGATGTTCAAAAAACAACTGAACCCTACTCGACGATGGTCTCCGGAATCTACGCAACAAAGCCTGGTGTGGCTGGACAGCGTGAGTCTATCGCAAAATCGAATTCCAGCATTCCGATGGCGATGGTGGGCGTGGTTCCAACCAAGGTGTCTGCAGAAAATGGTCCAATTCATCGCGGCGACCTGCTCGTTTCTTCATTAACCCCTGGATTTGCGATGAGAGGAACAGATCGTGGCCGTATGCTCGGAGCTGTAATCGGCAAAGCGATGGGCACGCTCGACTCAGGGACTGGCGTGATTGAAGTCCTTGTTACCCTGCAGTAGTCAAAGCTTCAAGGAAGGTGCACACTCATGAACAAATTTATATCCCTGATGACTTTTGTCTTCATCGCAAGTTCCGCAGCTGCTTTAGCACAGACGAATACATTTCCTGCGAGCGGCAATGTGGGGATCGGCACAACGGCTCCTGTGGAGCAACTTGATGTGTATGGAGGAATTTCCTCCGTGGGCATGAATTTGCTGCCTGCGCTGGCGAGCACGAGTGCTTGGTCGCCTGTTGCTTGGGGGGCTGGAGATGGGAGCATTTCTGTTGTAAGCGCATCGTACGAAGGACAGACTGTAAACGCATTACGAGTTGTTAATCCTCAAAATAGCAGTTGGACATTTCAGAGGTATTTTGTAAATCAAAATGTATTACCGCCGAAAGCGAAGCTCACTTTTACTGTTTATGTGAAGAACGATGTCGCCGGAGCATTTAGGTGCGGTCTAAGTGAGGGGGAGCAGTTCGGTGGTGCGCCTACTCAGCTGGCAGATTGCTTCAACACTAGGATAACGACATCTGATGGCCTTTGGACCTTATACCGATCAACCATGACCACTACCACTTGGTCTGCAATCAATGCGTACATGGGTAAAGACTACAATTCCGTAGGTGCGGTCACATTTGCTTATCCTGTTCTGACAGTGGATAGTGGCGTGGGAAGATTTGTTCTTGGAGGGTTTCAGATTGACCAATCAACAGGTGCAGTTTATACAACGTCGGGTAATGTAGGCATCGGCACGACGAGCCCGGCTCGCAAGCTGCATATCACTGGTGATGTCGAAATTGACGGTAATTTATATTTTGGCTCCAATTCACAGCCGCAGAGCGCGGCCTTCTCTGGCGTCGTGTGTGGTGGTGACTATGCAGAATCTGTTGATGTGATCGGCGAGCGCAAGGGGTACGAACCGGGCGATCTCCTCGTTATCGACAAGCACGATCCGAGCAAATTTGTGAAATCACGTGAGCCATATTCGACGATGGTGGCTGGAATCTATTCGACCAAGCCTGGTGTTGTGGGCCGCCGCCAGACAACGCCAAAAAGCACAGAAGAAATTCCAATGGCTGTTGTGGGAATCGTTCCTGCCAAGGTCAGTACGGAGAACGGTGCAATTGAGGCTGGCGATCTTCTTGTATCTTCCTCCACTCCAGGCTATGCGATGAAGGGCACAGATCGAAGCCGATTTGTAGGGGCCGTGATTGGCAAAGCCATGGGCACGCTCGATGCAGGAACGGGCATGATCGAAGTTCTTGTCACACTGCAGTAAAAATGCAATTAGGTGGATTCATCCTGTGGTGGAGAGTGAAAAGCAGCTATGAAAAGAGTGCACGTACAGATCATTTTGTTCGGCTTTGTGCTTTGTGTTGCAAGAAGTGAGGCGCAGACGGTGACGGGCAGCGGTACGGCAGGAACAGTTCCTGTCTTCACAGGCAATGGAATAAGCTCGACTCTCGGGAACTCAAGCACGCCAATCACAGTAAGCGGAAGTAACGTCGGAATCGGAACGACAAGTCCTTCATCTTTGTTTCACATCTATGGTCGTTTCACCTCTACTGGAATTCCACAACTCACACTGGCGGCTCCTGACACTGCAGATGGTTCAAATGCAATCCTGAATTTCCGTGCTGGGATACAGGACATTGCACAGGTGTCAAGCTTCTATTCGAGTTCTGCTGGAAATGGGTATGGTCACCTACTATTCTCGACCAGAAACGGTGAGGCCGATGGGCCTCAAGTAAGAATGTCGATTACGGAAGCAGGCAACGTAGGCATAGGTACGACGAACCCTGTCACTATGCTTGATGTAGGAGGCGTAACATTCGTTGGCCATAATGGAAACACCTCTGCGCCATCACTAGGCACGATAGGTGGAAGTGGAGATAAGATTTTGCTATGGGGAGGTAGTGCATCTGCTTACCCTTATAGTCTTGGTATTAACACGAATAATATGTGGGCTTCTGTGCCTTCAGGAGCATATTTCTCCTGGTATGAAAGCGGTTCTGAGGTTATGCGCGTCAATTCCTCCGGTAACGTTGGCATAGGCACAACCTCGCCTAATGCAAAGTTGGAAGTCGCTGGCAGCATTAAGTTGACGAACGGCAGCGGTGCGTCAGTGACGTTCGCGGATGGGACGGCGCAAACGACTGCATGGACGGGCACGGTCTGCGGTGGTGACTATGCTGAATCTGTCGACGTGGCTGGTGAGCGAAGCAAATATGGGCCTGGCGATGTTTTGGTAATCACTTCCGAAGAGGGCAGTGATGTGGCGAAGTCGAGCGACGCCTACTCAACAGCAGTCGTCGGGATCTATTCCACCAAACCTGGCACCGTAGGGCGTAGACAAAATGCTCCGAAAAGCGAAAGCGAAGTTCCTATGGCGATGATCGGGATTGTGCCGACTAAGGTAAGCGCAGAGAACGGGCCTATCCATCGCGGCGATTTGCTGGTAACTTCTTCGAAGCCCGGATACGCAATGAAGGGAACAGACCGCAGCCGCATGCTTGGTGCTGTTATCGGTAAGGCGATGGGCCGCCTCGACTCAGGTTCTGGGGCCATAGAAGTTGCGGTCACTTTGCAGTAGCAGTGCGTTTGAGCAGATGGGTATGTCAAGAATCGCAGTACGCAGTAATCTGCAGAGAAACCGATAGGAGAGACCGATGGGTACGGTGCAGTGGATTGTGAAGATCGCAGTTGTATGCAGCATGACGCTTGCGCTTAGTGCATCTGCACAGAATACCTTCCCGGCTAGTGGCAATGTCGGGATTGGAACGACGAGCCCGCAGTACACTCTTGAGGTCAGAGGTAGTTCTGTTGTGAGCGGAAATGGCGGATACATCCCCGCCGGATTAAGCTTCGTCGACACATCTTATACCGATAGTTCCCACGTAAATCAGTGGTCCATCTGGAAGGGCAATACCTGGGTACAGGGGCTTGGATTTATGCGTTATAGCGCGACAAATCGTTGCCAATCTGGTGGAATCTGCAATCTGGATCTGATGCTGTATGACAACGGTGATGTTGCGGTGGGAGAAAATGATGCCCTGATCACGAAGCAGAGTGGCAATGTTGGTATCGGGACGACATCGCCAGGAGCGAAGTTGGAGGTAGCCGGCAACATTAAGTTGACGAGCGGGAGTGGTGCATCCATGACGTTCGCGGATGGGACGGCGCAAACGACCGCATGGACGGGTACAGTCTGCGGCGGCGACTATGCCGAGTCAGTTGATGTCACAGGCGAGCGTAAAAGTTTTGAGCCAGGAGATGTTCTGATTCTTGATCCAGAGAATCCGGGCAAAGCGCGAAAATCAAACGAAGCATATTCCCAATTGGTTTCTGGCATCTACTCGACAAAGCCAGGTACTGTAGGCCGCCGTCAGTCTGCTCCGAAAAGTGATTCAGAAGTTCCAATGGCTATGGTTGGTGTAGTGCCCACAAAAGTAAGCGCGGAAAATGGGGCAATTCGAGTGGGTGATTTGCTCGTAACTTCCTCTAAACCTGGCTTCGCAATGAAGGGTACAGATCGCAGTCGCATGCTTGGAGCCGTGATTGGCAAAGCGATGGGCACACTCGATACGGGCGCGGGCGTGATCGAAGTGCTTGTCACACTACAGTAGGAGCGCATTGACGGAGAGTGTACGATCATGAATCAATTTACATCTCTGATGGCTTATATTCTTGTCGCAGGAACTGCAACTGCTCTTGCTCAAACGAATACGTTTCCTGCGAGCGGTAATGTCGGAATTGGGACGATGACTCCCAATACGGCGCTGCAGGTTGTTGGACAAGTATCGGCATCAAATGATGATCGATTAGGCTGGCGCAACTTCTCCCAATGGTACTCATGGGACGGTTCAACGGTGCACTATTACTGGAATCGTCTGTATCAACTCCCGGGTGAGGGACATGTAACATTTCAGATATATGCAAAAACAGACACGAATTATCCTGGTTTCGGCATATATACAGTTGACGCAACGTCATGGAATGGCCAAACGGTTTCGTTGAGCGTTATTCCGGGGGCGACGAATAAATTTAGTCTCGGTATAGTCCAGGCCGCTATTGACTCGAGCGGTTACGTTTGGGTGAAAGTCCCTGCGGTTTGGGATAGCTCAGTTGGATTCAAAACCACTTTCAATCAAAGTGTCACTGAATTGAGCAACATTGTCTATCAGGAAGCGGTGCCTAGTGCGTTCGTGGTGACTGAAGCTCAGTCGATGCGAGCAACCTTTCCTGGACTCTCGGTTAGCTACAGTATTCAGTCTGCGCCATTCATCGATAATAATGGCAATATTGGCATTGGCACTACAGCACCCGGTACGAAATTAGAAGTCGCGGGGAGTATCAAGATGTCTGGGACGGGAAGCTCAATCTTCTATCCTGATGGATCGGCACAAGGGACTGCTTATACTCCGGGCGTCGGGCTAAACGTAGGTAATAATCAAACAAAGATCGGCTATAGTGGAATCCCGACCTTTGGCGGGCTCAATGCAGGGGATCCTATTTTCATCAGCAATGGCGGCGATGGCGGAAATAATCAGTTCTTCTATGACATTTACCAGAATTACGAATCGCTGAACGTTGGTGTTGTCAATTTCAGCTCTGCGGCATATGGCGGAGTGAATGCTTCTTCCTTCAGTACACTTTTCAAAATCACAGGCGGTGGAGGCGTGTACACTGGGCGCCCTCAGAATACGCCGAACTCTGCGACATCCAACCCAAATATGGTTGTCAGTAATACCCTCGATGATGGAGCTGGCAATATGACGATTGCCGGCAATTTGAAGTTATCATCTTCCGGGACATCGCTCTCTTTTGCCGATGGATCAACTCAAAGCACAGCGTGGACTGGCACGGTTTGCGGCGGTGACTACGCGGAAGCAATGAATGTCGCAGGCGGCAAGGCACAGTATGAGGCGGGTGATGTTTTAGCGCTCAGTGCGGACGGTGCGAGCGATGTTCAAAAGACAACTGAACCCTACTCGACAATGGTCTCCGGGATCTACGCAACTAAGCCTGGCGTGGTGGGGCAGCGTGAGTCTATTGCAAAATCGAATTCCAGTATTCCGATGGCGATGGTGGGCGTGGTTCCGACCAAGGTGTCTGCAGAAAATGGCCCAATTCATCGCGGCGACCTGCTCGTTTCTTCGTCAACCCCCGGATTTGCGATGAGAGGAACAGATCGTGGCCGTATGCTCGGAGCTGTAATCGGAAAAGCGATGGGCACGCTCGACTCAGGGACTGGCGTGATGGAAGTGCTCGTTACTCTGCAGTAGTTGATCGCAGACTGACATATTCCCATGATTTGGAGAGCAGAAGATGATGATGAGAAGTATCCATGCACGACTAGTATTGCTTGGTTTTGCAGCTTGCATTGCAGGCGCGGAAGCGCAAACCGTAACGAGCAATGGTGCTTTGGGAACAGTGAACAATATTCCCTATATCTCGTCAGCTACTGGTACTTCTATAACGCTCGGCGCCTCTCCGATTGCGATCTCAGGCGGTAATGTAGGAATCGGAACAACGAATGCCACCAATCCACTAGATGTTCGCAACAATAGCATGGCGCCCTTTGCATGGGGGTCTACATCAGTTCAGTTTGGCCAGCTTGACTTTCTATCGGGTTCTGTCACTGTGGTGCGCGCGACATCTGGGAATCGTCTCGATCTAGCTGCGAATGGAAGCACGAGTGGCAATATGACTATTTCAACTGCTGGCAACGTGGGGATCGGGACATTGGTTCCGAGTCAGAAGCTGACGGTGAATGGCAATATCCAATCTATTCTTGATAATGGCACGATCCCGGGACTGAATGTTGCAGGTATTGTTTCATTGGGGTATTCAGGCCCTACAGGCGCGCAGAACTGGGCCCTGAGGGGGGTCTACCAATATCCAAATGGTGTAGGCATCAACACACTTGGCGGCGATTTGGACATCATTAAGTCAATGAATGGCAGTACGATCCTTGGCACTAAAACCGATGGCACATCTCTTGGCAATGTTGGCATTAGCACAACCTCACCGAGTGCGAAGTTGGAAGTAGTCGGCAATATTAAGTTGACGAGCGGCAGCGGCGCATCAGTGATGTTTGCGGATGGAACAATGCAAACGACTGCTTGGACCGGAACCGTATGTGGCGGTGACTATGCAGAGTCGGTGGATGTGAGCGGCAAGCGAGAGCAATATGAGCCGGGCGATGTTTTAGTGATCGATCCGAATGTGCCAGGACAATTCCTCAAATCATCCGAGCCTTATTCGACGGCGGTGCTCGGGATTTATTCGACGAAACCGGGAACTGTAGGTCGACGTCAGATGACACCGAAGAGCGATGATGAAGTTCCTATGGCCATGATCGGTATTGTGCCTACCAAAGTGAGTGCAGAGAATGGCCCCATCCGGCCCGGCGATCTGCTAGTGAGCGCATCGACGCCTGGATATGCGATGAGAGGCAGTGATCGTTCAAGAATGCTGGGAGCGGTAATTAGTAAGGCACTCAGCCACCTTGAATCTGGCATGGGCGTGATCGAAGTCGGCGTGACCTTGCAATAGTTTTGCACGAAGCTGCAGCATTGCGGCACCACGAGAAGGGTAAAGAAGATGCGGAAGTTTTGTACGTTGTCGTTTCTGAGCTGTGTTCTATATGCCGCAGGGGCCGCTGCGCAAACCGTCACGGGAAGCGGCACAACCAACATTGTGCCTGTTTTTACAGGAAGTTCAGCGCTTGGAAATTCGCCTATCGCGGTCAGCGGAAGCAATGTCGGGATCGGTGCGACAAATCCACAAGGTACATTGCAGGTTGGAACATCAGACAGTACTAACTCTCTTTACTTGTCATCTTCCGCGCCATATCAACAGGCTGCTGGCACAAACAGATCCAATATGGTCATTGGCTCCTCCAGCCAATTTACCGTTGCGCGTGGAGAGACCTGGCGCTGGATGATTGGGCAGATTGCCAATAATCCAGCAGGATACGGAAGCAGTTTTGCGCTTACGAGGGCAACCAGAACTCAAGGCGACACCTCTGTTGACTCTGTCGATCTCGTTGACATGAACGGCAATATCGGGATTGGAACGTCGATGCCAGGAGCCAGACTTGATGTTCAGTCCGTTGTCAGCGGCTATGGAATCAAAATGGGATTTGGAACTGGTGGCGGATCAGACTGGCTCTTGTCCAATAGTTTTTACAGTGCTTCTAATCAATCTGCAGCGGCCTTAGTCCTAGGGACATTCGACACATCAGGTCAAGATTTCTACATTTCAACGAAGAATTCACCTTCTGGCTATGCCGCTGTTTTTAAGGCAAATGGCAGTGTCGGTATCGGCACAACCTCACCAAATGCAAAGTTGGAAGTTTCTGGCAATATTAAGTTGACGAGCGGCAGCGGTGGATCGATGACGTTTGCAGATGGTACAACGCAAACCACAGCCTGGACTGGCACGGTGTGCGGTGGCGACTATGCCGAGTCTGTGGATGTAAGCGGCGAACGAAAGCATTACGAGCCGGGAGATGTTCTCGTCATAGATCCATCTTCGCCGGGGAAATTTCTCAAATCTGCTGAGCCTTATTCGACCATGGTGACAGGCGTGTATTCGACGAAACCGGGTACCGTGGGGCGCCGCCAATTAACTCCAAAGAGTGAAGATGAAGTCCCAATGGCCATGATCGGTATTGTGCCAGTGAAGGTCGCAACTGAAAACGGTCCGATTCGTTCTGGGGATTTGCTTGTAACCTCATCGAAGGTCGGCTATGCCATGAAAGGCACAGATCGCAGTCAGATGCTGGGCGCGGTGATCGGCAAAGCACTTGGCACTCTCAATCAGGGCACCGGCGTCATCGAGGTAGTAGTGACCTTGCAGTAGCGGGCGCAGGAATCATTGTGCACTCTATTCACGCACCAATCCACCAAACTCTTAGCTAATACTACAGCCATTGAGATGTACGAGAATCGGTAATGGAGTCAAAATGGACAGAACATACTCACGTATTATCCGCATTATTCAAAACAGCGTAATGATAGCCGTTTTACTTCCTTTTGTTGCTTCGGTATGCCCGCCCCGACTGTATGGGCAAGCGGATATTATTGATGGGATTGCTACGCCAACCAGAGTGCCAGGCAATACGTCAATTTCAAGCCTTGACGTGAATGGGGAAACCGTCAACCTTCACACAGGCGGCCTTAGCTTTTTTTTGCCTATCCATACCCTTCCCCAGCGGGTCGGCGCTGCTCCGTTAACGCTTGGTTTTAGGTACTCAAGCAATCAATTGTATCTAGGTCTAGGAACTACGGTTAGTGTTTCAGGGGATTTTAACTCTGACACTGGTGAAGAGCCAAATGTTATGGTCTCGTATAGTGCTGATGTTAGTAGGATGATGTATTCTGGTACAGGTTTTGACGTGAACATTCCGCGTCTCCATGAACAGATTCAATATGCTGGCTATGTGGACACATACGGGAGCATGCCGTCTCGTATACCAGTTAGTTGCGTGTCGAATTTTCGTTTCATTGATTGGAACGGAGATGCACATACTTTCTCGATTACACCAAACTGCAGCACTTCTTTAAAGCAGTTCTACCAGTCAAGATTGCCTAAGAAGGCATACTCGGATGATGGGTCTATGTTCTATATCGACGCATCGAGCACAAGCGAGATAGTGGTAACCGATCCGCATGGGACTAAATATCATTTTCCTGCCACCTCGTTTTCTAACTATAATTGGTATCCATTCCCCAAGAATGATACATATATTTACAATACCAACGGAGGATCTGATGAACCAAATGGCACAGTATCGGGGATGTCACCCTACCCTTCTACTATTATTGATCGGAATGGCAACCAAATTTCGATTGAAAATGGCATCCTGACAGATACCGTAGGCAGGAAAATTATCTTTGGGCCTTCATCTTTCTCGTTCCCGGATGTGAATGGGACGAACCAAACGGTTCAGGTTACAAAGACGGGAGACTATGCATCGGGAGACGACATCTACTCCACCATTCCCAATGCCCCTAATACATATGCGAACCGTGGTGATCGTCTCTGCAGTGTTGTCTCCCCGTTTTTAGGCGGCGGTTATTATGATATGGATTATGTTGCACCTCAGGGAGAATATACTCTCAGTTTTTCAAGTACATCGCGCAAGTACATATTCGATCTGGATCAATACGGCGCTCTTCGTAAGATCGTATATCCGGAAGGTGGGTATAGGCGCTACGACTACCAAGTTATCAATATGTCGCGAGATTTCGGAGGTGCATCCTGCCGATGGGATTCACCAAGGGTGACCACTCAATATGAGTGCTCTTCGAGTTCGGGAGCATGTTCAACCGAGACCAAGAATACGTATGCCTTTAATACTAGTAGGTCGTCTAGCATGTGCCAAAACGCCATGTATGACAACATAGAAGTAAATAAATCAGGAACGTATTCCGAAGTACATTGTTTCGGGGGACTGGTTGGGACAAAGCCTATTCTTGACAGCGTTGAAACTGCGTCGTACACCATTGATAATAATGATGTAACGGTGGCACGGACACTGAATACGTATGGCTCTGGAGGGGGTAACACTATGTTTATGGGTGAGCTTCCTGTTGCTACAGAAACGACTGTGCAAGGAAGATCTTCTCATAGAGAAGTAAGCTACAATTTTATTAATTATGTTGATATATACGGAAACACTATTGCAGAGTACATACGAGACAATCCAAACGACGTAAAAGAATATGATTACGATTCAAGTCTGCTGCGTGAAACAAAGCTACAGTGGCTGTATCAAGCTGAGAGTCTTGATTTGATGAACGTTCGTGCAATTACTGACTCGTCTGGAATCACTCAGACAAGTGTCATAAACTACGACGGGTACGCGCATCCTGTGAGCACCACCGCGACAGGGACAGATGCTGCAGCTCAGCATACAACATACAGCAGCACTGATGGCTATTACCGTCCAATAGTCATCAAGGATGGCCTAGAATACTCAACGACACTAAGCTACGACGATGCGTGGGTTGATTCTGGATCGATTTGTGCGCCTCCGACGGATACCAAAGCGTACCTGAGTAAAGTTACAAATGCGCGCAGTATGAGCATGTTGAGACAGTACAACGTTTGTACCGGCGCTTTGGCTAAGATTACAGACTATAACGAACAAGTAACTATATATAGTTACGATGCGGACGCGCTTGGGCGCCTAAATAAGATTTCGTATCCCGATAAAGGATGGGTGCAATATGGCTACAGCGATGTTGCGCCTGTGTCAACCAGCGTGACCAATGCGGTCGGATCTACGATAACTACCGTTCTGGACGGATTCGGCCGAGAGACTCAAACGCTAACTACTGATGGTACAGGAGCCAAAATATATGCAGATACCACGTACGACGCGCGCGGAAGGGTTGCATCAGTATCCACGCCATATAGATCAAAGAATGATTCAACTTATGGCGTCACTCAACGGTACTATGACCCCCTAGGCAGAGTAATAAAAGAGATCAAACCTGGAGGTGATACTGAATGGTGGTGTTACAACAACAAACCTGATGCGCTATACGCTCAACCTAATTGTCAAAATAATGTCACCGACTACGCGTCAGGGGCATGGGTGGACCATCAAGATACAAATGGGCATGATTGGCAGTATGCATCAGATGCACTTGGTAGAATACGAAGCGTTGTTGAGCCCGGATCGCTAACCACCAACTATGGTTATGACGGACTAGGAAACCTGATTTCAGTTGAGCAGAAAGGATCTTCTGGAAACATTTCTCGCACACGAACCTTTTCATCTACTGGTTTATCGCAACTTGTTAGGGCGTCGAATGTCGAAAATGGCACTATCTGCTATGGCATCTGGAACGGGTCCAAGTGCGTTAATGGATACGATGCAGACAGCAATCTAACCGCGAAGACCGATGCACGTGGCGTGTCCACAATATATACGTACGATAACTTGAATCGCGTTACGTCGAAGACTTATATGTATGGATCTTCTGTTGATCCATTCAAGACGCCGATCACGTGCTATCAGTACGACACTGCAACAAACGGCATCGGCAGGCTGGGTGCGAAGTGGACACAGCCTTCGGGGACGACCTGCACGTCTGCCCCCATTTCTGGTCAGTTCTTGAGTCTCAAGTCGTATCTTTCCTACGATGCGATGGGGAGACTTGTCAGTGCGACGCAGCAACATTGTGTTGGAACCAAGTGTACGGCTCCGGCGCCTTACACGCTGTCTTTTGGTTACGACATGGCTGGTAATATGACGTCTCTGACGAACTCCGTCGGTGCGCAGGGCGCACCGCTTGTGTTGACTCATTTCTACGATGCTGCCGGCCGGCCGTGTTTGTCGACGAGCAACTGGGCGTCAGGCTTCTCCCCAAACCTTTTTCAGGTAGATCCAACTACGGGCTACACTGCCTTCAATGCGCTGCAGAATTGGTCGTACGGTTCCAACTCGCAAACTGCAGCCACGGGGTGTGATACATCCTCCTCCTCGATTAATTTGAAGCAAGGCTTTGACAACCGCTTGCGCGTAACAGGCTTTGCGGCTACAGGGCAAGTGAGATAGTTCATCGTCTCTCGGTGCTGCAGGTGAAACGCTGACAGATATGCGCGGGAAAGGTGGCAAGGGATGAAGGGTTGGCAAGGGTGGTTTGCGGCAATGGTTCTGCTGTCAGGTATTTGTGCTGCGGCGCAGAACCCGGTGCTGGGCAATATAGAGGCGCCATATGCTCCATTGCAGAGTGCCGTTACATTAGCTGGACAGAACTGGCTGGCTGGTGCAACCAACTATGGGCCTGTAGGCACGCCACTAGTGCTCACGGGTTCAAATCTGGGCACTAGTGGAACAGTACAGTTTGTTGCCTATAAGAACGGTGTTGTCGATGGCGCCTACACCGTGCCGGCTACGCCAACATCCTGGGCTGCGAACATGGTTCTTGTGACTGTACCAGCCGGAGCTCGCTCTGGCCTCATTACAGTTACAGTTGGCGGCAAAACTAGCTATGGTCTTCCTTTCATTGTGACCAACGGCACGTATGCCTCCGCCAGCTGTCCGGCGGGTCCTTCGGGAGCGCAGTTGCAGGTGACCACATCTTCTCTGAGTGATGGCCTTGTAGGACAGGGGTACTCGGTGACGCTTGGCGCAACGGGCGGTACGCTGGGTAGCGGATACCATTGGTCGATTACCAACGGATCCCTGCCCGCGGGGCTTACATTGAGCGCGAGCGGAGCGATCACTGGTACCCCCACAGCATCTACGGGGCAGAATCCGACGCCGATTACGTTTCAGGTTGCAGACAATGGCACGCCGCAGCAGGTAGACCTAGTGCAACTAGCTCTCACCATTCAGGCGCACGTGGCTCTCAGCGGCACAATCTATGGGTATGCCGTCCACTACGACGCGGTGGGCAATGTGACCTGGATCAAAGATGGCACGTTGGATACTGCCAACCCGAACCCTGCCTTTCCGAGCTTGCCTACGGGTTCCGGCATCATGGGAGAATGGAACTTCGGCGACAGCGTGAATACCTCCGCCAACGTACCTGCAGGTGCGGGCTATGACTCCCTGAGTCGGCTGGCATTGGCTAGCACCAAGTGGCCTAATGGCACCCAGCAGACGCTCTGCTGGAGTTATGATTCGTTTGGTAATCGGAAGCAGCAGATGGTTGGAAATGGGGCCTTTTCTGGCGGAGGTGCCGCGACCTGCTCGACTTCAGGTGCGATTCTGTCAACATCACTGGCCGATTATGATGCGAATAACCGTGTAGTGAGTACCAATGCGCGCGGTGTTACGGCTATTCCGGCATACGATGGTGCTGGTAATATGCTGAGCGATGGTAGCAATCAGTACCTCTATGACGCCGAAGGGCGAGTGTGCGCTGTGGCTTCCGATACATCCGTAACGGGCTATATTTACGACGCGGAAGGTGCGCGTGTCGCCAAAGGAAAGATTACAGGTGTAACCCTTGCAGGCTTTGGTTCCATTGGTTGCGACCCGTCAGCCTGGAGCGGTTTCCAATTCACCGCTGACTATGTACTCGGCGCGGGCGGCGAGGAATTGACGCAACTGGATGGACAGGGGCATTGGCAGCGCACCAATGTTTATGCTGGCAGCAAGCTGATCGGAACGTACGACCTGGTCAATGACCAGCCTGCACTACATTTTCACTTCACCGATCCGTTGGGTACTCGCCGTATGCAGGTCTCAGGCATGCTGGCCAATCTTGGGCAGCCCGAGTTGGACTTCCAGTCGTTGCCTTTCGGCGACGATCAGATTCCTCTCGCTGATCCATATGGTAATCAGTCCGCCAATGACGCCTCCCCCCTACACTTCACCGGCAAAGAACGTGACCAAGAGACAGGTAACGACTACTTCGAAGCGCGATATTACGGTTCAACAATGGGGCGGTTTATGACCCCAGATCCTTCAGGACTTTTCTATGCTGATCCATCCAACCCGCAGAGCCTCAATCTATACAGCTACGTCTACAACAACCCACTTATCAATATCGACCCCAGTGGCATGGAGTGTGTTTGGGACGATGGGAGCTATGACGCGGCTGACGACGAAACGACAGGTAGCGCAAGCGGATGCTCTCGCCAAGGCGGGACCTACGTCCCTCCCCGTATTTTTGAGGGCGTTGAAGGCAATCAGTACGGGAGTTGGAGCGATAAAGCTAGTGCATCGATTGGGTTCGATTGGCGCACGCCTTCAGCCAGAGTAAATACCCCTAATGACGCTCCAACATTGACTGAGATAGGATCCATGCTTCTTGCAGGTTCCGTGAATGATTTTTTTAAATGGCTCTCTTGTAATGGCAAGGATAATTGCTATCCGGGAGCACAAATCCCGTTAGCTCCGGAGTATCAGTATGGGTTAGGGGGGGGAGCTGGGAATAACAACTACTGCGGGCCAAACGGTGCAGGAGCTCCCCTGAATGCAAACGATTGGTACTGTGCTGTACACGATTACAATTACCTCCAAATTGCAGGCACGAACAGTAACGCATCTATTATTACTAGTCCTCGCGATAGCGTCATAACCACGCCTTTATTAAGGCAGGCGGATGCCATTTTAGCTTCGCATGTAGTGGGTGCGGAGGGGGCTGCGATGAAAGCTGTAGTGAAAATTGGAGCCGTTATGTCGTGGGCCGAAACTCAGAAACTTCGCTTGATGGGGCGTTGAGTTGAGACTGTGTTAGGGAGAGAGGTGGTGACGGGTGATGGAACTAGCTTTCGAGAGGCGTTGGACCCTGCTAGAGATTATGGCTGCTCTAGTTGGGCTGTTCTTCGCTATCTGCACCTCGTTTATTGGGTTTATGATCCCACTCGCCGGCTGGGGACATGGATTAGCAAGTGTCGCCGTGCACTACCTCTTCTTGTCTTTGGGGATTGAACTTCCGCTGTATCTTTTATTTCTCCTCATTTCACGCAGATGGCTGGTCTGTGCGTGCTATGCGATGTGCGCAATCAACTTCGTTGGAGCGGGCCTGCTTGAACGTTCCAATATACTTGGGGCATTGCACTTGATGGATTTCGTGGGCATAACTATCATGTCCGTTCTGTTCCCTGGAGAGCTTACATCCATAGCAGTTGTGCTCGTGGCTCTCTATTTGCGTCGGAGTGAGATGACGGGGCGCTCTGATTTTGGTTCTGAGACTGGGGGTGATGTACGATGAGGGGCAAGATGGCTATGACGCAATCCGCCGCTTGTGACTCAGAACTGCGTTTTGCGCCACCTCGTTTTACCGGTAAAGTACAGGATACCTAGTCTGGCAATGACTACTTCGGTGCCAGGTGCTATGCGAGCCGCTCTTCGGGGCGGCTTTGCTTATAGGCCAGAAAGGATTAAAAGATGAAGTGTTTTCGGAGATCGCAAATCACCTGACGGGGCTTCTCGACGCCGTTCGGTGGGACGTCGTCGCAACCTGCCGAGATGGAAATGAGAACAAACTATAGCCGCAGGTTGGCAAGATGACGGGCCGTCTCGATTCAGGTACTCAAGTTGCGGTCACACTGTATTAATCGCGCGTGATCAGGATGGGCACGAAAAATTGAATACGCAGTAATCAATGAAAAAAGAAGATGATAGGAGAGCTCGATGGGTACGGCGCGGTGGATTATGAAGGTAGCATTTGTATGCAGTATGACGCTTGCGCTTAGCGCATCTGCACAGAATACTTTTCCGGCCAATGGTAATGTCGGAGTTGGCACAACAAACCCGCAAGATGCTTTGGATATTGAAGGTGGCGGGTATCTACGTGTGGGAAGTTTCTTCCACGTCGGCTCGGAAGGCGCAGGCTCTATTCTCTTCAATCCATCGGGAAATTACATGCGCTTTCTGGTTGGATCTTCTCAAGTGCTGTGGCTAGCGAGCTCCGGCAATGTCGGAATCGGTACGATGAGCCCCAGAGCAATGCTGGATGTGAATGGCAGTGTTGATTTGGGGCTTGATAACAATTCCAACATCGTGTCGTTTTCGAAATACAATGACAGTTTTCCTTATGCCTCACTTTATGCTGGTCAGTCGAGTAGTGCAGGAGCTACAGGCTGGCTTTTCCAATACAGAGACAATAACGGCAATGGCCAGCCTGGATTATATATAGCAGGTGGAAACGGTAATATTGGCCTCGGCACAACCTCGCCTAATGCGAAGTTGGAAGTCGCTGGCAGTATAAAGTTGACCAACGGCAGTGGCGCCTCAGGCGCCTCAATGACGTTTGCAGATGGCACGATGCAGACGACAGCGTGGACGGGCACTGTTTGTGGTGGCGACTATGCGGAGTCAGTAGATGTGGCCGGCGAGCGCAAGAACCTTGAGCCAGGAGACGTTCTGGTTCTTGATCCAGAAAATCCGGGCAAGGCGAGAAAATCGAGCGAAGCATATTCTCCGCTGGTTTCAGGCGTCTATTCGACAAAGCCAGGGACCGTCGGGCGCCGCCAGGCTACCCCCAAGAGCGAAGCGGAAGTTCCAATGGCTATGGTTGGCGTAGTTCCTACAAAAGTGAGCACAGAGAATGGCGCAATTCGAGTGGGTGATTTGCTTGTTACTTCGTCCAAACCCGGTTACGCAATGAGGGGTACGGATCGAGGTCGTATACTCGGTGCCGTGATTGGCAAGGCCATGGGTACGCTCAGTGCAGGTACTGGCGTGATCGAAGTCCTTATCACGCTGCAGTAGAGCGAAGCATCGTGAAGCAAAAAAACGGAAGGGACACGGCTAAATGAAGAAAAGAATGTTTTGGGTTGGATTGATTTGTGTGTGCTCTATAGCTTGTGGGTGGGGCCAAGCTACGAACACGTTTCCGACGACAGGTAATGTCGGGATTGGGACTGCGAACCCGAACTACACACTCGATGTAAATGGCAATATTCACGCGGTGGGGAGCATTCTCACCCAGAGCGGCATATATGTAACGAGCCAGATTTCTGCGGTGGGAAATTCCTATTTCAATGGAGGCAATGTCGGAATTGGAACGAGTAGCCCAAGTCAGATGCTGACGGTGAACGGTAACATCCAATCCATTCTCGACAATGGCACGACTCCCGGACGTAATGTTGCAGGCCTTGTTTCGCTCGGTTACTCGGGGCCGACAGGAGCGCAGAACTGGGCCCTGCGGGGAGTATATCAATACCCAAATGGAGTAAGTTACAACGCAGTGGGTGGCGACCTGGACATCATCAAGTCGATGAATGGCAGTACAATCCTTGGCACGAAGATCGACGGAACGTCGCTCGGCAACGTCGGCATCGGTACGACAAGCCCAACACGTAAGCTCCACATCGCCGGAGATGTGCAAATCGATGGTAGCCTCTATTTCGGCTCCAGTTCTCAGCCGCAAAGCGCAGCCTTCTCCGGGGTCATCTGCGGCGGCGATTATGCAGAGTCTGTGGATGTAACAGGTGAGCGCAATAAGTATGAGCCGGGCGACGTGCTTGAAATTGATCCTCAGAGCCCTAACAAATTCTTGAAAGCAACCGAACCGTATTCGACCGGAGTTGCAGGAGTCTTCTCGACGAAACCTGGAACGATAGGACGTAGGCAAACCACACCCAAGAAGGACGACGAAATCCCGATGGCCGTTGTCGGGATTGTTCCCATGAAAGTTTCAGCAGAAAACGGAGCTATTCATCCGCGAGATCTACTTGTGTCTTCCTCAACTCCTGGCTATGCGATGAAAGGCACAGATCGAGGTCGTATGCTCGGTGCCGTGATTGGCAAAGCGATGGGCACGCTCAATGCAGGAGCTGGTGTGATCGAAGTCCTTGTCACGCTGCAGTAGAGCGAAACATCGTGAAGCAAAGGAACGGAAGGGACACGGCTAAATGAAAAAAAGAATGTTTTGGGTTGGATTGAGTTGTGTATTTTCTATGGCTTGTGTTTGGGGCCAAGCTACGAACACGTTTCCGACGACAGGCAACGTCGGCATCAGAACGACGGGTTCCATGTCTTGCATGATTCGCCTCTATTGGCGTCATGTGGAATGCCTAAACAAGGAGGCAGAATGAAATTACAGGTAAAAATACTACTGTTGTCGGTTGTCTTGACAGTCCCCGCGATTCGAATGAATAGCCAAGTCATTACCGGCTCTGAATTCACGCCGTCTCCCTCCGATGCATTCACAGATTCCCCAATTACCATGTCGCACTATGGCCTCACGTGGGGGGACTTTTCAAACAATACAACTGGCCCCTCCGCGATGTTATCGGGATACGGAGGTATCAATTTATATACAGCAGGAACTCGGCGTTTGACCATAAATCACATAGGAAATATTGGGATTGGAACGACAACACCGCACTACTTATTAGAGACGGCCGGTTTTGTGAAAGCATCTCTGTCCAACACCAATCCAAGTGGAGTCATAATAGGCGCCCCCTACTCGGAACAGCCTCGTATCGGATTCAATGCGAGTGATGATTCGATGCGCTTTAAAATACAGATCAATGCACTAAATGCTCCTTCGGAGAGATTAGCTTTCTACGCAGGCCCTGTAGGCAGCACTGCCACAAATGAGACGATGTCAATTAACGGTACTGGCAATGTGGGCATTGGCACGACAAGTCCAACACGTAAGCTCCACATCGCCGGAGATGTGCAAATCGACGGTAGCCTCTATTTTGGCTCCAGTTCGCAGCCGCAAAGTGCAGCATTCTCCGGGGTCATCTGCGGTGGTGATTACGCAGAGTCCGTCGATGTAACCGGAACTCGTTCCACGTATGTTCCAGGTGATCTTCTTATGATCGACAAACATGATCCAAGCAAATTTGTGAAATCGAGTGAGCCGTACTCAACCATGGTGGCGGGTGTCTATTCGACTAAGCCAGGAACCGTTGGCCGTCGTCAGAGTACACCGAGAAGCACAGAGGAAATCCCGATGGCCGTGATAGGGATCGTGCCGGCAAAAGTTAGTGCAGAAAATGGCGCAATCGAGGCTGGAGATCTGCTTGTGTCTTCCTCCACTCCTGGCTATGCGATGAAAGGCACAGATCGAGTTCGTATGCTCGGTGCCGTGATCGGCAAGGCCATGGGCACGCTCAGCACAGGTGTCGGGGTGATAGAAGTCCTTGTCACGCTGCAGTAGTGAAAGATCTGAAGGAGATCGCAGAACAATGAGTAAGCTCGCATTTCTAGTAGCCTGTGCCCTTATCGCGGATGCCGCAACTGCTACGGCACAGACGAATACATTTCCTGCAAGTGGTAACGTTGGGATTGGAACGACTGCGCCGGCATCTAAACTTCACATTGCTGACACACCTGGCTGGACTCCATATACAACGTATCAACTTCAACTCACGACAAATGGTTATAAGAACGCTGACCAACCGACAATACCAATAGATTCAGCGGCACTGTCTTATTACCCGGCTAATTATAGTGTGGGTGGTGCAGGCGTTTGGGCCCGAACCCTGGATATTCGAGTACGCGGCGCCGCCGACGGGGCGTACGGCATGGGCGTGATTAGATTATTCGCGAACCCGATCATTAGCGGGTCAGCCGAAACAGAGATTATGAGAATCCAGGGCAATGGCAATGTTGGCATCGGTACGATTAATCCCGTCGCTGCACTGCATACGGTTAGTTTGGCCGGTAATTTCGCGCCGTCGCTTTCTTACGGATCGCCAGCTGGATTTATTTTTAATAGTGCCAGCCAAGAACTTGCGGGGGGAACGGCGCCCAATGGTCCATATGCCTACTGGTTGCAGGTTAGAACCTGGGGTAGCGTGGCAGATCCACTGAGCCTCAATCCCCTTGGCGGTAATGTGGGCATTGGTACGATAAGCCCAACACGCAAACTCCACATTGCTGGTGATGTGCAAATCGACGGTAATCTCTATTTCGGCTCCAGTTCGCAGCCGCAGAGCGCAGCGTTCACCGGGGTTGTCTGCGGTGGCGACTATGCAGAGTCCGTCGATGTGGCCGGCAAGCGCAATCAATATGAGCCTGGTGATGTGCTCGTCATTGCTGCAGACGAGAGTGGCGACGTAGCGAAGTCGAGCGACGCTTACTCTACAGCTGTCATTGGTATTTATTCAACTAAGCCAGGTACCGTAGGACGCAGGCAAGCTACGCCCCAAAGTGCGAATGAAGTACCCATGGCCATGATTGGCATCGTTCCAACCAAGGTCAGCGCAGAGAACGGAGCAATTCACCGCGGGGATTTGTTGGTAACGTCCTCGAAGGCAGGCTACGCGATGAAGGGCACGGATCGAGCGCGCTTAACCGGCGCGGTGGTTGGCAAGGCGATGGGTCGTCTCGATTCAGGGGTTGGTGTCATCGAGGCTGCGGTTACGCTTCAGTAAAAGCGAGTGAACAATTTGAGGGCTAAGAACTACAGTGCATGGCGAATCAATAAAGTGCGAGAACGATAGGGGATAACGATGAATGCAACACAGTGGTTCGTGAAGGGCGTGCATCGTCTGGCAGGTCGCTCCATTCTGTCCATGACAATGCTTACCCCTACCGCCTACACCGTGAAGAGAGCCAGACTGCTCATATCATGAACCGCGAATTCTCAGCCATAGTCTGGGCCTATCGAAGGATGTCGAATGTTGTATTAACTAATATGTTAACAACCATAGTTACCTTACTTAAGAATAGATCGTTCATTGCACTGCCCTATGTGATCGTGTAGGATTCTGTCATTCATCACGCCTTTGTTTGGATGCTTCTCTGAACTGAGCGTTTGGGCTTCCTGTGCGGCAGGATCAGTTCAGCAAGATCCACACCTCGATCCCGTTTCATTGCTGGCGATAGGGACAGCTGTCCATGCTCCTTGAAATTTCTGTCTATGCGAGTTCTATCCCTAAAGGCAGATTGTTGGTCTTTGCTCTGGCGGGCCTGTTTATAGCCATGGCGCCTTCTGTAGGAAGTTCTTTGGCACGTCGCAATACGGTTCGTGCAAGAGTACATTTCTTGGCGCGCGGAACAGCGTTTCGCACAACCTGGGGTATAAACCAGGATATTTATCTCGCCGAACTGATTCCGCGGCATACGGAGCAAGATGCTACGCGCCAGTTGATCCGCATCGTTGACGAGTACACATCATTTGCTCCTCCGCTTGAGCAACAGGTATTAACAAGTGAGCAGGGGGCCACGCTACGTCTGCGC
>Ga0207834_1000195_pt1 | contig 21806 bp, 28 predicted proteins | sample LuqExpMetagenom5_FD_187763 | JGI IMG/M metagenome (GOLD analysis project Ga0207834, IMG submission 187763) | Tropical forest soil microbial communities from Luquillo Experimental Forest, Puerto Rico - Sample 5 (SPAdes) | ecosystem: Environmental > Terrestrial > Soil > Tropical forest ...
TGGAAATATAATCTTGATGACGTTGATGTATCAGAAGAAATCATAATAGATACATTACCGGTTAAAAAGTCCAGTTAATTAAAGGACGAAATACTAGTATAAAATTAAGTCCAATTTTTGCTTTGATAGTCACTTCGATTTTTCGAGATAGATGATTATTTTGGTTGCTGGAGGCTGCTAATGTCTTAATGAGTGTTGCCGCTTGTGACGTAAGTTCTTCAGGAAATTTCATAACAACACAAAAGAGGTCATTCTGTTCCATGATTTCAATTGGAGCATCGAATATAAAAAACTTACCATTCGTGTTAAATTCGGCAGGAATATTGTGGTTGGCGTCAATGGTGATATAGCATTTAGCTGTTTTGTTTGGGTATGTACCGCAAAGATTGGTTGCTACAGAATTACAAATCATAAAAATACCTTCTTTCATAAACAAATGTTAAAATGTTTCTAATATCAATATGACAGATTATTTTAAAAACATATAAAATTTAACCCTGTTTTGTCATTTGTTATTGAAGATTTTTAATGTTTTGCTCTTATTTGAACGGCTTTATCGAAAATGCATGGTTTTGAATATCAGAGTGGGCATTACAGTGTGACAGTATTGTTCTTAGGACGATTACAGTGATTCTACACAGTCAATGAGTGATAGCAGTATCCGCTTTATGAAATTCATTAAAATGCATGATTATACATCTATCATGAGTAGAAATCTGAGTCCAACAATGGTAAAATCATGGTATTAGACTACAAAGGCATTGATAATCATATTTATTGCAGAAATTGCTGGTAAAACAAGAACATCATTGTTAACGGGGCAGATTAACATCACTGATATGATGAGATTATTTATGCCAGTAATTCCAGTATCATGCATACTCAGCATATTAAATGCCATTGCTATTACGTATCATCATTTCTATGATTGCAGTTTCTCTATCACAGAGAATTTTTATTACATCAATTGCAGTTAATGCATGACCAAGGTATTTTCTTTATACCAGAGAATAATTGATGTTACAACGCCTGCTCTTGAACAACAATGACACATAGTTAGCCCCCTTATACAGACGGAAAAAGGATAATCTGTCATTTCTGATAGGAAGCAGATTATCATAAACTATAGATATGCAGCGCATAATTTGAAATGCCTGTGACAGATTACATTGACTGCTATTATTAATTGGTAGACAATCCTTTCACTGATTAATTTGATAATAGAATATCTGCTCTGTAAAATAAGTTGTCAGATTATCTATAATAGTAATATATTAAGAATCCTAAAATTGAGCAACATATTGAAACTACTGGAATTTATGACGATACAAAAAGACAAAAATTGCAATTCACAAGGGAAAAGTGCATGAACGAGAAAATTAAAGAAGTGTTTGAACTTGCGCTGAAATACTTTTTGGGGTATAGAGGTGCAACCTATGTAACAGAGAAACGGGTAAAATATTATATCAAATCAAAATCAGAAGAGTATGAATTTCAGAAAAGCGAAGTTGAACCCTGCTTATATGAAATAAATCAAACCTTGACGTCCGACCTGATTTACAATGCAGATAGGCACAGGTATTATTTTCAAAATGAATACGATGCAGAGAAAAAGATAATAGATTATTTGATTTCTCAAGAAGGAAAAATATCGGATAGAGATTTTACAAGGCATATCAAGTCAGCACAGAGAGCTGGCCATATAAAATATTCAGAAGAGCAAGAGACCGCAATATCAACTGCGTTTCACTATAAATTATCTGCAATTACTGGTGGACCAGGAACGGGAAAGACGACAGTTATCCGTGGAATTTATTATTTGGCAGGTAAGCTAGGATATGATGTCAGAATCTTTGCTCCGACTGGCAAAGCAGCAATGCGGATTCAACAGGCGACAGAGCTCTTTGCTACAACAATACATAAGGGTTTGACGGAGGATATATCTTCTAGTGACAAGAACCTTATCATAATAGATGAAGCATCCATGATAGATTCATATCTAATGAGTTTAATTATTGAGCATTGGGGAATGTTTACGATTGTACTGATTGGAGACGTCAATCAGCTTCCTTCTGTTAGTAATGGTGAAGTTCTATTTGATATCATACATTCCGGTAAAGTTGCTGTTACATATTTATCACAAGGGTATCGAAGCGAAGAGACCATTGTAACAAATGCAAATATGTCATTACGGAATATGCTCGTTAAGGACTGGAAATATAATGCTTCGTTTCGCTTTATTCCGGTCAAATTTAGAATTACGGATAAGCAACTTGGATTGTATGACATTCAGATTAATCGATTTAAAGAGGTAGTGTATAGATACTGGAGGCATCTAACAGACAAATATGACATTCAGGATGTCATCATATTGCTACCATTGAAAAAGGAAGATGTTGATAAAGAGCGATTTATAACAAGTGACACAGTCAATGAGTATATTCAATCTATGAGATTTCGCAGAATTGAAGAAGAATATAAATATTATAATGGAGACAGGGTAATTTACACTCAGAACCGGTACGATATTTTTGATGAGAACGGTTATAACCTCTTTAATGGAATGACAGGAACAGTAACAGGGCAAAAGGAAGATGGCTGGCTTAAAATTAAATTTGATAATGGCTCTGAGTTTACGTTACATGAAGATGATGAGAATCTTGAGCTGGCATATGCGTTAACGGTACATAAGGCACAGGGTTCGGAATATAAATCGGTTATTTTCGTAGCCATGAATTTTTATGTAACAAACAGATGTCTATTCTATACTGCGATTACACGCACAATGGAACAAGTAATTATATTAGGAAGATATGATTTGCTTTCACATATTTTGAATATAAAAAATAATTATCGGAGAACCACATTTTTAAAAGAATCTTTTTCTATTCAGGAAAAAGAAACGTACAAAAAGATTGCCTATGAGGATGATGAGAAGTGGAATGATGAATGCCTCGTTTATGATAAGAATTATTTTGCCTTTCCTTCTGATGAATATGGTTTGGAGAATCAGAATAATCACATTATCAAGTCGGATGCATTAGCAGGTGGAGTCTATTCTCATGATTTTACAAAGAATGAAATGAAAGTGATGGAACTGTATTTTGCAAGCATCAATATTGGAGATGCAGCAACGCGGTTTCAGGAGTTTGAATTAAAGAGGATGAATGTCTTTCAGAGTGGGCGTATATCAGAAGCACATGTACTTGAGATGGCTGAGAAATTCAGAAATTTGTATATAAATCTTGCCCCCCTATTTTACAATAAGAAGGGAAATTCTGCGACTGATGAATGGCCATATGTTAAGATTAGCGAAAGTAACATTGGCAAGAAATATCTTAAGAGAATTAAATTTTTTGATGTATGTGAATGGGATAATAGTAAGAAAAAGTTCATTCTTCAAATATCAGATGAACTAATCCCATTTGTTTTTCAAATCCAGCCTATTACGGGCTATATTAAAGGGTATCCTCTGGAATTTGTTGACCGGATGTCACCCAAGGATGTATTGTTGTTTAACTATTTTCGTAGACATCTTGGTAAATCATTAATATGGACGTATGAGAGACTAAGTAAGATTTTTCGGCTGGAGCCAGGTTCTTATAATACAATCAGTGATTTCAATAAATTCTTTCGGGAGCTTAACAAATCGATTGCTGCGAATACTGATATGCAGATTACTTTTGAAGATTACCCTGAGAAAGGTAAGAATGGCCATTTATATCACAAATATAAAATAGACATATTTGAGAAGCCGATTGAAATAGCAATCGATTCAATGCCTTATTCTGATGATGAAATAAAGAAAGATACTAATCTTTCGCTGCAAAGTGTATCAGTAGTATCAGAAATACATCCAGTCATTCGTAGGTGGGAAAAGTGTGTTCATGAGATTACAGGAACCGAATACCTGCGACTAGGCGAGATAGAAAAAAGTATCGAATAAAGTGCATAAATACTTTACAAATGTATACTAGTGCGTTATACTTATATTATACCTCATCAGTTTGTTAATAAACTGTTGTGAGCTCCTTTATATAGGCTCCAAAGCAGGAGCCTATCAATTTAATAAGAATGTATTGGCTCGGAAGATTTATTTGTTCCGAGTTTTACTATTTCAGGAAATTTTTAAGAAAAAGATATTATCAAAAATAGAAAATCAAAAATAGAAAAAAATTAATTGGGAGGATATGCTGATGAACGAAAAAGAAGACAACAAAGAAAAAAGAGAGGTTCCGGAATTATCATTACAGGAGTACCTGGAGATGAAAAACGGGAACGGGGAAAAAATAGAAGGACCAATAAAGATAAAGGCTGAAGATGCGAAAAAAGCCTTAGAATTCTTTGAAAACATATAGGTCTAACTTTCGAGTAGGAGGTTCTGTGATGAAACATCAAGCTTTAATTTTGAAAGGTAATAAGGGCGTAAAAATATTCCGTGAAATATATAATGCACCCAAGGTGCCTTATGAAAAACTGTTGGAAGAATCGGAAAAAATTAAAAAGAAATGGAAGACAGAGGAAAATGAAAGAAACATAGGTACCCATCAGGAAACCAATAATGTGAGAGGAGTTGAGAAGTTATGCCGTTTGAAGGATTAGGTCAGGCTATATATTCTGATGGAAGAAAAATTGCTTTGCTAGAAATGTTCATTGAACTTGTAGAAACTGGACAATGTTCGCAGGAAGATGCTATTGCAAAGTTACACATTAGTAATGATGATTTTGATATAGCGGCTGCTCAAATCAAATTATTTGATAAAAGTGACAAGGATAATGAATACCAGCAATTTATGGATTTTAGAAATAAATATCAGGATATATTAGGAAAGATGCATGATTTGTAAAATGCTATTTATGTAAAGAAAGGATGGGATTGCATGGTCAACAAAAGTAAGAAACTGTTGAAAGAAAAATTTAAACGTGTTATTGACTTGGCTGAAAATAAGCTGGATATTGCCTAAAGAAAGGAAACCACAAATTCGAGAATTAGATAAGAACTGCTGTGTTCTGGCCACTACCGGAAGTGGTGAGGTTACAAAGGTAAGATTTAATACAATGATTATGGATTTTAATCCTGGAGACGCAGTAGTTGCTTGGATGCCGGTTCCTAAACCTTATAGCGATTTAGTTAAGGTATTTAAGATATTTTTCGGGAGGAAATGAAAATTCATGGATTAAGTAAAGGAGTGATTATTATATTGGATACAACGATTTATGGTAGAGCAGTCTCTGTATATAAGGAAGTTGAAGCTCTATATTACTATAAAGGATGTGAAGTGAGTACCAGTTTACCGGGTATCAATGTGATTGAATCATAAAGGATGAATATGAAGACATACTAAACTATCACAATGACCGGCATACATATCTAAAATTTATGCGCGATTATTATGATAAGCGGCTTAAGGATTACGTAAACGAGGTGGAATTGAATGCCTATGACTGCTTTGACGATGATTTCTGGCAAGTCTACGTAAAGCTGATAGAAAAGATAGATAAGGAAATATTACAAATGAAAAACAACTGTGCAAAGTTGCCGGAGTTACTGGAAATAGATACAGATGTGTATAAAACCATGAGTGAGAAATATTTTAAAGAGTAGATTGTGATGAGGGAGGGTGAGGTTTCTATAGATATAAATAATTTAGAACCAGGATTTTATATATTAGAATGTATAGAGGACCTGGGCTATGACGAATGCTTTTTTGGTTGGACCAAAGGGAAAAAATATCGTATGCAAATCGATGAAAAAGGTGGTATTGCAATAACGTGTGATAGCTATATTTTTACTCCAATGGGCAATCGTTTTCAGGAAATGATAGAGTGCTTTATCATTGAAAAAGATTTGTATAATTTGAAAAGTCTTGTTGAAGACTTTCTAGAAAAAAAGAATTCATCTTTTTAATAGAAGTGACAGACATAGAATTTTAACTTAAATCACGAGAAGCAAAAATATTACAGAATAGAGCTAAAATTATTGAATATGCAAAAGGCTGTTACGTGAAGAATGCAATTTGGTTAGAAATTACACGGGACTTCCGGAAGATTGGTATCTGAAGGTTACTCAATATGAAGTGATAGTCTGCAGTATTTGGCGGTGAGGTTAGAAGAGCTTTTTTAACATATTTAGAGAGTAATACTGCTTTTACGAGCGACCAATATAGTAGTATTTTCGACTCGAAATACTTTTTCAACATCCAGAAAACCTGCATTTTTTAGCATTGCAATTTGATTCGTTATCGTGCATGGTGTATCATAGTGATAAAATTCAGTACTGGAAATCCCTAATTCCTTACGAATACGGAGGTTTTCTGCATAATAGAAATCTTCCTCCTCCTGGTTTTCTACCATGTAGTCACATTCAATATAGATTCCATCAGGAGTTAATGCATGATGAATTTTCTGATAGAGCCTGGCCTTCAAATCATGTGAGAAATGATGCAGGGTCTGAAAGGAAATAGTATAACCATAATTGGAGATACCAAATGGAGTATCAAAAAAGCTGCCGCATATTAGATGAAGGGATTTATCCGGATGTTTCTGCTTCAATTTATTCAGCATTTCCTGAGTTAAGTCGATTCCGGTAACCTTGATACCCGGCAATACTTTAAATATTTCATCAAGCTCTAGAACTGTTCCGCAACCGAGGTCAAGAAGTGAATTGCAGGATTTCGGGACGAGTGTTGACATTGCAGCATATCCTGCTTTGCATCCTGCCACATTAGTAAGCATATGTGTGTCATAGTCATCCGCACGTTTTGAAAAAAAGCTAGACATTTTCTCCATAATAATCTCCATTCTGATATAAGCTTTTCAATTTTATTAGCAGTATAATCTAAATAATCATTTATTGAAGTTCACCATATGCCAGTAAATTATCCTTACCCATTCCGCATACATATGGATTACTATCATATTTATAGCAGAATTCAAGAAAATCTTCCTTCTGTTTCGTATCCTTCATTATTTTTGTCAGAATTTCATTGGGTATTGTTCTTGCATATGCACCAGGTCCTGCAAGTACAATATTATTTACGCCATACTTTTGGAGCAAATTTTTCAATTCATCCGGCATAAAGGAGTATGTAATCACCCAAGGAGTCTCACCCCTATCATAGGCTTCTTTTTCGTATTCTCCATTCCCGATGATGCCGTGTGTTAATAGCTCTTCACAAATGTCCTTATTGTATTGAAAACTATCTATCATAGAATCCTTGTTGTTTAAACACCATTTTACAAAGGAATCATCACTGTTATGGTCTAAAATAAATTGATTTTTTTGGATTGGGTTAGCATAATAAGGCAATGAACCAAGTCTGCTTGTCACACTCAGCATAATTTTCTTTTTGCATATTCTGACTAGCTCATTGATTACAGTTTCCTGATTGGGAAACGTGTATGAGATAGGTGCATCAAAAGATATTACCAAATCGAAAGATTTGTCTTCATATGCTGATAAATCTTCCAAAGCCCCATTAACAAAAGTAATATTGTGAGTAACACCAGCTTTTTCAGCAAGTTCTTTTGCCTTTGCTATCATAACGTTTGAAATATCATAATGAGTTACTTTGAGTCCCAGTTTAGCCAATAATATTGAAAATCTTCCGGAACCGGCACCACCGTCAAAGACATTTTTTATGCCATCGATATGCTCTAATAATGTTTTTTCGATATGACTCTTTTGAATAATATCATCAATAAAGGTTATTTCCCTTTTGCTTTCTAGTTCGCCTTTATCTGGTGAATTCCAGAGTCGTTCTGATATTTTTCTGCTGTAATCCATAAACATAACCTCTTTTCTGTTCCTATTAATTAAGAAAGTTGTAAATTACATAAAGATAAAAGCTTTCTTGCAAACAACCTTGCGCCCTCCATAGCCTCCGCAGTCTGAAAGGATGCCAGATTATCTTCATCTCGAACAGAATACATCCCCAAGTATTTTAATTTTGAATGCTCGCATAACCGTTTTACACCAGCTTCAAATGGACCGGCTCCATATTCTGCATCATATCCGTGCGTGGAAATAATAGCTACTTTTTTGTCCTCCCATAAGGAGCTTTTCGCTTTACCATAATACTTGTTAAGTCCGTAATGTCTGTCGAGCAGGGCTTTCATGGGTGCTGTGCAATACCAGGTATAGATTGGTGTAGCGAGAATGAGACAGTCACAGGCTATAATACTATCCATAATTTCAGCGACATCATCCTGTTGGATGCATCCGTATGCTTCATTTACGTTCTGGCACGAATAACAGCCCTTACATGGTTGGATATTTTTATCTTGTAAGGTAATGTAAGTGACCTCTGTCTTGTTTTGCTCAAGTTCAGAAATAAATGGTTTTAATAATTCGGCGGTGTTGCCTTTTAATCTGGGGCTGCCCATCAATATGCAAAATTTCATAGTTATACTCATACCTTTCAAATTTAGCTGACATGTTCATATATTCTTCCATTATTTTACCATTATTGTCACCCGATATCTTCCTCAAATATGATTATAAAAAAATATGAGCCGGTTCGTGAGGAACCAGCTCATATTTTAGGCATCACGTTTCATTTCACGGATGATTCTTTGTATACTTTTCTCAGATAAAAAATATCTGGCGGACAGTTCGCAAATACGCTCACCTTTTTGATAATCGGCGAAAATCAAAGAATTTCTCGCCAACAATTCCTGTCGAATCAGAGTTTTACTTCCCCATTCTTTTTTATTTCGCTCTTTTCTTGGAATGTAAATGCTTTCGCCGTCAATATAATTCTGAACCAATTTAACAATATGTGGTGGCAGAATTTCTTCTGCTTTTATATAGCCCATTTTGCCCTCCTAATAATATAGATTGTTAGGAATAGCAATGGCTACGACAAATTAATAATATAAATTGCAATAGCCAATGCTATGCAAAAATAACATATCTTCTCATAAAGAAGGCCTCCTTCTGGCGATATAATATCATAGGGTGAAACAACTATAATTTCTGCATATATATTTTTTCTTCTTCACCCCAGTATGCTATTTTCTTATCAATGACACAAAATCCATATTTCTCATAAAGATTCTCATGGTCGCTGACCAAATAAACATTTTCAAATCCTAATTCCCTTGCATAGTCCATGGCCTTAATTATCAAACGTTGACTTAACCGGTTTCCCCGGAAATTTTCCCCGACAAACATATATCCGATATATGGGGTGTATGGTAAATCCGGGATACAGTCCGTTCGGGCAAGAGTACAGTAGCCTGCAATTTCATCCTTATCTATGGCTGCAAAGACGCGTTCCCATTCAGTGAAATGCTCCATTTTCATATCTTTTGCTAAGTTCTTTCCTGCCTTCCAGGAGCAGGTATTAGCATAATCCATGACTTTCGTCCATTCCCGGTCCTTTGGTGTGATTGCTTTAATATCCATCTATTACCTCCGATTATTAAATGGAGGGTTATCTGTTTTGTCCCCTCCAATGATTTGCTGCAACAAGATATAAATTTTTCATCATACATCACCCTTTCACAAATTTTATATAAAATGCATTTTCTAAAAAATAGAAAACTTAACGGGTCCTTAAGGTTCTAATCAACGGCACATACCATCTGTAAATCACATGGCTCTTCTTTAACAAGCTCTATAATTGGATTATCTGTAATAACACAGCCCATGGATTTGTAGAACGCTATAGTATCTTCAGATGAAAATGCCGAGATATATAACTGTTTTGCATCGGCTTTCCTTGCTAACTCTTTCGCCAGGTCAAATAGTTTTTTCCCAATGCCTTGTCCACGATAGCTTCTTGCAACCTGCATCATATCAAGGATGATACTGTCCTCATGGAGTTCTCTTTTCACAGAAGCAAAACCGATGATACGGCCATTTTCCATTGCTCCAACTGCAATATAATCCTGGATGAAAAGAGTTTTGGCAACATCCCGTTTCTTTTCCAGACTCCAATCCATAATCCATTCGTCATTGATGAGTTCATATTCATTGTTGATTTTCCGATAAACCCGGTGTACCTGCTGGGTTCGGTCATAATCATCAAGTGAATATTCTGTCATATTTTCTTTTGTTAATAATTCAAATGTAATCATTCTTTCCTCCAAAAATGTATTAGAGGATTAGTTTTCGTGAATCCTCCAAGCACGTTCTAAGATATTATTGTTTACCATAATACATCATCCTCTCTGTGTTTTCTTTTATTACAGCGCAATAGCGGCATAATAACAATCTTGGTTTAAAAGATTTAGAAAAATTCTTCTGGTCATCTTATTTAGATGTTTGGTTAATCATTTTGTTCCTTTACTTATTACATCTTGATAGACCATATCAACTATTTCATTCAATCGCAAATCTTTATGTAAATGTTTCTCGGGAATCATAAATTAAATGAGAACTTTCATCCATCATATATAATCCTCTGCGTTTTAATTTATTACGGTTTAATAAGCGACATAATAACAATTTACTCCAAGGGTATCACTGTGATATCCGGCCATTTACTCAGCCATTTTGTTGTCTTTGATTCAAAAATCTCTTTTTTAATTTGTACTTTATTGGCTCTGACAACTTTGCCAAATAAATCATTTAGACCGAAAGGAGCGTATACTTTTAATTCGTTATTACATTCCATCCGGATGCCGATTGCAGTAGCCGTTGTAGGCCATGTGTTTATTGCTGCCTCAAGAGACGGATAGGGTTCAATAGAATAGCCAAAATGCTCTCCTTATACCAAAGGTGAACCCGTGCCTGATTTTTTACATCGATTTCGATTTTTAAATCGGAGTATAGCTGCTTTACCTGCGTGATAATTTCATTTTCCGATGGATAGTCCATTTTGACATTATCATAATAGACAAAATCAATGTCCTTAATACCATAGTCCAGCGGATAATCAGAAAGATAGTTCCATACTGTCTGAGTGATACAACCAGCTCCTATGTAATAATTATCTATATTAAGCTGGCTTGCTCTTTTTACAGTGGTATGAATCATTTCGCTTGACATAAGAATATCTTCTAATCGTTTCAGCTGGGTACCAATATCTAAATTATAACTTTGAAGCATTTCTAATTATCCTCCGTATAACGTATTGTTGCAGAGTTGAATATAGTATCAAATTATTTCTAGAATTTGAAATCTGCTTTACTTAATTTCGAGAGAATACAGGAATTCTTCTCTATCCTCATTCGAAGATTTATTCCTGCGGCCTTGCGTTCTGCCAGCTAATTTCATTCCTAATTTCTCCATCACACGATAGGAGCTAATATTTTCACTGTCACAATGTGCAATAAATTTACTGATGTTTAGTTCCTGTACGGTAAAGTGAATGATTCCCGTAGCTGCTTCGAATGCATACCCATTTCCCCAGTAATTTTTAGTAATAATCCAGCCAAGCTCACCCTCTGTGTTATCCTGATTTAAATAGATACTAACCGCACCGATATGTTCATTGTCCAGAAGGATTGCAAATTCATAAAACAGGGGAACGGGTTTCTGCCATTCGGCAAACACACGATTCAAAAAGCTTTCCGTTTCAGGAATATCTATGTTGGGAAGATGAACCATATATTTAGTATTATCAATATCGCTGGCATACAGATGTGTAGATGCTAAATATTGAGGTCCTAATGGAACTAATAGTAATCTTTTTGTTTGTATTTCCATAGAGGCTCCTTTTCATATTCAGTTTATATATGTAAATATTATTTGCTAAGCTTATGACTGAATTCTGGTATAAGTAAGATAGGTGTATGAAATATCGCCATCAAACTCGTTATTGATTTCCTTCGAGAATAGGCTTTCATCAAATTCAGGGAAAAAAGTATCACCTTCAATTTCTATATCAACTAGTGTAATATACATTTTATCAACAATGTCTAGTGCATCTTTATATAACCTAGCACCTCCGGAAATATATACATCCCATCCACCGGATAATTCTAATGCTTCAGCTAAGGATTCGCACGTAAAGCAGTTTTCCTCCTCATATCTCTGGGTTTTGCTAATCACAATGGTTGTTCTATTAGGTAGAGGCTTTCCAATTTCTTCGTAAGAATGCCTACCCATAATCACAATATTTCCTGTCGTTAATTCTTTGAATCTTTTTTGCTCACCTTTTATTTTCCAAGGGATTCGGCCTTTGTTTCCGATAACGTGGTTCCTTGAATGAGCTACAATCAAAGCAATCATCATTTGTTCTCCCAGTATATTTTTATTGTATTGTTATCAAGATTTGCTAGGTCATTCTATTTTTTATAAACCTCCATCTTAGGCCTAACGATTCTATCCAAGTGCCATCATATTCTTGAATGGATTCTTTTTCGCCTGTGTAAAATCTAATTATTTCATCTTCTCTCTCCAATGTTGCAATAAAAATATCAGAGCAGTAATTGTCTTTTGCAGGACATAGATTTAATTTTAATACCCCTTCAAATACCATTTCTATGCTTTCTGACCAGTCACTATCGAATATCATGGATACTTGACGAATAGAATCCGTTACATACATACCACCGTTCTCCGCTTTGCCGGAACCGCTCACATAATTCAATGTTCTTAATACTGCATCATGAAATTCATGAAAAGTAGACATTAAATGATGGATATCATCTTCGCTCTCGATATAGTTCCAATTTTTTAGCCTAGTGTCTGGCAAATATTTATCCCAAATACTTACCGGAAGCACTTTGCCTTTCAACATTTCCAACATATAATCATCGTTTTCAAGCACATACCCATAGCCACGATATGAAAAAAAGCTGTCATTTTTATGGGTAGCATTTAATCGAGAATTATATTTTTTCAATTCGTGTTCATCCTTGGATATCCAGGGCTCTGGCAAATCATTAGCACTAATGACGTTTATATTTACTTCCATGTTGTGTTCATCCGTGGACTTATTTAAATATTCAATTAATCGATAACCTTGAATAGATGCTGTTTTTTGAAGTACTAAATATTTTTCATAATATCCAATATTAATTATTGCATAGACTTCTGATATAAAGTACTCATTATTTGCTCTATCATAAGCTCTTACAATCACAATTCGTCACCTCTTTCAGTCAGAATGCGTTATTTACTTTTCTCTCTCTTATTACGGTCAATCATGTGATATATGAACATTACTATCCATATTCCCCATGCAGTGGCACAACCGATACCATTAATAAATAAATCCATAATAGCTCCGGCCATAAAAGGCACAGCCCAGTACATCATTCTTTTCCCATATATTTTGCATAATTGTATTTCATCAAACTGTTTTCTTTCTTCATCGCCTTTCATATTATAACCCGATATGAAATTCGCGGCTTTTCCATCTGATATATAGAAACAAATACCAACGATAAAAAAGATTACTGCCATACCTAAATCAAAAAGGATATAAAACATTAAATACGCCTCCCCAAAATGAATTTTATTACATCAGACATGATAGAAATAAGGACCACATTGGGATTCATGCGTATGAACATAAGTCCATTTGTTAATCACATCAAAAATATAAATATCGTCATCTGAGTCGAAATCAATGGACTTGAGCAACCCTGCATTTTCTATATAAAAGGCTTCATTCTTATGTTGATAGAAAGCAAATACCTTTTCTTTCTTGCATTTATTAAAGGCGTTTCTTGCCTTAGAACTTATTAACGCATTTACCTTTTCAAAACTGAATATATGCCACCTATAACTTTCATATCCAATGACTCTTTTTTCATCAGAACTTATGGAAGATGCGAATAGTTTGCTCCAATTGGTCTTAATTGCACTGGGATTAGATTGAGGAATAAAAGAAACACCGCGGCTCTTGATTTCCTGTATTTTTCGGGCATATTTGTAATTTGAAATATGTTCATCGTATTCATTTATCTTATCTATAATATTATCTATGAGCTGATACCGAAGGGCTTTTTCAGTATCATCAGATAGCAATTCTATTTTTTGCATTTCTTTATGTAAATGAGACCAATTAAAATTTGACATGGTTTCTCTTTCCTCTGAATTAATTAATATTAAGCTTATAAAAGAAAATGATTACATATATATCAATAGCACTGCTTATAATTGCATATTCTTATTTAAAAATTATACATTTCTAAATATAGGAAGTCAATTGGAATACCGAGATATTACAAACATGCCGAGCAGTAGTAAATATCAGAAATTTAGCAATAGATAATAATATAGAGTATTTATATCAAAGAAGATGGCAAAAGCAAAGACCCAGCATGGAGCGTTGTTTAATATCCATCGGGTCTCTTACTTCTGTGGAAATGGCCGTTTTTCATTGCTAGCTCCAGTGATGTAATCCATACTTACATTATAATAACGAGCAAGCTTCATAATTGCTTCTATAGGAATTCTTGTTCTATTTAGCTCATAATCAGAGTAGGTTTTCTGTCCGATTCCGAGCACGTTGGCTGCTATAAAATCTTGACTAAGGTCCAAATCTTCACGTATCGCACGTATGCGTTCAAAATATTGCATTTTTAAATCACTCCTTTTAGGAGCATTATATTTCAGAGTGAATAACTCTATTGACTTTTAGAGTTATATACTCTAAGATTTATATAAAGGATTATTATGGAGAATATTAAGGATAAGTATTTCATATTTGGACTAATTAACTAAATAATAGAATTTTTGGCAAGTTTATTGAAAGATAAGGACGCATAACTATAGGACCGTCTGATACGGCAGCCAGTTGCGATTGGTATAACCCTGATGCCTACGACGCATTGGGGTTTTCTTTGTATATGAGACATTTCTATTTATTATAAAAATTTAAAGCATAAATTTTAAAATTATTTTATTTTATAAAACCGAACCTCAATCTCATTCGTTTTATTACTATAAGGACAAATAAGAAGGGAGGTGCCGGATAAAAAATGAATATTCTATCCAGAATTTATAAAGAATTAGCCCAGGAATTTCGAATACCAGATACAGTTGATAAGAACTTATTTCAGCGGATATTTTTAACAAAGAAAAACAAACAAGAGAGGATAACGGAGAAAACTAACGATGGACGAACTAAAAGACTTAGTGATAAAAGCACAGAGCGGTGATGCTAGTGTTTATGAAGAATTGTATAATGCTACCAAAGGCAAGGCATATTATTTAGCTCTGCAGCTTACAAAAAACCCCTATGACGCTGAGGATATCTTGCAAGATGCCTTTACAACTGCATTTTTAAAAATTAATGATGCCATTCCGGAAAGGTTCAGTGGGTGGCTGGACACAATTGTTATCAATAGAGCCAAGGATGTTCTGAAGAAGAAAAAGCCAATGGTTTTTGCTGAGCTACAGTCAGCGGATGGTAAAGATTATGTGCCTGAAGACGAAGAAGAACGAATCGAATTTCTTCCGGCGGAGAATATGGACTATCAGGAAACCAAGAGACTGCTACAGGAAATCATAGATAGATTGCCAGAGGAGCAAAGAATTTGCATAACACTTTTTTACTATAAAGAAATGTCAGTTAGTCAAATCGCTTCTTACTTTGAATGCTCGGATGGAACTATCAAAAGCCGTCTCAATTATGCCAGAAAGTCAATCAAAACAAAGGTAGAAGAGTTGGAGAAGAAGGGAACGAAGCTATATAGTATTCCAGTTTTACCATTCTTGTATTGGATGTTCCGGTCGGATGCAGAAGAAGCTGTTTGTACATCAGTAAATATACTAAAAAATGTCGTGGAAAAAGTAACTTCTAAACAAATAACAGGAGAAGCATTACACACATCTGTAGATTCCATAGCAAAAGATATTACTGGAAATGGAGCAAAGAAACTGATTACTGGAAAGGCTGCTGGCATGAGTATTGGAATGAAGGTTGGTATAGCTGCTATCGTTGCTACAGTAGGCATTACTGGAGGAATTCTAATTTATCAAACTGTATCCTCGCAACCGAAAGAATTAGAAACTACAAATGTTGCTCAGGAATTGGATGTATCAGATGTCAAGCAGGTTGAAGAGGAAGTTATAGCAACTCCGACACCTTCTCCGACCGTAGTACCAACCGAAGAGCCTGCGGAAGAAGCTTTTACTCTTTTAGGTGAGTGGAACAGAACAAATGTGAATTCCAGTGAAGGCGGAGGGTTAGAAATCACTAATTTAGATAAAGATGGATTTGACTTTCACATTAATGTTGCTAATGGTGGAAATATTGGAGATACCAGTGGTCATGCTGTAATGGACAGTGAGACAGAGGCGACTGCTAAGATTGACCTCTATGACGGAACATTTGCTACCTTCCATTTTAAAATTGTGGACGAGCAGGTAGAGGTTACAACAGAAAATGCGGATTTTCTAGGAGGCATGGGAACTAGTTTTAACGGTACATATATCAAAGGTGAACCAACTTTTCTAAATGAAAATATTGTTGAGGAAACCTTGGGAGATAACAAAGATGCTGTTATGAAGTTGTTAGGAGATGATTATGAGAACCTGTCCTTTGTCCTGAAAGACGGAAATTCATATGAAACAGAGTTGACCTATTCTGGTTTTGTTAGAGGGTGTGGTATAGGGGCTGATTTATGGATTAAGGAAGATGGGAAAATCTATTGTTTAATTAATGATACTTACGCGGGATATCGTTTTTATACAAATGATACAGCTTATCAGAACAAGGTTCCTAAAGAATTTTCGGTGGATAAAGATAAAAAAATAGAATTTATCTACGGAGAGCCAAGTAAATAAACAAAAATAGGGTTAAGAGGGAGGAACAGCTAATGAAGAACAAAAGTAATAAAGGTCAAAAGAAATTTATTGAAAAATTGCTCTGTACCATCGCAATGCTAAGTCTACTATTTGTTTGTATGAATTCTATCGATGTTCAAGCAGCAACTCAAAAAATTACGTCATTACAATACCATCCAGGTCAGGATAAAGGCGATGGGGACTACTACTACGATTTATATCCTAGTGAGAAGTACTATGATTATAAAAAGTTTTTGAAATATACATACAAGATTTCCGATGACAGTGTCATCGGTTTGGCAATAAACAAAGGTATTGATTTCGACAGTAGTATTATAACGGAAGACGACAAAGGGAATCCGCTAGCTCTGTATCCGTACGATGTAAAGGTTTTTGCTTTGGGTCCCGGGACCTCTACTCTCAAGGTTTATAATGGAAAACAATTAATTGATTCATATACTTTTACCGTAATTGCTGATTCAACATTATCTCCTAGCAGTTTTGTTAACAATACAGGAGAAAATTATGAGGATAAAACACAAGAGAAAATCAACCAGCTTATTAAGAAATTTGTATTAGCAGGTGCTGATGAGAAGAATACAACAACGAATCAAAGAGTTCTGGCAGCTCTTAATGCTACGATAGCACATGGCGGTAAGGTATTATCAGAAAAGGAATATGAAAAATGGAGCAATAATAACCCGTGGAACCCTAAATATTCAACAGTATATTGGCGCTTGATTGAGAAGGTGGCAAACTTAGAAGCTTATGCAAGAGTAAATAGGACTGTTTTAAATAATCTGGGATTTGTTTGTTCAGACGGACTTGAAAATTCATTTGAATATAGAGATGGGGTTGGTAAATATGGGTATGACTTTAAGGCAACGACAAAATTGACAACCGACTATGATTTTAATGCAGAAGAGCCAGAAAGTATATATAAAAGAACGCATTTACCTGCATGGATAAATGGTGAGGATACAGCTCAGCAGGTTATTGACGTTGGACAGACCATAAGTCTACCCTCCAGTGACATGAACAATAGTATGTTTTCGTCAGATACATCGGTAGTTACAGCGATAGGTGGGAAAATAACAGGGGTGAAACCGGGAGTTGCAATTGTTTATCGTTATAATGACACCTATTGTGATGTGTTTTGCATTCTGGTAAATGAAAAAGGTTCTGCGAAGACTGTTCAAGCAAAAATTTATACCAAATCCAGCAAAATGTATTTTACGAATGTCGATTATGCGCCTTATATTCTTGGAGGAAAGAGCGAATCATGTCAAATAGAAGATTGGGATAGTCTTCGTATTTATGACCTAGAACCTATCTTTGGTCATGGAGGAAGCTTAAAAACGACATACTCTAAAGGTAAAATTAAATGTTATGTAGAATATAACGAAAAATCAGAATTAATTTATACGGTAGGGTCAGGAAAATACGCATACTGAGTAAGTGATAGAACCTGTTGAAGGACCGGTAAGTAAAGAAGACACGAGGAGATAAAAATGGGCTTTATAGAATTCATAGAAAAGGTTGAAGATTGGCTGGATAGAACAGGCGGAGATGAAATTATAATGTCGGAGTTGGATTATGCAGACGAAAATACAAGAGAATATTGGGACATGCTATATAATTCTGACCCCAAGGCATTTACCCAGGAACAGGTTGATATTATTGAATCAGCTTTTATATACAATGCCAGCATAGAAACCTTGGAAGATGGAGAATCCGCCCAGCCAAGAATCAGAACTGTAAATCTGATGCATCCTCAATATAGCCCGAAAATGCTAATGGCATTGTTAGAAGCAATGAAAATGGGTGTGAATTTGAAAATCTGTGCTGTGCGACCAAAGAGATGGAGAGAACCGGTGCTGGATACATTGATTTATGGATTTCAGAAGAACATTAATGTAATTGAAATCTCAAATAATTATGTTAACAAAGAGCTGCTGGGTATTATTGATGGCATGGAGCAGGGGATTGACCTTGTAAAATACTTGCCGAAGCACAAATATATCGATGCTATCTCTGGCGATAAGGCATTTGAACTAATTCAATCAGGTTCGATTGATGAAAAGCAGTGTCTGAAGCATGTTGCTTACCTCAATAAAGAAAACTTGTTTGATACCTACGAATTAAATAACCTTACAAGATTTATTAAGCTCGGAGGTAATCCGCAGGAGTTCATTGATAGATTTTGTAAGGGTCAGCATGTATATCACATGACATATCGAGAAAAGGGACAGCTAATGACAAATGAAAACGCTGTGAAAGAGAAAAGCAAAAAAATGCTTACATACATTAGGGGATTTGGGTTAGGGGAATAAAAACGTTAAAAACATGGGTTACAATTGCTGGACATTGGTCATAGGAAGTTCCGGTTGAGTAATAATGATGTTACTGACTTTGGTCGGAGAATCATAGGATAAATACATGGAGGTGAATTATGGTAAAGGATGGATGAGTTGTAGGTAGTCTTTTTGATTGGAAAGTAACATGAAAGATAGAAATGGTATTAATAAAATTTAATCACAAATGAAATCACGGAGGAAATTAACATGAAAACTTACGGAAAGAAAATTTTAACGGCGCTATTAACCCTTGCATTGATTATTTCGTTGGTTCCGAATATGGCATATGCAGCAGATGCGGAAAATAGTACAGAGGTTGATAGTAATGATGTGCAGGATACGGGAGACGCTGTAACGGCAAATATTGATTATGAAACCTTATCCTTAAACTGTACAAGTGCAACATTATATTATAAGACAGATGATAAAAACACCTATTACAATACGCTTATTTTAAGAGCAATAAATTCGAAAGAACGACCAAAATATTCAAGTACGAATAAAAAGGTGGCAACAGTAAGTTCGTCAGGTGTTGTTACTGCAAAAGGAATTGGTACATGTAAAATAAAGGTGACAGTTGGTTCAAAAGTATTAACCTGCAACGTTGATGTCGTAAAGATGCCAAGTGCAGCTACGGTTAAGAAAAATGTAACTGCAAGTTGTAAATTTGTGAATGGACAGTTGATAATAACTGCAAAAAATAAATTGAAACAGACAGTTTATTATCTATTCTATTATAAGGGGTATTCTGCTACAGGTGAAGACACAGTTTCTTATTTTGACGAATTAGTGATTAATCCAGGTGAAACTGTTAAACATTATTTGGATTTTAGCAAGTCTGATGTAGTAGAATTCGAAAAAGCAGGATATCAAATAACAACATTTGGAAACAAGTATCTAATGGCTTCATCGAAAAAAGCACTTGTGCATACATATATGCCACAAATGGCAGTACCAGTAACAGATGACATAACGATAACTGTAAAAAAAGATTCTAATACAGACTTTAGATATACAGTAATAAACAATACCCAGTTCACAGCATTTGGAGAATCTTATATTGTATTCTACAAGAACGGAAATGAGGTAAGTTATAAGGAACTAGTATCGACTTATGCAGATTCTGGGGTGACAAATGATTCATTTTCTATTGATGAATCTCTGGATTATGATTCTTACAAAATAATAAAGAATGGATACTATATTAGATTTGAGGAATAAGGTTATCTAAAATGGGAAATTGGATATAACGGGAGGTGAAACATGCTTAAATCACTTATGAAAGAATGCTATTCAAGCGAAGAAAGATTGATGCGGAGCAGCATCTGGAACAGCATAAAGATTCTTTGTCAAATATTTGTTCGATTGGCTATCATGGGGGTTATCATATGGTATTACTGCTCTCGTAAAGGCACACTGGCAGCCAGAATATTCTGGGCAGCCTTTCTGACAGAAATAATTGTTTATATGTATTCCGCAATTCGAAGTGTAATGGGAAAAGGAAGAATTCAATATGATGAATATCATGTAACTATTTTTGGAAATAAAGAATATGACGGAAGTGGTGAATACGACTTAATTAACAGCTTTTTGATACGTTTTTTGAAAGAATTGGCTTTTCTTGCCTTGCTCATATCTGTATATGCATATAGTGTAAGCCACCTAAATCAAGTAATCAGCAAAGAAATGATTCAGTGGATTTCTATTGGTATTTTAAGTAGCCCATATTTATTGGCATTTAATCGGATTAGAAAATATATTTCTTATTTTTATAAAGCCAGAAGCTATATTGGGATTCGTGATGACGAATATAAAATACATAATCACATAATTCAAATGAGAAATAAATGTCCAGAAGCTCCGGATATTATATGTGATAACAAAGGTATTATATTACTTCTAATCATACTTTCTTGGCCGCTTAGGGCATTCTTTGGAAACATTGCAATTATTGTTACGCGATTCCTATCCATTGCTTCGTTATTTGTTGGTTTTGCTGTCCTCTGTGCTGAAGTTATTGGAATTTTAATAATAACGTTTGATGACATTGTTCCAGCAGTAAAGACGCATCAGATGTCAGTAATGTTTGCTCTTTCATATTGGCCGGGAATGATTTTGGTGATTCTTGCAAGTATAACATCCTTTTACTTGATTAAAAACAGGTTTGAAATGATGGATAAAATGTATGATATTCATGAAGGTATGATTGTATTTCGATATGGGATGATACCATGATTCATACAAGAGGATTGATAAGGAGAAAACGATTATGAATAACAAATTAAAGAAAATTATTACGTTCGTATGCCTCGTAGTATCTGTCTCTATTATGTGTGGCGCATTAACTGTCACTGCAGCATCCACAGTGGATTTTAATACAACAACCTCATATCTTGTAAAAGGAGAAACAACCACACTAAAAGTGACAGGGAATTCCAAGAATGTTACATGGAGCACAGATAGTAAAAAGATTGCCACTGTATCAGAAACCGGAAAAGTAACATCCGTTGCATATGGAACAACTTATATCAAAGCAACGGTTAACAAAGTGACTTACAAATGTAAGGTTACTGTAGTTAACCCAACGAAGATTTACCTTGACCCATCCAGTAGTAAATTAACAGTTGGTGAAACAACAGTAAGTTTAAATCCTTCTTCTGAAACATACAGTGTTGCTGCTATCAAAGCAATGAAGCTTACTTATAAAGTATCTGGAAATACTGGTGTAACAGTCAGTAGCACCGGTAAAGTAACAG
>Ga0207834_1000201_pt1 | contig 21425 bp, 11 predicted proteins | sample LuqExpMetagenom5_FD_187763 | JGI IMG/M metagenome (GOLD analysis project Ga0207834, IMG submission 187763) | Tropical forest soil microbial communities from Luquillo Experimental Forest, Puerto Rico - Sample 5 (SPAdes) | ecosystem: Environmental > Terrestrial > Soil > Tropical forest ...
CGCCAAACCAGAAGCAGTGCCATGACGCTGGCCATTTCCAACAGACCGGTGCGTTGCGCCGGCGCGGAAGTGAAGGTAGCGGCAACCGCGAACATGCCCGCCATGGCCGCCAGCGGAAGCAGCTTTTGGAAGGGCTTGAGAGCGATGATGGCAACCACGATGGCGATAAAGGCCAGGGCCAGCGCCGCGCCAAGCAGAACCGGCATGGTGGCCGCAGCCTCGGCGTGTTCTGCCGGAACCGCAACGCCCGAGAAGTTGACGAAGGCGACAATAGCGGCAGCGAAGGCAACCACCAGAACAGCGGCATACTGTTCGGCCCAAGCCAGCAGGGAGTTGAGCGCGGTCGAGATGGCCTCTGCGGCACGCCAGGTGGTGAGGTAAACGCGATCGACTTCGGTGGGCTTGTAGATAGGCTGCCAGGCCTTCTTGAGGATGGCGGAGAAGTCGGAAGCAGGCAGACGGCCGGAGCCAACCATAGGCTCACCACCGGTAAAGACGCCTACGCCACCACCACCGAGCAGCATGGAACCGCCGCCGGCGCCAGCGCCAGCCGCAACCACACGGGCGCGAGACATGCCCGCGAACATATAGAGCAGGGTTCCCACCAGAGCGGAGACCACGGCAAGAATCAAGCCACCCGAGGTCCAGCCCATACCGGCAGCCGGCGTGAGGCCAAACCAGGAGACCTGCACAGTGGCCATGCCAAAGCTGGGCAGAATGGGATTCAGGATGTAGTTGACTGCCAACTGCGGCGCAATACCCAGCACGATGGATCCAAAGGCAAAGAAGCGCAGAGCCCAGACCATGGTGGGAGGCGCCTCATGGGCGTGGGCAGATTGTTCGGTGACAGGGCCGAGGAAGACCGAGCTAGTGGCCTTGACACAACTAAAGACAGTTCCGACTGAGACGATCCAGGCCATCAGAGCCGGAACAACCTGGCCAGCCTGCAGAGCGGCCGTATACAACAGCCACTTCGAGGCAAATCCGCTCATGAAGGGAACACCCATCATGGCGCCTACGCTGACCAGCCAGACAATAGCGGTATGCGGCATGCGGCGGGCAAGTCCGCCCAGATGATTCATGTCGCGAGTGCCGGTGGCGTGTTGAACCGAGCCAGCGGCGAGAAAGAGTCCACCCTTAAAGAAGGAGTGGTTGAGGCAATGCAGCAAACCAGCAGCAATGCCGAGCGGTGTGCCCAGGCCGAGGCCGGTAATGATGTAGCCGATCTGCGAAACGGTGTGGAAGGCCAGCATGCGCTTCAGGTCGTGCTGGATCATGGCGTACACCACGCCAACCACCATGGTGACGGTGCCGAGCCACATCACGACCAGACCCCAACTGACGGGCCACTGCGCAAAACCATGCATGCGGGCGCAGAGGTAAACGCCAGCCTTCACGTAGCAGGCAGCGTGGAGCAGCGCGCTGACCGGCGTAGGGGCGTTCATGGCCTCGGGAATCCAGGTGTGGAGCGGGAACTGCACGCTCTTGGCCAGCAGAGCCACCAGCATCAGAGTGAAGACGCCGGCGGTGAAGGCATTGGCCACCGCGGGATCGGTCCAGAGTGCGGAGCCGGTACGGCTGAAGATGAGCAGGATGGCCGCCAGCAGGCCGTAACCGGCTAGGTGGGTCATCAACAGCACCTTGCGCGCGCCGGCAACAGACTGGGGCTTGTCATACCAGAAGCCGACCAGCGAGAAGCTGCACAGGCCCATCATCTCCCAGCAGAGATACACGGCAAAGAGATTGGAGCTATAGACCAGGCCGACCATGCCCAGGATAAAGGTGAGCATGAAAGCGTAAAAGCGGGTGGCCGCCGGGTCTTCCGCCATGTAGCCGATGGAGTAGAGCAGAACCGCTGCACCGAGCACCGTGCCCATGGCAGCAAACATGAGGCTGAGGGCATCGACATGAAAGACCAGAGCCAGAGGCCCATCCCAACCGATCGCATTCCAGACGAGCGGAGCACCGGAGGTATGGACAACGACAAAAGCAGCCAGAACGGCTGCCATAGCGGGCAAAGTAGCCAGCAAAGCCAACACGCCTTTGGCGCGGGCAGAGAGGAGTTTAGCCGCCAAGAGCTCGAGGACGATACCTGCTGCCAGCGGCAGCGTAGCCCAGAGGATCAAAGCTCCCGAAGAGAAGTTCATTGCGTCTCCCATGACAGACCCGGGGTGCTTTCCGGGAGTAACGTAAAAAGGGCGTTTTGTTAACTGTGAGTTAGTGACTCACGCGACCTTACACGAACAAGTATACCCGTTTCTTCCTTATTTCGGTACATCGTACCGTATTTTGCATCACACACAGATCCAACACTTTGCGAACAATTTCAGGCTCAGGATTGGAGAAAGCGTGTCAGGGGGCGGTACGGGGGTTGGGTACGGAAGTACGTTCCGATAGAAAACTACTTTCTGCTCCGTCAACCCTCAGCAAAGCATAACTTTGTGAGATGGAGTTGCGTGCGTGAACAGTTGCCGAGCGTCCCCAGCTCTGTACACGCACGCGATAAGATCTCCAGCAGGGCGGGCATGAGCCAGCCAGCCACTGCCCGCCCCGCCGAAGATCTACTTGGTAACTGTGGTTTCGATAACCTTGACTTCCACCTTGGCCGTCACCTTGGCCTTGGGGGCAGCCTTGGCTGCGGGAGCCGCCTGGTTGCGGTCAGCCAGCTCGACATAGGCGCGGCCGTAGAAGCTGTCCTCGAGCACGGCGCGGAACTCGGCAATCAGCGGGTAGCGCGGGTTGGCGCCAGTGCACTGATCATCGAAGGCATCCACGGCCAAGGCATCGAGCTTGGCCTGGAACTGAGCTTCGTCCACGCCGGCTTCCTTGATGGAGGCAGGAATGTCGAGCTCCTTCTTGAGGCCGTCCACCCAGGCAATCAGGTTTTCGACCTTCTCGTCGTTGGTCTTGCCACCCAGGCCGAGGTAATCGGCCACTTCCGCGTAACGGCACTTGGCCTTGGGGCGGTCGTACTGGGAGAAGGCAGCCTGCTTGGTCGGGTTGTCGTTGGCGTTGTAGCGGATCACGTTCGAGATCAGCAACGCGTTGGCAATGCCGTGCGGCAGGTGGAAGGCCGCGCCCAGCTTGTGCGCCATGGAGTGGCAGGCGCCCAGGAAGGCGTTGGCGAAGGCCACGCCGGCCAGAGTTGCCGCGTAGTGTACCTTCTCACGAGCCTTGGGATCCGCAGCGCCGTTCTTATAGCTGGAGGGCAGGTACTGCTGGAGCAGCTTGAGAGCCTGCAGAGCCTGTCCATCGCTGAACTCGTTGGCCATGATGGAGACATAGGCTTCGAGTGCGTGGGTGACGGCGTCGATACCACCGGCAGCGGTCAAGCTCTTGGGCAGGTTCATGACCAGGTTCGGATCGACGATGGCCATGTTGGGCGTGAGCTCGTAATCGGCAATGGGGTACTTCTTGCCCGTAGCGTCATCGGTGACGACAGCAAAGGGCGTGACCTCAGAACCGGTTCCGCTGGTGGTGGGAATGGCAATCAGTTTCGCCTTGATGCCCATCTTCGGGAACTTGTAGATGCGCTTGCGGATGTCCATAAAGCGCAGAGCCAAGTCTTCGAAGTCAACTTCGGGGTGCTCGTACATGACCCAGGCGATCTTGGCCGCGTCCATGGGGCTGCCGCCGCCGAGGGCTACGATCACATCGGGCTGGAAGGCGTTCATCACTTCCACGCACTTGCGCACGGTGGTGAGGTTCGGGTCAGCCTGGACCTGGTAGAAGGTCTCAACTTCCATGCCGATCTTCTTCAACTGGGCAATCAGATCATCGGCCATGCCGCTGCGGAAGAGGAAGCCGTCGGTGACGATCAGGGCACGCTTCTTGCCGACGATGTCCTTGAGCGCCTCAGGAATGCAGCCGCGACGGAAGTAGAGACGGGCAGGCAGACGATGCCAGAGCATGTTTTCAGCGCGCATTGCAACCACCTTCTTGTTCAACAAGTGCTTGGGTCCAACGTTCTCCGAGATGGAGTTGCCGCCCCAGCTTCCGCAACCGAGCGTCAGGCTGGGCGTGACGTTGAAGTTGTACAGATCGCCGATACCACCGTGCGAGCTCGGCGTGTTCACCAGCACACGAGCGGTCTTCATCTTGTCGCCGAAGTAAGTAACGCGCTCCTTCTGGCTGTCCTGGTTGGTGTAGAGGGCAGAGGTGTGACCGATGCCACCCAGAGCCACCAGAGCCGCGGCCGTATCCACGGCGGCCTTGAAGTCCTTGGCGCGATAAAGAGCCAAGATGGTGGAGAGCTTTTCGTGCGCGAAAGGCTCGCTGTCGATGGCGTCGGTGACCTCACCGATGAGCACCTTGGTGTCGGCGGGGACAGAGATGCCGGCCAACTCGGCGATCTTGGGAGCCGCCTGACCAACGATCTTGCCGTTGACTGCGCCATTGACCAGGATGATCTGACGAACAGCGTCCAGCTCCTTGCCCTGCAGCAGATAACCACCGTGGTTGGCGAAGCGCTCGCGCACCGCGTCATAAACGGCATCGACGGCCACCACAGCCTGCTCAGAGGCGCAGATCACACCGTTGTCGAAGGTCTTGGACATCAGGATAGAAGCCACAGCGCGCTTGATGTCGGCGGTTTCGTCGATCACAACCGGAACGTTGCCGGCGCCGACGCCGATGGCGGGCGTGCCGGAAGAGTACGCTGCACGCACCATGCCCGGACCACCGGTAGCAAGGATCAGCTTTACTTCCTGATGGCGCATGAGCTGGTTGGAAAGCTCAATGGAGGGCTCGGAGATCCAGCCAACAATCTCTTCAGGCGCACCGGCGGCCACAGCAGCTTCAAGCACCAGGCGGGCAGCAGCGGCGGTGCACTTCTTAGCGCGCGGGTGCGGGCTGATGATACAGCCATTGCGGGTCTTCAGGCAGCAGAGAACCTTGAAGATGGCGGTGGAAGTGGGGTTGGTGGTGGGGATGATGGCGCAAACAATGCCCATGGGCTCGGCGATGGTGATGGTGCCGGCCTCTTCATCCTCAGCGATGATGCCGCAGGTCTTCTCTTCCTTGTATTTGTTGTAGATGTACTCGGAGGCAAAGTGGTTCTTGATGACCTTGTCCTCGACTACGCCCATGCCGGTTTCGCGCACGGCCAACTGAGCCAGGGGGATGCGGGCATCGGCGGCAGCCAGAGCGGCGGCACGGAAGATCTTGTCGACCTGCGCCTGCGAGAAGGTGGCAAACTTCTGCTGGGCGGCTTTGACACGGGCCACCAGAGCATCGAGCTCTTCGGCGGTGGCTACCCGGTTCTTCTGTTCGTCGTTGAGTGCCAGGATGGCTTCAAGATTCGTCATGGTCTTCCTCGTCTCCTCGTGGGTGAAGGCCCGCGGTCTCGGGGTTGGGGGCAGGTAGCTGGTCGAGGGGGAGGGCTCCATATCGCCAACTTTCTACCGATATCGTTTTATCGATTCAACAATACCGAGTCTAGGGCAGGTTTCGCCGCCGAACTGTGACTGTTATCACAAAACCGGCAGAATACCAGGATATGAATCGTGTCCTTTTTGTAAAATTTCTCTATCGATAAGAAATATCTAGATTAACTTGCAGTTTCTTGCCCCTCTCCCTGCCTCTCCTTGCTTCCCGAAAATGAGCCTCCGTACCCCACTTTGAGACACGCCCATGGGAAGATGAAGGAGAAGGCATCCCATCCGACGAGGTTCGCCCTGTGCGCATCAGCAAGAAAGCCGCTCGTTTTACTGAATCCGTGATCCGTGACATGACCCGCCAGGCGCTTGCCCATGGCGCGGTGAATCTGGCCCAGGGCTTTCCGGACTTCCCTGCCCCGGCAGAGCTGAAAGCGGCAGCGCAGCAGGCGGTGGGTGAGGACATCAATCAGTACGCCATCACCTGGGGCGCGCAGAACTTCCGCCGCGCGCTGGCGGCCAAATGGGCCACCTGGCAGGGCTTCGAGATTGATCCGGAGCGGGAGATCACGGTTTGCTGTGGCTCGACCGAAGCGATGATTGCCACCCTGCTGGCGCTGGTGGACCCGGGCGAGGAAGTGATCGTCTTTGAGCCGTTCTATGAGAACTACGGGCCGGATGCGATTCTGTCCGGCGCGACGCCGCGGTATGTCACCCTGCATCCGCCGACGACCGAGGATGGCTCATGGAGCTTCGACCCCGACGAATTACGTGCAGCCTTCAATCGCAAAACGCGCGCCATCATCCTGAACACGCCCCACAACCCCACGGGCAAGGTGTTGACGCGCAAGGAACTGGAGCTGATCCGCGATCTGTGTGTGGAGTTCGACGTTCTAGCCATTACCGACGAAATCTACGAACACATTCTCTACGACGGCAAGCAGCACATCTCCCCGGTAACGATTGAGGGCATGCGGGAGCGGACGGTGGTGATCAACAGCCTGTCCAAGAGTTACAGCGTGACGGGCTGGCGTGTGGGCTGGGCAATTGCTCCTCCGGAGATGACAGCCGCGATCCGCAAGGTGCACGACTTCCTGACCGTGGGCGCGGCGGCTCCGCTGCAGGCTGCGGGAGCGGTGGCAGCGGCACTGCCAGCGGAGTATTACCGGCAATTGGCGGCGCGTTACGCCGAACGCCGGAATGTCTTACTGGACGCCTTACGCACGGCAGGCTTTACGGCCTGGCGTCCAGAGGGGGCTTACTACATCATGACGGACATCCACAGCTTCGGCTTCGCGGATGATCGCAGCTTTGCGCGGCATCTGGTGGAAAAGGTCAGCATAGCGGCGGTGCCCGGCTCCAGCTTCTACTCCGATCCAGCGCGGGGTGCGCGACAGGTGCGATTCGCCTTCTGCAAGCGCCCGGAAACGTTGGAGCAGGCGATTATCCATCTGGGCAGACTAAAGAGCTGAGCCGCCACATAATAGCTGCGCTCCGGCTGCCAAATATGCGGGGTTGCGTACCTGAGACAAGACACCATTCATCGGATTTTTCCAATCCGCAAGCAACCACTTTGGCTGCGCGCGCGTCCATTTGATGTGCACGTTAGTGTGCATGATTGGACGGGTCTGAGGCAGGCTGACTGGAATCCAGACAGGTAACAGAAGATTCATTGAAGTTTGCCGATCCAACGCTTGTCCACTCGAGCTGAAGCGGATACTCTCTTCGAGGGATGTGTGAAGCGGCCTGCTCGCCGGACGCAAAACTTCACCTTCCCCGTAGTAGGCAAGTATGTTTTTGACCTCCCAGATCGGTGTTGCAGAAGAGCCTATTCAAGCGCTCGATGAAAGCCTGCAACCAGAAAGCAAGCCCTGGACCTCCACTTCCCCGGAGATGACAGCGACACCCATGACTGAATCGACTTTGAATTCCATTTTTTCTAGCCAGGATGGGCATCAGACCCGCCTGGGCTGGATCTCTTTCGCGACCGGACTCACTTATTGCGGCATCTGCCTCGGCTCTGCCGTGGAACCACGCGTGGGCGAATTCTGCCCTTGCTGCGGAGCCCTGGTCATCAGCGTCTTCGATGCCGCCAATGGAAAAGATGCCATCCGCCAAGCCTGGAACCAGGCGGGAGCGGCCACCGTCGTACCGGAACAACTCACCATGCTGGCCTCTTAGCGTCCGCACGCAAGCCTTTCCCGGCCAGAACAGCAAGCTGACCGGACGAAGCTGGTCCTTCATCTGTCCCGGGTAAGGCTTCAGACAGGTTCCGCTTCGGAACAATTGAGTTCCTCTGCCAGGAACTTCCGGGTCTGCGTTGTGAGCCGGGCAAGTGCCGGACAGCATAGATTTCTGGCCAAAATTCAATCCGCCTACCGGAACAACCTATGTTCCGCCTGCGCTGCGCATTCCTGCCCGCAGGCGGAGAGCCACTCCAGCCTAAAATCCTCCATCTAACAGATTCCGTGCCGCCAAAGGCGGTGTGGTTCCTCGCGGATACAACAAAGAAACAGCGCGGCGGAGCGCCAATGATTCCGCATTTGCTAGGGAACAGTTCCGCTTACCGGAATCTTTTACCCCCAACAATCTCCTGAACCCGCGATTTCCCTGCCCTGCAGCCAGTTCCGCGCCAACTGCGTTGTCAGCTCCCAGCAGGTTGATATATGACCGAGGCACGATGAACGTGCCTCGATCGATTGCGGTCCGCTGGAAGTTTGCTCCCGTCCTCCTGTTGCTGGCAGGGTGGATGCCCGCCGTGCAGGCCGGATCTGAAACGGTGGCCAGCTCGCAATTGGCTCAACCCGCCGGGTTGCTTTGCGAAGATGCCGTGGAACCGCTGGCGGTGGCCGAAGCTCATCCCCGCTTGGCCTGGAAGCTGGCGCCTGCCCGTACCGGGCTGCATGGAGTGCGGCAGAGTGCCTATCAGGTAGAGGTAGCGGGCACGTGGAGCGATCTGGCGGCGGAGCGCAAGCTGGCGTGGGATACAGGGCAAAGCAAGGCAGAAGTGAATGCGCCGCCCTCGGCTGTTTATGCGGGGAGCGCACTGGAAGCGGGGCATGGCTACTGGTGGCGGGTCCGGGCATGGGATCAAGAGGGGCATCCCAGCCCATGGAGTGAGCCGGCACACTTTGTCGCGGCTCCGCGTTGGCAGGCGCAATGGATTGCAGCTCACAGCAGCAGCGAAGAGGCCGCGCAACGGCCCATGCCGCTGTTCCGCAAGCAATTCGCGGTGACGGCGCCGGTCCGCAGCGCGGTGCTGCATATCAGCGGTCTCGGGCAATACGAAGCACACATCAATGGGGCCAAAGCAGGCACGCAAGAATTGACACCGGGCTGGAGCGACTATCGCAAGACGGTCTTCTACGACAGCCTGGATGTGACCAAGCTACTGCACGCAGGCTCGAATGTTGTAGGGGTAATGCTCGGCAACGGACTCTTCCGCGCACAGCATACCAAGGGCAGGTACACAAAACTTGAAAGCGATTACGGTCCGCCGGAGCTGAGCGCGCAACTGCACATTGAGCTGGTCAACGGGCAGTCCATGGACGTACTGAGCGACAGCTCCTGGAAGACAGCCGAGGGGCCCATCGTCTTTTCGTCGCCCTATGGCGGAGAAGATTACGATGCGCGACGTGAGATGGACGGCTGGGATCGCGCCGGTTTTGCCGATCAAGCCTGGAACAATGCCCAGCAGGTAGCGGGACCGGGCGGTGTGTTGCGCCCGGAGGCGGCCGAAGCCATCCGCGTCATGCGCCATTACCCCGTGCTGCGGCATACCCTTCTGAAGATGGGCGTAGAGGTCTACGACCTGGGGCAGAACTTTGCCGGTTGGCCGGCGCTGGCGGTGAGTGGTCCCGCGGGCAGCACGGTCAAATTGATCAGCGGTGAGTTGCTGCATGCCGACGGCACCGTATCGCAAAAGAGCACGGGCACTCCGCAGTGGTACAGCTACACACTGCGCGGCAAGGGCGTGGAGAACTGGCATCCACGCTTCAGTTATTGGGGCCTCCGTTATGTGCAGGTGGAGACGGCGGGAGGCGCGCAGGTGAAGCGGTTGGAAGGTGAGGCGGTGTATTCGTCCTCGCCGGTGGTGGGCCGGCTCAGTTCATCGAGCGATCTGCTCAATCGCATTCATGCGCTGATTCTGCGCTCAGTGGAAAGCAATGCGGAGAGCGTGCTGACCGACTGCCCGCATCGCGAAAAGCTGGGCTGGCTGGAGCAAACCCATCTGCTGGCGTCGTCCGTTCTGTACAACTTTGATTTTCGCGGCATCTACCGGGCCCTCGATCAAAATCTGGCAGACGCGCAAAAGCCTAACGGAATGATTCCGGAGATTGTGCCGCAGTATGTGGTCTTCGACGAGAAGTGGGGGCCGTTTAACGACTCGCCCGAATGGGGTTCGGCGGCGGTGCTGGCCCCGTGGTATCTGTATCAGCGCACCGGCGACAAGACCCAGTTGCTGGCGCAGCGCGCGGTGATACAACGCTACGTGGATTACCTTGGATCGCGCGCGGAAGGCGGCATCCTGCGCTATGGGCTGGGAGACTGGTACGACATCGGTCCAGGTCAACCGGGAATATCCAAGCTCACTTCACCAGGCATCACCGCAACCGCCATTTACTATCAGGACCTGACAGCACTGGCGCGCGTGCTGCAACTGGCCGACGATGCTGCGGCAAGCCGCCACTATGCGGAGCTTGCACGGCAGGTACGCGCAGCCTTCAATCGCGCCTTCTACAACTCCACACGCCACCGCTACGATCAGGGCAGTCAGACCGCGCAGGCCATGGCGCTAGCTCTGGGCATGGAGCCGGAAGGTGAGCATGAGCATGTTCTGCAAGCACTGATCGAAGACATTCATGCCCACGGCGATCATGTGACGGCGGGCGACATCGGCTATCACTACGTGGTGGATGCGCTGCTGACGAACGGCCGCTCCGATGTGCTGCTGGCCATGCTGGAACGCACTGACACACCCAGTTACGGCTATCAGTTGCAGCAGGGCGCAACAGCGCTGACCGAGGCGTGGGATGCGAATCCCGAGCACTCGCAGAACCACTTCATGCTGGGCGACGCGGAAGAATGGTTCTATCGCGGACTGTGCGGAATTCAGATCGATCACGCGGCCAGCGCTGAAGAGCGGCTGGTGCTTGTTCCCCGTGTGCTAACGGGCATCGACTGGGCCGAAGCACAGTACGACTCCACGTGGGGCCGCGTGGAGAGCCGCTGGCAGCGCATCGCGGGAACCGTGGTCTACACCATGACGGTGCCTGTGAATGCAACCGCTACCCTGCGCCTTGCCAATGCCAATCTGAAAACCACCACCGTGAATGGCATGCGGCCACAACAGGCTGCCGGCGTGCAAAAGACCAAGGCAACGGAGGCCGGCGCGGAGATCGTGGTGGGCTCCGGGAGCTATCGCATCGTGACGCGTGCGCTGCCGGCACACGCCACCAGCCGCAACAGTTCAGGACAGGAAAAACAATGAGCGAGAGCTTTGATTCCATCGACCCGATCGAGATGCTGGACGCCATCGAAGAAGAGGCTCCGGATGAACTGGAGACGCGCGGCGAGGGCGGACGCAACGGCGACCGCAACGAGTCGCTGACGGTGCTGCGCGCCTGCGAAGTTCTGAAATCCTTCCGGCACTTGGGCGAAGACCTTTCGCTAGCTGACGTAATGGACCGCACAGGCCTGCCGAAGACGACCACCTTCCGGCTGCTGCGCACGCTGGTGCATGGCGGACTGTTGGAACGCGCGGGCACGGGCGTCTATCGCAACTGCTTTGGGCCGATCACGTCTGGCCCCTTCCGGATTGGCTTCGCCTCACAGGGCGACACGGAATTTGCGCGCGAGGTGACACGCTCCATTGAAGCCGCTGCGGCGCGCGAGCATCTTCACCTGATCACGCTCAGCAACCGCTATAGCGCGCGTGAGGCGCTGCGCAATGCTGACTTGCTGATCCGTGAGCGCGTGGATCTGGTGCTGGAGTTCCAAACCTATGAGAGCGTGGCGTCGGTCATTGCATCAAAGTTTCTGGCCGCCAATACGCCGGTGATCGCCATCGAGGTGCCGCATCCCGGCGCCACATATTTTGGCGCGGACAACTACAAGGCTGGCCTATTGGGCGGCAAGGCGCTGGGCCGCTGGGCGCGCGACAACTGGAATGGGCAGGTGGACCAGGTGCTGCTGATGGAGTTGCCGATTGCCGGGTCGCTGCTGGAGCTGAGGCTGACCGGCTTTGTGGACGGGTTGCGCTCGGAGTTGCCGAAGATTCTGGATACGCCTCTGGCGCGCCTAAATGGACGCGGCACATTCGATCAAGTTCTGGATGTGGTGCGCAAATTTCTGCGGCGGCGCGGGGCGCGACGCACGCTGGTGGGCACGGTGAACGACATCTGCGCGCTGGCTTCCTTGCGTGCCTTTGAAGAAGCCGGCGCGCTGCAACAGTGCGCGGTGATGGGCCAAAACGCACTGCGCGAGGCACGCGCCGAACTGCGACGTCCCGGAACACGTCTGATTGGTTCCGTGGCGTATTTTCCCGAGCGCTACGGGGAAGAGCTGATTCCGTTGGCCATGAATCTATTGCGCCAGAAGCCCACGCCTTCAACCAACTTTGTCAAACATCAGCTACTGACACCGCGCAACGTAGACCTGATCTATCCGCTCGACAAGGAGCCCTCGCTAGCAGGCGCACGCAGCAATGTACGACCAGCAGCGGTAACGGGATGAAGAATTCCGAGGAGTGGAAACAGATGCCTGTGCCTACGACAGGGCTTGGAAGCAACAACCATTGCCGTTAGGCTCAAAGTGAGTTGAAACGCATGAAGACAAGAATTTCACGACGCACTTTTTTGGCGACCGCGGCAGCAGCAGCCGTTACGCCTCGCCTGGGTTGGACCGAGACGACGCATACGCCCGCGCAACCGCTGCAAGAGTTTGAGTATGGCGCGGTACGGCTGGCAGGTGGCCCGCTGGGCGAGCAATACAACCGCATCCATGCCACATTTCTGGCTCTGGACAACGACCGCCTACTCAAGGTGTATCGCCAGCATGCAGGTTTGCCCGCTCCGGGAGCGGACATGGGCGGCTGGTATGACGCGGACGATTTTGTCCCAGGCCACACGCTGGGGCAGTACATTTCAGGACTATCGCGCCTGGCCAAGACAACTGGTGATGAGCCCACGCGGCAAAAAGCTGTGGATCTGGTGAATGGATTTGCCGCGACCATGGGTGCGAAGAACCTGATCTTTGCAGGTCCAAAGGCAGAGACACTGTGGCCTTGCTACATTGTGGACAAGCATCTGCAAGGGCTTCTCGATGCCTACCATTTTGCCGGCGTGCAACAGGCGCGCGAGCTCTTGCCACGCGTGCTGCAAGGCGCTCTGCCGTTTATTCCAGAGAAGGGTCGCGACCGCGTGGGCAAGAAAGATCCGCCCTACGACGAAACCTACATCATGCCGGAGACGTTGTTTGCCGCGCATGAACTGACCGGCGAAAAGCTCTTCCGTGAGCGCGCGCTGGAGTACCTGCTGGACCGCGAGTTCTTCGACCCACTGGCGCGCGGCGAGGACGTGCTGCCGGGCCGCCATGCCTACAGTCACGCTATCGCGATGAGTTCGGCGGGCAAGGCCTACGCGGTACTGGGTGACGAAAAATATCTGCGCGCTCTGCAAACAGCTTATCGCTTGCTTGAAACCGAGCAGCAGTTTGCCACCGGCGGGTGGGGTCCGAACGAAACCTTTATTACACCGCACAAGGGCGAGCTCTACGAGAGTCTGCACACCACCGAAGATCACTTTGAGACGCCCTGCGGCAGCTACGCGGCCATCAAGCTGGCGCGCTATCTCTTGTGCGCCACAGGCGACGCGCGCTATGCCGACGGGCTGGAGCGCGTGGTCTTCAACGCACTGATGGCGGTCAAGAATCCGGATGGCGACGGAAACTACCCGTACTATTCCACCTACAGCAACAATGCCCGCAAGGTGTATTACCAGAAGAAGTGGCCTTGCTGCTCAGGCACGCTCGTAGAGGGCGTAGCGGATTACGTGAAGGATATCTACTTCCGCTCGAACGACGGCGTGGCGGTGGCGCTCTATGCGCCTTCCGAGGTGCGCTGGACGCAGGGCGGAGCGGAGATAACGCTGCAACAAGAGACGGACTATCCGGTGGGCGAAGCGATCCATCTGCACGTGCACACAACGGCGGCCGCTTCCTTCACCATGCGGTTGCGCATCCCCGCATGGAGTGCGGGAAGATTTACGCTCACCGTGAATGGCAAGCCAGCGCAGACCGAAGTGCAGAAGGGATTTGCCGTGGTCAAACGCACGTGGGCCAATGGCGACCGCGTACGTCTGGAGCTGCCTCTGCACTTCCGTACCGAGGCAATTGACGATGTGCACACCAACGTTGCAGCCGTTCTGCGCGGCCCTCTGGTATATGTGGAACTGAATCCGCCGGAAGGCGCGTTGCAGATGGCGAATCTTGACAAGCTGCGGCAGGTGGGCGATGCGCGTGGCACATTTGCCGCCGCCGCGAGCAGAACGCGCGTGCATGTGCCCTTCTACTTTGTGCGCGATGAACGCTATACCACCTACTTTGAGAAGGCATGAGGCCATGAGCGAACAGACCACACGCATTGAAGCGCGCTACTGGATTGAAACTGCCTACCCACTGGCCGATGCCGCCGCCATGATGGCTGGCGAGCAATCGACAGGGACGTTTGTGCGAGTGCCGGGCGAAACCGATGAGCTGCGCGAGCGCTATGCAGCGCGCGTGGAGCAGATCGAAGAGTTGGGTACGGTAGATGAGCCTTCGCTCACCGGCTCGGGCTTGCCCAAGCACCACGCGGGACCGGTGGTGCGCCGCACGGCACACGTAACGCTGAGTTGGCCAATAGAAAACATGGGGCCTTCCTTGCCCAACGTGCTGGCCACGGTGGCGGGCAATCTGTTTGAGCTGAAGCCATTCTCTGGATTGAAGCTGATGGATGTGAAGCTTCCGCCCGCCTTCCTGGAGGTGTATCAAGGGCCGCAGTTCGGCGTGGAAGGAACGCGCCGGCTGATGGGCGTCGAGGACCGTCCCATGATTGGCACCATCATCAAACCCAGCGTAGGCATGAGCCCAGAGCAGACTGCGACGCAGGTTAGAATGCTGGCCGAAGCAGGTATCGACTTTATCAAAGACGATGAGCTGCAAGCCGATGGACCGCATTGCCCCTTTGATGAGCGCATAACGGCCGTGTTGCGGACGCTCGATGACTTTGCGCAGCACAACGGCAAGCGCGTCATGTTTGCTGCGAATATTACAGGAGAGATCAACCAGATGCTGCGCCGGCACGATCTGGTAACTGCGCTGGGCGGAACCTGCGTCATGACCAGCCTGAACAGCATCGGGTTGCCGGCCATGGTGGCGCTGCGCCGGCATTGCCAACTGGCAATTCATGGGCATCGCAATGGCTGGGGCATGTTTGGACGCTCCCATGCAACGGGCATGAGCTTCATTGCGTATCAAAAACTCTGGCGGCTGGCGGGCATCGATCATGTGCACGTGAATGGCATTCGCAACAAGTTCTGCGAAGCCGATGAGTCGGTGATTGCCTCCGCGCGGGAGTGCCTGACGCCGATGTTCCCTGCTCCGCATGCGCCCTGCACGATTCTGCCGGTGTTTTCCTCGGGGCAGTCGGCACGGCAGGCGCCAGATACCTACAAAGCTCTGGGCTCGCTCGACCTGCTGTTCGCGGCCGGCGGCGGCATCATGGCGCATCCCCAGGGCCCCGCAGCCGGCGTGCGCAGCCTGCAGCAGGCGTGGGAGGCCGCGGCGCGTGGCATTGCGCTGGATGAATACGCGGCTCAACACACGGAACTGCGCGCAGCCATTGAGAAATTCTGAACGATGAAGCAAGCAGATCTCCATCCGCTCTACGCGTGGTACGGCGACGACTTTACGGGCTCAACCGATGTGCTGGAGCGGTTGGGCTTGGCTGGCGTTCCCGCAGTTCTGTTCACAGATCTGCCGAGCGATGCAGAGCGCACTGCCTTTGCGCATTGCCGCGCCATCGGCGTTGCAGGGGAAAGCCGCAGTCAGAGCCCGGAGTGGATGGATCGCCATCTCCCCGAGGTGTATGCGTGCCTGCGCGCGATAGGCGCGCCCATCAACCACTACAAAGTGTGCTCCACCTTTGACAGCTCGCCCCAGACAGGCAACATTGGACGGGCGCTGGAACTGGGACTCACCGCATTTGGTCGCAGCTTTGCGCCGGTGGTGGTGGGCGCGCCGCATCTGGGAAGGTGGGTGGCGTTTGGCAATTTGTTTGCCGCCGATCGCGGTCAGGTATATCGCATTGACCGGCATCCGAATATGCGCCAGCATCCCGTGACCCCCATGCACGAAGGGGATTTGCGGTTGCATCTGGCGCAACAGAGTAGGCTGGCAACAGGGCTGGTGGATCTGGCGGCCTTTCAAGCTGGAAGAGCCACGGAACAACTGCGCAGCGAGTTGGAACGCGGAGCGCAGGCGGTGGTCTTCGACGGCATCGATCCAACAACGCTTGCCACTACGGGACGGATGTTGTTGGAACTGGCCCGAGAAAATCCACTCTTCGCGGTAGGCAGTTCAGGATTAACGGTTGGCTTGCTGGATGAGTGGCGCACCAGAGGCTGGATAGCTGCTGCGCCGGCAAGTCAGCAACCCGCAGCCGTGGATCGCTTGCTGGTGCTCTGCGGAAGCTGTTCGCCGGCAACGGCACGGCAGATTGCATGGGCACAACAGCATGGCTTCGCACATTGGTTGATTCAGCCGGAGACGAATTGGGAAAAGGTGCGCAAGGAAGTACTGCAAGCGCTGCAAGCAGGCCGTGACGTATTGCTCTATACGGCGCTGGGACCGCAGGAGAAGAGCGACGGCTATGGCGCTGCCTTCAGCGCACGATTGGGCGAGGAGCTGCGGGCCTTGCTGCTGGCTAGTGGTTTGCGGCGCGTGCTGGTCGCCGGCGGTGACACATCCACCCACGCGGTGAAGCAACTGGGCCTGCGCGCGCTGACCTTTGCCGCGCCTCTTACTCCCGGAGCACCACTCTGCCAGGGACACGCAACAGGATCGCCGCTCGATGGCCTGGAACTGGTACTCAAGGGCGGCCAGATGGGACCGGAAAACTTCTTTGCCTGGGTGCGGGATGGGCATTGCCGCGCGGGCTTGAGTTGATCAAGCGTTATCAGGCTCATCGAGACTGCGCGAACTATCGATGCTGACAAAGATGCCTGCGCTCAATAGCACCATGGCGGCAATCAGCCAGAGTGGCAGATTGTAACTGCCGGTTAGATGCACGATGTAGCCGAACATGACAGTGCAAAAGAGGCCACCGGCCTGGCCCGCGGTATTCATCAACGCCGTGGCGGTACCGCTGTAGCGGCCGCCAATGGAAACGCAAAGCGCCCAGGCCGACGGCAGCATCAGATCCATCAGGCCGAAGCCAAGCGAACTGAGCGCAACCACCGCGAATTTGCCGTGAAAGGTGGCCATGGCGGCCAGCACCAGAGCCGTGAGCGTCAGGCAGAGAGCGGGAACGGCACGCAACACGAAGGGCGCGCCCCAGCGTGCAGCCAGTGAATCGCTGAGCCAGCCGCCCAGCAGATTGGCCGCCAATCCCACCAGGAATGGCAGCGACGCCAGCAATACACCGTTCATGCTGAGGCCCGCGCTATGCACCAGCCAGGTTGGAAACCATGAGAAGTAAAACCAGCTTCCGCAGGCATAACAACCGTAGGCAGCAATGATCAGCAGCAATGAACGGCAGCGAATCATTCTGCGCCAGGGAATGACGCCATGCCCATGATGGAGCTCGGAGACGCCAATCTCCGCCACCTCGGCGGGAGTGATGCCGCGAACATCCTCCGGCCGGTCGCGATACCAGAAGCGGAAGGTAGCTGCCCAAGCAAAGCCGACCACACCGAGCAAGACAAATACCGGACGCCAACCGAAGAACTGCTGCATCGGCACAATGAGGAGTGGAGCCAGCGCACCACCGAACCTGCTTGCCGCCCAAACCACGCCCTGGCTGCGCGCGCGTTCGCTGGGCGGAAACCAACGCGAGATAGCCCCCGCGCAGTTGGGATAGGCTCCCGCCGCTCCCAGGCCAAAGAAGAAACGCGCGGTACAAAGCTGCCAGAAGTTGCGGCTCCAACTGGTGAGCAGGTTGAAGCTGGACCACCAGGCAACAATGCGCGGCAGAATGACGCGCTGGCCACGCTGGTCACCCAGCACGCCGAAGGGGACTTCAAAGATGCCGTTGGAAAAGACGTAGGCGCTCAGGATCCATCCCCAGTAGTGCGGCTCAATATGCAGATCGAGCTGGATGCTGGGGCCGGCAACAGCGATGGCCATGCGGTCGAGAAAGGTGAGCACGGAGAGGACGCCGAGCATCCCGAGCACTTGATGGCGAACCTTCACGGCGGGTGTCCTCTCACGGGAGTTCAGAATGCAGAGCCGATACCTCTGGGGTCAGAGCCCCATTTTATCTGAGTAAAACCCGCGCTTTCCCAATAGCGTAATCTTCCGGCTTCGTCTACAAGCCAAGCGCCTGACGCGCGCTGAGCACGCCCAATTCAGGGCTGGAGAGCACTTGAGCCTTGAGTGCACCGGCAGGCAGCGAAGCAACAACGCGCGCCATGGAAGCCTGGGCCAGCACAATAACATCCACACCGCCAAGGTCCTCGATAAGCGCTTTGCGCAGCAGGCGGTCATGGGTTTCGGTATCGCCGGCCATCACCGCGGGAAAAGCATCCTCACACAAGCACTCTACCAGTTGAACGGCGCATCCGGCTTCAACTGCCTTGCGGCGGATGAGGTCGGTGGTGGGCTCAAGCGTGGTACGCAGAGTGGCCAGCACGCCGATGGACGTGGCTTGACGGACGGCCTTTTCAGCCATGGCAGCATCAACCCGCAACACGGGAACGTCATGACGCTCGGCCGCGCGCTCCACACCGACGCCGATAGAGGAGCAGGTGACAAGAACTGCATCCGCTCCGGCCTCCACCGCGGAATCCACCAGTGCGGCCACGCGACGGATCGTGAGCTTGCTGAGGCTTCCTTCACGAATGGTGTTCTGGATAAGACTCTCATCGACCATGTGAAAAATGGAAGCTTCGGGAATATGGGTCCGACAGAGATCGGTAAAAAGAGGCGTCAGCGATGGGCTGGTATGCAGCAGCGCCAAGCGTGGAGATTTTGAAGACAAGATAAAGTCCCTTCCTGCTCGCAAGTTCATTCTGCATTCAAACAGATGAGGTGAGGTGCCTGAAACACTCTCAAGATAGAAGGCCCTCAGGCTGGAGAAAATACAGATCGCGAGGCAGAGATAGATTCCGCTCTGCGGAACTATTTTATCCACACGCAGGCAGCAAACGGGTGCGCCCCGTCCCTCAAGCAGCGATGGAGCGGCACTTGCCGGGAGGGATTTGCGGAACCGGACGGGTGCGACATTGTCAGCGAAGCAAAGGCGGGCCAGGTGTGATACAAGTGGCCTCAAGATGAAGAAGCGTGTGTTGTCTTTCCGCGGGGAAAGGTTTGCTCGGCGAGCCGTCCCTCTGCCTGTCCGTGTTGCCGTGGTACTTGTGGGCCTGATGCTGGCGTCGGGCGCGGTGTTCCGCTTGGCGGCTTCAGAACCGGCTCCAAGCCTATGGCTGGGAGCGGCATGGTATCCGGAGCAATGGCCGGAGACCGAATGGGAGCGCGACCTGCAACTGATGGAAGCCGCACACATGAATGTGGTGCGGATAGGCGAGTTCGCATGGAGTTCTATGGAGCCATCCGAAGGCCATTACGAGTTCGGCTGGATGGAGCGCGCAATCCGCTTGGCGGAAAAACATCACATTGCGGTAGTGCTGGGCACGCCTACCGACACGCCGCCTGCCTGGCTGACCAGGGCCTATCCGGAAACCCTGCGCACCGACGCCACAGGGCACATCACCGAGCATGGCAATCGCCGCCAGTTCAACTATGCGAATCCACACTACCGTCTGCTGTGCCAACAGATTGCCGCGGAAATGGCGCGCAGGTTCGGCCACGATCCCAATGTGCTTGGCTGGCAGATTGGCAACGAGTTTACCGATGAAAGCTTTGACGCAGAGACGCGACGCAGCTTTCAGCAATGGCTGGAGCAGCGCTACAAAACACTCGACAAGCTGAACTCCGCCTGGACGACGGCCTACTGGAGCCAGAGCTACGACCGCTGGGACGAAATTCCTCTGCCCACAGGCTACGGCAATCCCGGACTACTGCTCGAACACAAACACTTTGTCGGCGACACATGGCGCAGCTTTCAGCGCGTGCAGGTGGAGGCCATTCGTAAACTCGCGGATCCCCGCCAGTTCATCACCACAAATCTGGGCGGTCTGGGATGGAGCGACAACTTCGACCACGTGCTGATCAACGAGGATCTGGATCTGGCGTCGTGGGACGATTACGTAGGCCAGGGCCATCTGAACGTGGCGCGCAACGCCTTCATGCAAGACTTTGTGCGCGGCTGGAAGCGCAAGAATTTCTGGGTAATGGAAACGCAGCCCGGCAGTGTGAACTGGGCTCCGGTGAGCAACTCGCTGGCGCGGGGCGAAACCCGAGCCGTGGCCTGGCAGGCAGTTGGGCATGGCGCCGATGCGGTGCTCTACTGGCAGTGGCGCGACGCGCTGAACGGGCAGGAGCAGTATCACGGCGCGATTGCGGGACCGGATGGCAGCCCGTTGCCGATTCACAAAGAGATCGCCGAAGAAGGCCGCGACTTTGTACAGGCAGAGAAGGCGCTGGCCGGAACCGCACCCGTGGCCCAGGTAGCCTTGTTGCACAGCTACGACAGCCGCTGGGCCATCGACTTTCAGCCGCACAATCGCAACTACGATCAGCAAGAGGTGCTGGTGGGCTATTACCGGCCGCTGCGCGAGCAAAGACTGACGGTGGACGTCGTTGACGCTACGGCTCCGCTGGCCTCGTATAAAGCTGTGTTTGCGCCCAGTTTGAATGTAATTTCGCAAGAGCTGACGCGGCATCTGCTGGAATATGTGGAGCAGGGCGGACACCTGATTCTCGGACCGCGCTCAGGCATGAAGGATGAGTTCAACGCGCTGCATCGCGAACGCCAGCCGGGTCCGCTGGTGCCGGTTCTGGGCGGACGTGTGGAGCAGTACTACGCAATCGAAAACTCCGTACCACTGGAAGGCAAGCTGGGCGCTGGAGAGGCCACGATTTGGGCGGAACACCTTTCTACTAGCGCGCCAAATACTGAAGTGCTGCTGCACTACGGCAAGGCCGATGGCTGGCTGGACGGCGAAGCTGCAGCCATCACGCGGCCTGTGGGCAAAGGGCGCATCACCTACGTAGGCGCGCTGCTCGATGCCGGGCTGCAGCAGAAGCTGACCGCATGGGTTCTACAGAACGCGGGCATCCAACCAGAGTTTGGCCCTTTGCCCGCGGATGTGGAGATGTGCCATCGCGTAGGACAAGGGAAGGATGTGTACATTCTGATCCGGCACGCCGCCAAGGGCGCAGCCGCAGAGACCGTGACGACCTCCCATCCCATGCAAAACTTGCTCGGCACGGAACAGGCAAAGACGCGGTTCGAGATGGCTCCGGAAGATGTGCTGGTTCTAGTAGCCGCTACGCATAAAGGACAGTCGAGATGACAACGAAGATATCGCGGCGTGCGTTTGGCGCGGGCCTGGGGATGACGCTAGCCGCGCCCCTGCTGCCCGGAGCCGCATGGGCAGAGGGCTTCAGCGATGCGGAGATCGCACCGTTCCGTACCCCCCACAAATACGGCCAGCTCGTGCTGGGCCCTTCCGGCGTGGCCGGTGCATTTGATGAAAAGAGCGTGGACGACCCCTTCGTCTTCTATCACGAAGGCGAATTCAAGATGCTCTACATCGGATTTGATGGAATCGGATATCAAACAGGTTTGGCGCGTTCGCGCGATCTGCTCCGCTGGGAGCGCGTGGGCTGCGTTGCGCCGCGCGATCCAAATTCCAAGTGGACCAAATACAATCTGGCGCTGGCCTGCAT
>Ga0207834_1000204_pt1 | contig 21322 bp, 18 predicted proteins | sample LuqExpMetagenom5_FD_187763 | JGI IMG/M metagenome (GOLD analysis project Ga0207834, IMG submission 187763) | Tropical forest soil microbial communities from Luquillo Experimental Forest, Puerto Rico - Sample 5 (SPAdes) | ecosystem: Environmental > Terrestrial > Soil > Tropical forest ...
AGCGATCACCTACGGAACCCCGCTCAGCAGCACGCAACTCAATGCGAGTACAACCGTTGCTGGAACCTTTGTCTATTCTCCGGCTGCAGGCATGGTGCTGGCGGCTGGCACACAGACACTTTCGGTCGCATTCACTCCGACGGACACCACTGACTACAACAGTGCCTCGGCCACGGTCAGCTTGACAGTGAACAAGGCTGCTACCACGATTACTGGCACATCAACTCTCACTCCATCGATCTATGGCGACTCAATTAGGTTTACGTTCGTGACCTCTGCTACAGGAAGTGGCCTCACCCCAACTGGAACGCTCACACTGACAGATGGTTCGACAACGCTTGACACAATCACACTAAGTGGCGGGTCTGCGACGTATACAACATCCGCACTCGTTGCCGGCAGTCACACTTTGGTCGCAACTTACAATGGCGACTCCAACTACGAATAGATCAGCGAAACGAGAGGAAATGAAGAACGTTCAACTTGTACTCGCAACCGCACTAGTTTTTATTGCGCCATTGGTCGTTCGTGGGCAAAAAGTAACACAGCTCTCGCAAGTAGTTGACCAGGCGACTCCGGCAATAATATGGCCTGCACCGTCTGCAATTACATACGGCACTGCACTCACGGCAACCCAACTCAATGCGACAGTAACTGGATATGATGGCAATGCCGTGGCCGGTACGTTTACGTACAGCCCTGCTTCGGGAACAATTCTGACCACAGGGACACAAACGCTGACCGTTACCTTTACCCCAGCGGATACAACAAACTACTCGTCATCTACCAAGACTATCTATTTAACAGTTAACCAGGCCACGCCATCGATTACTTGGGCATTGCCTGCGGCAATCACATATGGAACTGCATTAAGCGACACGCAGCTCAGTGCAAAAGCCGGAGGCTATGATGGAAGCGCACTGCATGGAACATATTCGTATAGTCCTGCATCGGGCGAGCTTCTTTCGGCCGGAATCCACATGTTGACGGTATCTTTTACGCCAGCAGACGCGGTGAACTACACTGCGGCAACAAAGTCCGTCTCCCTGACGGTCAACCAGGCGACGCCAACGATGATCTGGACAACACCTGCAGCAATCACATACGGCACCGCACTCTCCGCAATTCAACTTAACGCCACGGCAACCGGGTATTACGGCAACACACTACCTGGCGCATTCGCATACTCTCCTGCAGCGGGTGCAGTGCTAAGCGCCGGAACGCATGATTTGGCAGTAGTATTTGTTCCGACCGATTCGAGCAATTACACCTCTGCAACTACATCGGTAAACCTTTCAGTAAACAAGGCGTCCACCACGATCACTGGAGGCACATCACTTGGTACATCTATCTTCGGCGATAGCATCACCTTTGCGTTTAAGGCTGCACCGCGCGCCAGTGGTATCAATCCCACTGGCACGCTGACCATAGCGGATGGCACAACGACACTCGGAACAATCATGCTTACGAATGGCACCGCGAGTTATACGACATCTGCATTAACTGCCGGTAACCATAGTATTGTTGCCACGTACAACGGTGATTCGAACTACGAGTAGAGCACACAGGAGATTGAGAATGAACCACACGAAATTGTTGCTGTCTGTCGTAACCGTGCTTGCGATCAGTGTGTGCTCCTTGCTTGGAGCACAATCAACTGGTTCGTTGAGCCAAACCGTGAAATCGCGCAACACAATCGGCACGCTTTCTCTGGCTACTGATGGAACTCTTATAGCCGGAGACACCGTAACGCTTAAATATCAACTAAGCACGGCAGGTGCTCCTGCTCCTACCTCTGACACGGTACAGTTCTACGATGGATCTACAGCCATCGGCCCCGCCCAGGCAATCTTATCTGCCTCAGCATCTAATCTTCTCCCGTACTCTGAGGTAAATCTCAACAATGGTTGGTCAAGTTCTGGCACTACACCGACCGTAACTGCATCTTCTGCAACTGGAGCCGATTCAAGCAGCAAAACAGCATCATCAATAACATTTATCGACAATACGTCCACTGTCAGGTCCGCTGTCAGCGACAGTACGAACTACGCTGGTCAGACGATCACATATTCCTTTTATGCTCTCGCGGAATCTGCAGGAACTTTGACGATGTCGATCACTGACAGCCCTGCATCCTCAGCGAGCAAAAGCAGCACCTGCTCTGTATCGACAACCTTCTCCCTATGCAGTCTTACGTACACGTTTCCAGCGAACGCTGGGCCTGGTTTCGCAGTATATCTCTCTTCGCCATCTACCGTCGGAGTGGCCTTTACGGTTAGCGAAGTACAGGTAAATGCTGGATCCGAGCGAGGTGGTTATGTGTCAACAATTGGCGTCCCTCGTGCAACCGGAGGAGAGTCAGGCAGTGTGACCTTCTCATACGATGACTTTCATGCAGGGACTCACACCATTACCGTTCAGTACGCCGGCAATGCCAATTATGTTGCATCAACATCCAACAGCATTTCCTTTACTACCGTAAAGGAAGATCCAAAGATTTTGATTGCTGATTCTCCCGCAAACACAAGTGTCTACGGGAAGGCCGTTACGCTCACGGCGACGTTATCCGACCAGGACAACGACGACGACTGGATTCCTACAGGTAGCGTTACTTTCTATGATGGCTCAAGTGCTCTTGGAACTGCTCGCTTGACAAGCGGCAAGGCAAGCATCTCTCTAGGTGGTAGTTGGTCACTGGCAGGAGGAAGTCATTCCATCACTGCCGTATATAGCGGTGATAGTGACTTCAATACGGCAACATCGAACGCGCTCAGCCATACGATCACAAAGGCCGATTCAGCAACCGCATTGAGCACAACATTAACCAGCAGTCCAAATCCTTCGGTATATGGGAAGCCAGTCACAATTTCGATATCCATGACCTCCTCTGTAGGCGCATTACCAACCGGTACTGTTGTCATAACCGATGACAACACCACGCTCGGAACAATCACGCTTGATGCGAGTGCTTCAGGCACTCTGACTGTTCCGCTGCTCGCCGCTGGAACTCATACGTTTACCGGCACCTATTCTGGCGATGGAAATTACGAGTAAGAGGAGGAGTTGAGATGATGAACAAACGATCAATATTTCTGGCTTTCGCGTTGGCCATCAGTTTGCCAGCCACCACTCCCGCTCAGAAGGTGACGTCCGATTCACAGGTCGTCACCAAAGCCCCAACCACCGTATCTCTGTCATCGACCGCAGCAGCCGTTAACATTGGCACAGCAGTCACGTTCACAGCAACAGTTTCGCCAACAATTCCAACTGTCCCGACAGGTACCATCACATTCAAGGCAACCGGACAAAGCACGGGGACAACGTCAACGGCAAGTGTTGCTGTATCCAACGCAGGTATTGCTACATGGCGAATTGCCTTGTCGACCATCGATACGTACACCGTTTCCGTAGCATATAGCGGTGATTCGAACTACGAAGCCTCTGCAGGATCATCGTCAGAGGTGATTGCCGGTGCTCAGGACTTTACCTTAACCATTCCTTCCACCTATTCAGTAAGAAAGGGAACATCCGGCGCAGGCGCGCTTTCGCTCACACCGCTCAACGGGTTTAGTGGCACAGTCACACTCTCCTGTAGTGGACTTCCTTACGGAACAACGTGCGGGTTCAATAAGCAAACCATCACACTTCAATCGTCACTGCTCAGCTCGCTGGCCTCCCCTCTAACAAGTGGGAATTATGCGGGAGCCGCTGTTAGCACAGATATGACGTTGACGGCTGCAGGCATTACAGTCACGACTGCAGGTGGCTTCATGCTGATAGGCTGCCTCTTTGGATGGCGCAAACGTCGTAGGTTGGGAGTCATTCTGGCGTTCTGTACAGTTGCTACTGCAACTCTGGCGATCACTGGATGCGCTAATAGCAATCGCTACACACAGAACAACGGAACTCCCGTAGGCACCTATTCTGTCACCGTCACTGCAACCTCAGGAACACTCTCTCATACTGCAACTACAACGATGACAGTCACCGCACAATAGTACAGGAGGTTTTGGTGGCGATTTGGAGACGCATCACAATGCCTCTGATATGTATGGCAATCACTGTCTTACATATCACCATGAATGCAGCAGCGTTACGACTACAAATATCGTACTCTTTGCTTATCCTCGGATGCACAATGATTGCCTTTGCATTATGTTGCTGGATATGCACGGGTGAGATTGCATAGGCGTTTTTAGTTCCCATGAAAAGGCTACGCTCTACGCGTAGCCTTTTTCCATAATTACGGCAAAAGCTGGATGGATACTCCAGAGTATTGTGCAATAATCTGCCTTGCACGAGCCTTCTGGTCGGCGCTGAGTGACGATACTTTAACATTGTTAGCAACGGCTGTTGCACATGCTTGCGACATATATTCCTTTGCACAAACAGCACGATAAGAGTCGATCACAAAATTTGCTGCCACATCATTTGGACTAGAATTCATCGATTGCAGCATATCGGTCTTGTAATTTGCATTATCCCATTTAACAAACCACTGCATGGCTTTAAGCATTCCAAAAGCTGCTCCTACAACAATTAGGAGAATGGCTACCGCTGCGACAACTTTAATCCACAGCGGATCACGCTTTTTATCGACAAGCTCACAAACGCTATCTTCAGGTACGGCTTCAACACTAACCTTCATCTTTCCATCCACCTTCCCAAGTATTTTTCGCCGTTGATATTAGCGCCCAAGATAAAGGGCTAAGATGAGAGAAAACAGCGCAATCACGAACATTATGGCACCATACTGAGCACCCTTTTCGACTGAGCCTGTCTTTCCATAAAAGAAGAGAGCCGATCCGATACCTATCACAGAGAGAGGCAAATAGTACATTGCGGGCACGCCAAACAGTAACTCCGTGGTGGGAAGTAATGAGGATGAATATGCCAGTGCAATCATACTTCTGCTCTTCGCTTTCTTTTTGGGAATTTCTCGGTTAACTTGTTGCTAGTTCCCATTGCTTCGCCCGGACACTATCCGGGCAAAGCCGGTTGACATCAATAGATGTCTAGTTCACCGTCAGAACGATGGTTGTTGTATGGCTCATGCCAGATGTAGACGTTGCCTTCACCGTTACGGTGCTTGTCGTGCTGCTGCTCGATCCCGATGTTGAGGAGGCGCTTCCTCCACATCCCACAACGCCGGAACCAAACACCATCGCAGCCAAAAGACTCACTAAACCAAGAGATGAAAGGAATGCCTTGCGGCGCTTGAAAGAGATAAACAGCACAGCGGGAATCAGAGCTGTATAAATCGCTGAAATAGTCGCAAGTGGCTTATCGTTCGTCTGTGCGCTCGTCGTGGCGGTTGCAATGCTCAGTGCGACGGTTGATCCTGTCGTGGTTATAACGGGCACTCCGAAGGCACAGCTCGATCCGGAGGGTAGTCCAGAACAGCTAAACGTCAACGACGAATCCCCAGAGAAGCCATTCGAGTCTGTCACGATAATCGATGTGCTAGCTGTTGATCCCGCCTTTGCCGTCAGGTTAGAGGTAACCACCGCGATGCTGAAATCCGCTGGCGCCGTAACCGAGACAGAAGTTGTGCCCGACGTTGACGGACTGAATATGGTCGAGCCCGCATAAACCGCTTTGAGCGGATCAGTGCCCACCGGCAGCGCCGTGGTCGTGAGGCTGGCTGTGCCACTGTTAAGGGTGGCCGAGCCGAGCGAGGTTGAGCCGCTATAGAACGTCACAGTGCCTGTCGGCGTGGTTGAGCCACTGTTGGCTGCAACTGTGGCCGTCAGGGTGGCGCTGGAGCCATAGGTGAAGCTCGTAGCAGATGCCGCAAGAGTGGTTGTTGTACTCACGGTCGTTACTGTTACGCTCACCGTACTGGATGTTGAACTGTTGAACCCTGTGTCACCGGCATAAACCACCTTGATCGAATTGGAGCCCACCGGCAACATCGTAGTCGCGAGGCTGGCTGTGCCATTGTTAAGGATGGCCGAACCGAGTGATGTTGAACCGCTATAGAACGTCACAGTACCTGTCGGCGTTCCGCCGCTTGCCGCAACGGCAGCCGTAAGAGTAACGCTGTCGCCATAGGTGATGTTCGTAGCCGAGGTTGCGAGAGTAGTAGTCGTGCTCAGCGGCGTCCCAGACGTAATCGTTACCGATACTGAAGATGAAACAGCGGAGGCCTCGAATAGCGAACTGCCGTTGTACTGTGCGGTGATAACATCGGTACCAACCGGCAGCGTCGTAATCGAGAAAATATTGCTTGAAGAGAGCGCCTGCGTGCCCACAGCGCTACCGTTGCAGTAGAACGTCACCGTACCCGTAACGTCAGGGGCAGGAAGCATGCTCGTTGCAACAGAGAATGAGAAATATTGCTTTGTTCCATACTGCACCGCAGAGGAATATCCCCCGCTCATCTGAATTGTTGTCGGCCGAAGTGCAGTCACGGAAAGAACCGGCGAGACACTTTCAGCGAACGTGAGACTTCCACGAAAACCAGCCTGGACGGAATTCACACCTGCAGGTAGGCTCGCTGTTGTGATGCTAGCAACTCCGTGGGATAGCGTTGCGGTTGCAATCTCTGCAACCTCATTCACAGCCGTAATCGAGTTCTGGTAGGTATAGAAAAAGACCACCTCTCCATCCGGAGTAGTCGATCCGCTGCTGGCCTTTACCGTAGCGGTAAGCGTGACGCTATTTCCATAGTTGGGGCTTGTGCTGGAGGCACTCACTGTTGTGGTTGATCCCGTTAGGCTATAGTTGCTCCACTCAGTGACAAGGTTATAGGCATCGACCGAACCAAGGCCCGTTACCTGATCATAGCCAGGTCCTGCAGAATAGCCATAGCTGCCGCTGCTCGGACAATCAGTTGTGCCAGAGGTGCAAGGAACGATATTGCTGCCGGTAGTAATGTCGTGGAAAACATCCGAAGTATTTGCCGCCAAAAGGTAGAGATGCGGATTGATATTCCCCAGACCAAGATTTTTGATATTTCCTTGCGTGAGCTGGTACTGATTCAACAGAGCAACAATGCCTGCGAATACCGGAGCGGAGGCCGATGTTCCGCCCCACGATCCACCGTTTGCCACACCATTCGCGCAACTTCCTACCCCACAGATCAAATACCCCAGACCATTGTCAGCATTTGAACTAAACATAGCTACATCTGGAACGTCCCGATACCCGTCCGATGGTACGCCGGTTCCATCCTGCCACGTTGGCTTGGTGAAATATACAGAGGCCCCGCCCCCCGAGGCATCCAAATGACTCTGCGAAACCGTGTCATTCCATGATGTTTCCGGGATATACGAGATTGCTGACCCACCATCAGCACCATTCGTATTATTGAAATAACCAGCGGTTGTGGTAAACGATGTTCCGCCTACAGAGGTATATTCTGGAATACTCGCAGGTTCATAAATAACCGGCCCATATTTTGCAGAGGCTGAGGTTGCCGCATCACATGCTGCTGCACCCGTATCACCCGAACTTGCAACGAGAGTCACACCCTGTGCATTTGCTTCCAAAGCGTAGATTTCATCCACTCGCGCAAATGCCGCTCCGACGGTTGTTTCACAACCGCCATAGCTTTCACTAACTACTTGGGCCTTCCCTGCCTCAATAGCAGCCTCCATTGCGTCTTGTACGTTGCTTGCCGCATAGTAGATGATCGTTGCTTCCCGCGCCACCGCGCCAATCAACTCAATATCCAGATCGGCCTCAATCTCGTAAGTAGAGACATGACCCGGATCAGTTCCAACGACAACAGTTGTTGGCAAAGAAGAGTTTAGACCCCATGCCGCACGATAGGCAGCAATGTCCGCAGTATTAATATCTGATTCTCCTACGATGGCCACGGTCACACCTGCACCCGTCACGCCAGCATCGTAGAGCTTCTGAATGTTGTAGATCGTCGCAATGTCCGCAGGGACCAGCGCGTAGGAATTAGTACCAATCGTGTACTGAGGCGCAAGTTTGCGGGCCATGGGCTTAGGCTTGAAATCATTCAGGCCACGCACCGCGCCAATCACGTCTGCCAAATTTTCAGGAATGGCAACCTCGGAAATATTGGCATAATGCTTTTCGCCATCTACCACCATTGAGCGGATGGATGTGTGGAAGGCGGTTTGAGTATTAGCTACGGTGCCATTAAAGGCAAACGAGGTCCGATTCTTCCCGAGAGAGACATTTGTGAATCCTTGAGATTTCAACCAGGAGATTACGCGGGCCTCGTCGGTCGAGGAAACTCCAAACAGCGCACCGTACTGCTCCGGCGTAATCCACTTATGGTAGCTGGTAGAACCTGGCGTGCGCTGCTCGGCAACCAGTTGCCGCAGCGCTTGGACCTGCACCGCCGTAGGCGTATAGTACACTCGCAGGTCGTTCAGCTTTGTGCTGTCTGAAAGCACCGCCTCTGATGTAGCCTTTTGAACCATCGGCGACACCGACCCCATAATTGCAGTCTGTGCTGATGCCTGAATGGCAATAGCCAGGCCGATCACACAAAGAAAATAACGAATAAAAGACTGATTCACAACTGGCCTCCAGGTAAAACTCTGACCACTGTTTTATTATCACCTATTAAATGTTTTGTGTCAAGAAAAAGATGATTCGTATGTTAGATATATCGACCGATGCAGTGCATATCTTCAGATCAGGCATCTAGGTAAGCAGCTTTAATTCAAAGAATCTAAATATTCGCCAGTCGTCGAGGCTGTGGGAATGTTGGAAACGCAAAGCGTTTTCAAGCATTGTGAAAAGAGAGGGAAACAGGTTTATCGTTTTCCGCGCTTTTCATAATGCGACATTTCCATAGTCTGCATTACGGTTTATCCGCAACGAGCAAAGCGCTACCTGTTAGGTAGCGCTTTGCTCACATCTAAATGTTCCAAACCATCATGCAGAATCACTTACGCGAGTAATTTGCTAGGAGAGCATTACACGGAATCAAGCTCCTTGGAGTCCGTCACAGCTACGCTGAGATCTGAAAACGAACAGTTATGGTCGTTGTCTCATCTACAGGCACACCATTTCGTACTGCAGGCTTGATCTTGTAGTGCTCTACCGCTCGTCTAGCCGCCTCATCAAGACCGTGTCCTAAACCGTGCACAACATCAAGAATAGTGACTTTTCCTGTTGAGCTGACCTCGATTTTTAACACCACATTGCCGGTGATATGAAGCTGCTTTGCTTCCGGAGAATACTCAGGCAAGGGTCCACCAAGAACCTCCATGGGTTTATATGCCGGCGCGGTGACCTGCTGAACTCTTCCCATTGCGCCTCCACTTGGCCATCCCACTGTGCCGGTTCGAACACTCTGCTGTTTCTGATTTTGCGACGTGCCAAATCCTGCTGCAGCTACCTGACCTTGCCGAGCTGCCACATCTGTTCCGCTGTACGCAGGCATGGCAGCTTTAGGCTGCAGAGCCAATTTAACCGATGTGCGATGCGAAGATAATGTTAAATCTGGCGGAGGTACATCCAGCTTAGAAGTATCTATTGCTGGGGGAGGCTCCTGCTTTCGTACTTGAATCTTTGGCAGCGACTGTGTCTTTACAATCTCGCTAAGCGGTCTATCTACCGGCATAGGAGTATCTGACTGCCTGATTTTTGGCGTCGGCGGCACAATGATTTTGATTTTTGGGGGAGTGACCGGAGCATATAGAGTAATGGTGTCATATCGCCTGGTCTGCATGATTTTTTTCCCCGCAGTAAGGCTGACAGCCATCAAGGTGCCTATAATACACACATTGCACAGTACACTTACTGCGAGAGATCTTCTGTCATACTTCACCTCAGGAAGTGCAGCAAACGTTAATTTGACCAATGTTTTCGCCATAGACCATCCTTCCTCGCGTAGCAGGCTATTCTCAGATCAACTCTCGTTAGACATCCATCCATCAGAGTAATCACCTTCACCAACGGACCGAAATACGGTATAATTATACCAGAGCTATATACACAAAAAACGCTACAACATTTGGCATATATTGCGTATTATGTTGTCCTGTCCGTGAAGCAGTGATACAGTAGCTATCAACATAAGACGGCCTTACTGTTTTCAAGTCCGTCTACATTATCGCTTGGAGGATTATTTAAATATGAGCCCTGACAACAACCTCGCGCAGGCCATCGCCTATGCCGTTGGAATGATTATGTGTATTGGCACAACAGTCCTAGCCATTTACGTTCCATCACTTTTTGTCAAGCGGGTTCAGCGCAAGGAGGCTGAGCTACGCAGAAAGAACGTAAAGATTGTGTACCTCTAGTCGAGGAATGTTCCTATCGATCATTCCTCGACACAGAGCCAGCGTAGCCATTTTCTACACCTTTGCTAATGGAACCGCTGTTATAGAGCGAGTATGCGGCCATTAGACCGGCTCCATCACGAATAGCCGCAGCGTAGTCTTCGGAAAGGATCTGAGCACCTGCTGCTAGATTTACGCACGGATTAAATAGAGCCATCGGCGCTACATGAAGTTTTCTTGCCATTTCTACATTTACTTGAACTAGTCCCACGGAAACAGTATATCCATGCGCCATGTACCACCTGGCCCAATGAATAGCCTCTTTCTTACCATGCGGCTGTCGCAGCATAACGACCTTGCCACTAAAGCCGTTTCGTCTAGCCGATGAGACAGGATAATTGATAGAAACGGCGTAGGGATGGTATGCACTTTCTGTTTTAGCAATTGCTGCCATAATATGTGCAGGCACGTGCGGCGAGCAAGACTGGCTTAGTGCATAGAACTGGCTTATAGACAACGCCGCATTGCCGTTGACGTCTTCATCGAGCGCAGAAACAAGATGCCTCGCATTCCCGCTCGATGTTCCTGCAGCAACCAAAAGAAGATAAAGAAGCGTGCACCTAAAGCGAGATTGAATACGCATCACCGGGATCCTGTTCTTGTGTCTGTGCATTGTTAAGGGCGCGATCTTGCCCTAGTTCAACCTTTATGCTTTCATTTTCGTCTCTTCCCTTCTCGATAGACACTTCTTCGCCTGGTTCATCTTGCGAATGGGAAGATTGTTTGTATGCTCCATCATCACCGCGATCATATTCATGATCGTTGCCTGAGGAATACCGTCCGTACGCTTGCTCAATAGCGTCTGTTGCGTACCCGAGTTCCCTGAAATTCTCCAGTGCGCCTTCAAGTCTGTCTCTGATCTGCTCATAGTTCCCCATCTCCATCCGCGAGAGATTATCCCATCCATGATGAATCTCCGCGTGGTTCATGCCTTGTGATTTATCAACTACAACAAGATTGACCCGGTCGCCAAATACATCATGCACGTGTTGCAAAGATTCAGGTAATGCGGACTGCACTGTTGCCATAGAATGAATAGTCGCCCCGCGCCCTTCTTCCAAATAGCGGTCCATGGTGTTTTGCAGGGCAGACTCTGGTTCGATATTGAACGCGACGATTGTAGGTGTTATCCCCGCGTCAATCGTGCTCTGCATTCTAGCAACTGCCGCATTGGCATTTGCTAGCTGGCCTTCGTAGACGAAATGCACGGTTGAGTCGACATTTGTATGCGCAAACAGGGTATCAATGGAAACACTCTTCCCTGCTCCTGATACTCCTGTAAAAAACAATGCCTGGTCAGAAATCGGAGATGCTTCACTCAATATGCGGCTTAACTGCTCATCCGCAAGCGCTTGAGCGGCGTTATGGACAGGATCGCCATATCTGGCTCTTGAGTAAGCAGACTCGGCATATTGCGAAAACATCTCTTTCATAAGATCTGCCGAAATTATGTGCCCGTCATGTGTCCTTTCATCTGAAGCATAACGCGACAGATATTTGTCTGGATCGTTTAGAACGTCATTGACAATATCTGTTTGGACTCTCTGTCTGTCTGCCTGCGTATACAAAGCACGACGAATTCTCATCAGTCAATCTCCATAGAAACTTCAGTGCTTTTGGTGCGCTCAGTCCGGGCCTGCACTTGGTTTTGAATAGCCAGAGAATCGACCTGGGCATCCGATATGAGCAGATCGTTTACTACAGGCGCTTCTGTCTTAACATCAAGATCATTTTTCTTACTATTGCGCTCGGCCTCCTTCATCAAGGAGGCCTCAATAGCTGACTCCTTGCTGACATTTCTTCCTAACCTATCAACCAGAATGTGGATCCTTTCAGATTCGGTTTTCGCGTCCTTCATTATCGATCCACCTGTATAGATGTGTGCCTCCTCGGCAGCACGGGATACAGCTACGTATGCAAGTCGCGTATTGATAAGATCCTTGTGTGTGTTGAGGTCCATATTGACGATCACATTTCTAACCGTTACACCTTGACTTGAATGACTGGTCATCGCATATCCGTAATCGAGCATTCGCATATTCGTAGGATCAAATTTTATTCTATTTTCCTTCTTGCCCCGTGTGATTGTCGCAGTGATTTTTCCATCTTCAGCGATGTCCTGCACGGTAGCGATATCTCGGTTATTCACGCCGAGATTCCTGTCCACGGCCGTGAATTGTATCTTGTCTCCAACAGCAAACGTTCGTACTTCCTCCCGGTAAACGCTCACACCGGACAGTCTTTGAGGATCATATGTCAACGAACGTCCGTCTGAACGTTCAACTGTTATTGTTTTGGTCTTCGCGTCAACCGATGTCACCTTTGCGATTTCATCTCGTTTCAAATTATAGATAGTGCTTCCCTTGTGATACTGGACAAATTCACCCACGTTATATCGTGCGGCCCACTTACGATCAGCTCCAGTAAGATCATTCCTATTAACCAAAATCGAATATTCTCTGCCTTCTGACGCAACCATTTTCGCTGCAATTAGGCGCCCCCGCACCTCTTCATTAATCATTTTCCGAGAAGCATTATCAGGGGATACAACCAGACTTTCACTCGGGCTCTGCATGTATCGCTCGGCGATTGCGCTGACACGCTCCTTTGCACCTTGAACAGTATGAATGCAGCCCATATCATGCAATTTCTCGATTCCAGCCTTCACTTCATTACGTGAGAGGTGCTCTACGGCCTCGCGCAGATCAGCATTCTTTTGTCGAATGATGCTATCGAGTACGGATGTGACCATTCCAGCCTCTTGAAGCTGTTGAAACGGTTTTCCGGCCTCTACTGCCTCGTGTTGGCGAGTATCGCCGACGATCAGCAAGCGATCTTCAGCTCCAAGACGCGATATAAACTCTTTCATCTGCAGCGTGCTCGATAAACTCGCTTCATCGATGATATAGAAGTGTTTGATATCGCTGGTCTGATCTTGTCCACCTTTGGTAATGAAACCTTGGACCGTATCCGCGGAAATATTTGCATCTCGCATCTCTACCGCAGCTTTTGCTGTTGGCGCAAACCCTTGAACTACGTAGCCATTGCGCTCAGCACCATCCTTGACCAGTTCCAGAACACCTTTGGTCTTTCCCGTGCCAGCTAGTCCCTGTAAACCATGCACTCTCTCTCTACTAGTTACGATTTCTTTGACAGCATTCTTCTGCGCGTCATTAAGCCATTCCCGGTTTGCTGTGAGGGTCTTCACATCGTCAACTTCCATGAGCGGGGAAACAGCATCGTGTCCATTTTGCATTTGCTTGATAACGTATTTTTCAGCAGCGATGATTTCCGGTGTCGTGAAACGGTTGCCGCCTGCTCGCGCTTGAACTGGCGCAGCATGTGTGACTTCTACGAGTTTTCCCTGATCTTTTTCAGACTTAAAAACGGGTTCAACATCTGATAGACGAATGGATCCCATGTGCCTTCTTAGGGCATCCCGGACAAGATCTCGATCATCAACTGCCGCTTCGCGTTCGTGATTATGCTCCTTCGCATAAGCCACACCGGATCGCGCGAGAGACTTCTCATCGACTGATTCGATTTGACCGTTCTCGACCCTAAGGCGCGCATCCCTGACAACTTTTTCAGGCTGATTGCCATACTTCTCTGCCATCTCTTTATGTGCTGCAAGAATCTCTTCGGGGGACGCCTGCGCTTTCTTATCGCGCGTTCGATGGGCAGCAATCTGAGCGGCTCGTGGACCAGACACCTGAGCCTTTTCGAGTTGATCCTCGATCTGCTTTCTTCGTGGACTGGAAGCAGCCATATACTCTTGCGAATATCCTGCAATTTCTGGAGCACCACTCTTGCCACTCTCAATTTGATAGCCAAGCTGACGTAATTGATACATCAGTTCGGCCTGATAAATAGCTGTCCCATACTGTTTACAATCGAACAGCGCTTGTGTCTGAAGAGCATTGAAGCTCTTGTCACGGCGTTGTGTCATGTTGAAAATAACAACGTGGGAATGCAATTGTGGAGCAGAGTATCCGTTTACAGGGCGGGCAGTATAGTGCTCGAAACGAGCAGCAACCATCTTTCCGGTTGTTTCAGAAGACTTGTTTCCTGTCCTGGCCTGGACATATTTCTCAATACGTTCCAGAGCAATCGTCACAGCTTTATTGTGAGCATCGATGACGCGGTTGTCCTCCAATGCCGTAAGAGAGACTGATTTGCTTGCCGAGAATGTTGCATCCCATGCTGCGCGATGTTGAACAGGTTTTATCTTCTTACCCGCTGCATCCGTATATCCTGCGCGATTGATATGCCGAATGATTTGTTTATCGGTTACCGGATTCCTTCCTTCTGCTATTTTGGCGAACACTTCAAAGTCCACGGGGCCGCTAAGCCCCATGTCCTTTGCCAATGACCCAACCCACACTCCTGGATTGATACTCTCCTTTTGCCAGTAATTTTGAGCATTGGTGTATTCCTTTTCGTGGTATGTCTTCACCTGAGCGGCGCTTAGAGCGCTTGAAATGGTAAGCATCAGAACTGCTCCAGACTTGGCTGGTCATCCTCACTGACGGAAACATCGTGCACTTCGTCAGCTTCGGCATCTGGTTCAGCCTCGAAACCATCAAACGATGGCGTTTCTGTTGTTGGTTCTATCTCGCCGGTTGTCAGAACTTCTTTCGGATTCGATGACACAATAATCTGATTACTGTCTTTCTTGCATTGCGCCTCTATGAATTCGACGTTGGCATCCTCTACCGTCTTATTTAAGAGCCGAATCCTATCAGAAATCTGCTTATAGGCTGAATCAGGATCGAACATTAGGCCTGCAGCATGACCCAACCTGGGGATGAACGCCTCCGTATCTGTAGGCATTTGCTGATACTCGAACGAGAAATTTACTACATGATTTCCATGCATCATCAGTCCATGGAACTTAGGAATTCCATGAATTTCGGATGGCATATATGCAGGCTCAGACTTGCGCTCCAAAGTGTAATTTGATCCGCTGTTATGCCCCTTGTGAATCGACTCCTTGACCTGCTCTATCTCTACATCACCGAGCGTAGACGACACCCATTCAGCGGAAAATTTTTCTGCATTGCCAAGAAATACTTTTGTTGCTGGTCCAGACAGTAGAGCCTTCCACTCGTCTCCATATATCTTTTCAACCAAGGACGCTGCCTGAGTTGCCATAACGATGGACATATTGGATTTGCGTCCCTCTGTGATGGCCGTGGCCAGCTTTGGCAGACGCTGCAGGCTGTAAAGCTCATCCAGGATGATCCATACAGACTTGTTATTGCTCCCGCCAGGATCATCCATGAGACGAAGGATCAGCCAGTCAATCCAGAGGCTCTCAAGTGGTAATAGAGCCTCTCGAACAGTCGGCTTGGAACTGATAAAGATCCAGCCCTTTCGTTCTTTGCACCACTCAGTGGCACACCACGTCTGCCTCGACTCTTCAGGCGTTGGTAGTAGCCTCAAGCCCTCAGCAACGAGTCCCAAACTGGCTAAAACGCCGGCTCTCTGAGTTGGCGCGGACTTCGCAATGAACTGCGCGAGTTCTGTACCTTTAACCCGTTTATCGATTTCGTCAGGGTTAGCCATCCAATCAGCAATCTCGGCAGGAGATGGACCAAAGCGGAGGAGGTGCGCGAAAATCTTCTGAGGTGTCTCAGTGAAGAATTCATGCCTATCTTTATCTTTGGGCTGAAACAGCGATGCAGCCAGGGATCTGGCTTCCGCTGAGTGCCGAAGTTCAATAGCCGGTCCTACCCAATACGGGCAGCGCTTATCAAGAGGATTGAGAATAATATCACCGCGTTCTGGATCGTAAAATCGCTTGATAAATTCCATCGCCGGGTCATAGACAATGGCCGCCTCGCCCCTCTCAGCTACCTGCTGGAGGATCTGGTAAATCAAGGTTGTTTTGCCCTTACCCGAATCAGCGATTAATTCGAAATGCCTATTCTCAGTGTCTCTTGGCACTCTCAGGGCAACTTTACGCGGCCATCTAAGCCAGCGCGTTTCTTTGACCCAGAACGCAATGCCATCACCATTGACGGCATCGTTAAATTGCCAAGGAGTGCATTTTTCAACTCCTTTAAGCCGCCGTCCATAACGCCACATGCGCATTCGTTTCATGTCAAAATAGAACGCGATAGGAAGACAAATGATTGCCATAGCAACGCCGTACTCAGCGCCCTTAATCAAAAAAGTGCGGGCACTTCTGCGCTTGAAAAAGGCCAGCCGCAAATATGACCGAAATGGTGTAAGTAGGAGATTTGTTTTTGGTCCTTTGGTCACATAAACAAATCCTCGACTTGCGGCAGCCTCCGAGGCCTCTAGGGGGAGATGACTCCCGTCGTCTAGTTCCGTGTCGCCTACAATCACATCTTCTGCCGTGGCAATTTTGGTTGTTTTTCCATTGCTGATACAAATCAGTCTGTATTCTCCAACAGCAGACGGCTTGTAATGAGCTTTCGCGGAAACGTTCATATAAAGCGGATAATATGCTCGTGCAATTGGTGTAAGCCCCATGAACGATCCAGAAAAGATCACATAAGCAGTCGCAACGAGAATTGCGACGAGTGTTCCAATGAAATACACAGGCTTCTGCGGAGGAAAGACAAGTGATTCATTACGCCCCCACTTGAACAATGCCATATTATTTACGACCTTTCCTTTACGTTTTGGAGCGCCTCCACAGCGCGCTTGGCCTTCTCTGCCTTCATCGTTCTGAGATAGTTCATCAACGATTCTCTTTGCTCTCTATCCCTCGCAATCATTACTTCTGCAATATAGACAAGAGCTGCTTTGAGGAACTGTTGATCTTCAAGTATTAGCTGAATCGCAAAGCGTTCGGCTTTGCGATCAACCGCGTCTACTGCATACTTTCGGATCCAGTTCGAAACCGATATGTTTTCCTTAGAGGCTGCATCAACAATATGTTGGTATTCCTCTTCATCAAATCGCACAGACAGGTTCTTGGTCCGTCTTCTTTGTGCAATAGAGCTTAAACAAGTGATGTCGTCCATCTTGATACCTCAGTCGGGACTCAAAACGCATGTGCGACAAATGGCATACATGGCGCATATGCGACTGAAAGAACAGGTACTTACCAAAACAAGTTAGTGAGGACATTTGGCCTACATATGTAGGCCAAACACAATACATGAAATGGGTAGAGTGTCATAGAAAGGAGGCCAAAGGCTCTCCTTCTATGAAAAGTACACTGGCGCAAAGCGCCACCTGCGCTGGGGCAACACATTTACGCGGAAGCCTCGGAGGCTTTTGCCTTGGATCCGCGCCGCCCGGGGTGCTTGCGCGGTGCCCGGTCACTGTAGGGGTGGGGGCATGTCGCGCAGTTCTTTGTATGCGCTTGGAAATCCTTATCGATGGTTTCGTAGTGCGCAACAACGGCATCAAACACATCTTCCACGGTGCAGTTCAGCATGTGCGCGGCTGCTTCAACTGTACGCATTGTCTTCCTTTCGAGCTTGAGGTTGAAGAAGGCCTTATCAGTTGTAGCAATGGCGAGAAGGGGCATGGTAGTAGTCTCCTTGTTCAAATAATGATGGTCACGCCGCAAGTGAATTATGTTGCGGCAACTCTGGCAGCTTGAATATCTGGTCGTAAGAGAAGTTCCCGCGATCCGGGTCATATCCGGTGACGCGGATGACATCTGTGATGAGGCGCTGCCCATAGATTTTTTTCGCCTGGATTACATACTGAATGCTCCTAGCGGCAATGCCGCACGCTGTATGAATCTGCGTGAATCCCAGAGCACGGTTTGCGAGGTCTGCAACCCGTCTTAGTGCGTCTTCCGGTGACGAAGCATGGGTTGTAGCCATACTCCCGCCGTGGCCCGTATTCAGGGAGTCAAGGAATGTCAAGGCCTCTTCCCCACGAATCTCTCCGAGTAGAATTCGGTCTGGCCTCATTCTCAGACTTTGCTTTAGAAGCTGATCGAATAGGAATGCTTTTATATCTCCTAGCGGATTCTTTCGGCATTCCATCTGCACAAGGTTCTTTGCTTGAATTCGCAACTCTCGCGTATCTTCAATGACAACAATCCGCTCATGCTCATCAAAGTAGTCCGATAAAGCATCCATGAGCGTTGTTTTGCCTGAACCTGTAGAACCAGATATGAGAACATTTTGGTTCGACTGAATAATATTCGTCAGCACTGACGCAAGGTCATCTGAGAGCGTTCCATACTCTATCAAATTGCCGAGCGTATATCGCACCTTAGAGAACCTGCGAATGTTTAACGAACAGCCTGGCCACGTAATTGGAGGGCGTGTTGCGGCAATGCGGCTGCCATCCTGAAGCTGTGCGTTAAACAAACAATCATTATCATCAAAGGGAATGCGCAGCACATTAGCAATTGACGACAACTTGAACATCAAATAATCGCCATCATAATCCGGATCTGAAAAATTTACGTCTTCAGAAATCAGATATGGCTTTCCGCGACGCTCCGTAAACCACCGTCCATCCGGATTGCACATGATTTCGCTAACGCTGTCATCATCCAATAGATGCACGATAGGGCGTAGATTCGAATAGAGAAACCTGTCGCTTTTGACCTCGTTCAAATCACTTTCGAACACTTATTGCTTCCCCGTAGGTACAGGATTCGTCTGCGCAACATACGCCTGGTCGAGGTGATATGAAATGATGGACAGACCCAGCGGATTGATCGCGCTCATATCATTTGGAACATAATCCCTAAAGCCGTATGTAATGCTCGCAGTCCAGCGTTCTTTGTACCGTTCCGAATTATTAGTTGGATCACGAAAGACCTTGAAGAATTCCACTTGTGCTGTATATGGTGCTTGCGACAAATTGCTCAGTACGATATTTGTAACCTGAACTTCAACGTACGGCAGAGTTGTATCTGACTTGTAGCGCGAGATTGACCGTGTCTTCTTCTCATCAGCTAAAGCAGCATCGGCAACAGCTTTGCTTTCGAAATAGAGAGCATTCTCGGCGTCTTTTTGGACAGTAAAACGATTCCTTTGGAAACGGTATTGCACCCACTGCGTGAGCATGTACTTGTTGTCTTTTTCTTGCGGCTTGTACTGCAATGAACTAAGGCTTACCGTGTCAGCTCTGCCTACATCGTCAATTCGCACAATCCACGGTTTACGGTGAAGATATTCATTGTGTTGGTAGCACAACGCGCCTACAAGTAGCGCGTTTGCTGCACCAAGGGCGAGAACGGCTACGCGCAAATATGTGTTTGTTAGCATCGGATCGCCGAACTGCTCTATATATTTCCGGCCAGCTTCCTGAATCTCAGGATATTGCTCAACCGGAACATCACTACGAATCATGTTCGGGGCAACAGCGCTTCCGGTTGCTGGCTCAAACTGAGACAATGGCGTTACTTCCATATAGCCATCAAGAATGATTTCGTCGTCTGATTTGCTCATCACTACTCCCACTGAAGACAAAGATTCCCCGATGCACACGAAGCCACATCGCATACAGGCCAGGAAGGCAACCAAAAACGAATTGTGAATTGATTCAGCTACCGAAACGGCTACAAAACAATATATTGCACAAGGTCGAGGGAAGCAATAATAAATGTGGTATACATATACTTTTTATTCATTTGCAAGTTGTTCACAATTAAGCAAAGACAGCAGAGGCCTTGGAGTCATCCAAGGCCTCTAAAGAGTTTACATATCCTTTTTAAGGGAATGATCCCTTATTCAGCTTGATCCTCTCCAAACTGTTTGTTACGGAATCGTTCGTAATTATGAAGAGCTTCCAAAAGGTTATCCTCTGCAGCCTTTGTGGCATCTGTTCTCCATGCAGCTACGGCCCCAGCCAGAGAATCAGCGTTCTCCATGAGAACGTTCTTTGATTCGCGCTCGCGCTTTTCGACTTGAACGCGCTTGGCTTCTGCCTTCGGACGCTTTATGGAGGTTTTGCCATCCGCTTTGGCCTGAGCTGCAGCTTCCCGGAGCTTCTCAGGGGCCGCCTTACGTGACGAGCGCACTGCGGAGATGGCAGCAGCAGGAGAGATTTCAACGCCATCGATGCCCTTCTGCACCATAGCCTTGACCTCAAGCGGAGCTTGACTCAATTCAATTGAGTTCCGGACAAATGCCTTCTTAGCACTCTCCGCGCCCAGGTGCGGCGGTGCAAGCTGAGCGATGCGTTCCACGCTCCATCCATATCCGGCGAGTTTCCGAGCACGTTCACCAAACTCCAAGATGGTTGGCGGTAGGCCAGTGTTAGAGCGAAGTCCTGCGGCTTCAATTTCCGCTTCGTCTCCGCTTACTTGCCGAATCGGCACATATACTTCTGTTCCCTCGCGCCAAAGCAAAAGAACAGCAGAGAGACGACAATGACCAGAAACCAAATATGGAACCCGGTCGATGTACTCTACCTCCAAAGGCTCGATGACACCACCGCAGTTCTTGATGTCGCTCTTGAGCCACAGAATATGAGCTTGGACGCGCGGATCCGACATAACGCGGTGATTCCGACCCTCGACGACAACGATTGTTCTGGGATCGATTTTGGGAACGTCAATGGTGCCACCTCCTCCCAAGTCCCGCTTACCAAGGTGCTTCAATCGTGTAGCCTCAGCAGGCACGCTAACGTGCATCTCTCCTGCCATCTGGTTTAAATCAATGAGCTGCATCTGCTCGTCCATCTTCTTCTCCTTTACCGAAAAGTGCGCCACTGAGGCTGTTTATGAATCCTGATCGCAGAGTGTTTGAGAGAAGTTCTTGCGTTCGTGAAATTCTCCACGCTTGCCTTGGTTGTAGGATGAAATCGGTCGAAAGTATCCCATAACGCGAGTCCATACCTCACAGGGCTGACGCTCATCATCCAAAATATCAACCGTTTTAGTCGCGCTATGATCCACATGAACCTCTTAATACTGTCTACTTATTTATTATCACCTTTTATTCATTTTGTGTCAAGAAAAATTCTAATAAATGATTGATACATAAAGGCTTGTATTTTCGGAGATTGAGAGAAGAGAGAGATGCCCCGGATAGCGGAGCCAAACGGCGGTTTCGGAAGGGGGTCAATGACGGCGCAGCCGCCGCTAGCGGGCG
>Ga0207834_1000205_pt1 | contig 21245 bp, 14 predicted proteins | sample LuqExpMetagenom5_FD_187763 | JGI IMG/M metagenome (GOLD analysis project Ga0207834, IMG submission 187763) | Tropical forest soil microbial communities from Luquillo Experimental Forest, Puerto Rico - Sample 5 (SPAdes) | ecosystem: Environmental > Terrestrial > Soil > Tropical forest ...
CACTCAGCTTATACTTTTCACCGTTGATGGTTAAAAGGGTGCTTTCATAGAGCTGGTCAAATAACAATGCACCAACCAGGATAACCACCAATATTGATGATGCTATGATCCATGGTTTTGACATTTTCGTAATCGACTTTTTCTCAATAAGCCTGTCTTTTTTCACTTTTTTCATTTTCAATTTTTTAGAATTGTTCACCTTTTTGCTACCTCCATAAATATTCTCATGGAATTAATTTTAATCATTTTACGATATAAGTCAATACATAAGAACGAAGTTCATAAAGATATGACGGCTATTATGAGAATATTACAATTATAATAATGAAACGGAATAAATTTAATATCTTCTTAATTTGAATTCTTCTTTTTCTATGATATAATGTACAATAAATTACAAAGATAGGGAGTGCGTTACAGATGGTTCCAATGAATGGGAAGGCCATACAGATAATGGATGAGGTTAATAAGGTAGTAATCGGTAAGCGAGTCATTATCGGCAAGGTACTTACCGCTATATTAGCAAAAGGACATATTTTATTAGAGGACAACCCGGGAGTCGGTAAGACTACGCTGGCATTGGCATTTTCGAAAGCAATGGCATTGGAGCATCACCGTCTTCAGTTTACTCCCGATGTATTGCCTACGGATGTTGTCGGCTATCATCTACTTAGCAAGGATGGCGACAGTTATCAATATAAACCCGGCGCAATCATGTGCAATCTCTTCCTGGCCGATGAAATTAACAGAACCTCCTCCAAGACTCAGTCTGCATTACTGGAGGTTATGGAAGAAGGCAAGGTAACAGTGGACAGCGTAACAAGGGAGGTACCGAAGCCCTTTGTGGTAATGGCAACCCAGAACCCTATCGGTTCCGTCGGAACCCAGATGCTTCCGGAATCCCAGCTGGATCGATTTATGGTGAAGCTTTCCATGGGCTATCCGGACATCAAGAGTGAAATCGGAATCCTAAAGGAACGCCAGAATACCAATCCTCTTGATAATGTAGTACGTGTTGTGGAAAAGGAAGAAATTCTGATGATGCAGAATATGGTGGAGGATGTATATGTACATGATTCCATTTACGAATATATAACCCTTCTGGTTCAGCAGACGAGGGAAAATCCTTTGGTTGAGCTGGGTGTCAGCCCAAGAGGTTCCCTTGCCATGATGAACATGGTAAAAGCAACTGCCTTCTTAAGCAGGCGTGAATATGTCATACCTTCCGATGTCCAGTATATTTTCAAGGATGTTGCAGCTCACCGGATGATACTGAAGCCGAAAGCAAGAATTAATAATGTAACGGTGGACAACCTTCTGGATGATATCCTTCGAACGGTCAGGGCTCCGCGGATCATAGCTAAAGAAGTTTAAACAATTAGAAAGGTACAAGGTATAAACATGCTTCGGAATAAATTGCGGTATCTGCTGTTATTATCGGCAGCAGGACTGCTTTCCATTCTATACAACAGATATTATATGGGAATAATATTTCTGACTATCCTGGCAATGCCGTTCGTTATGTTCGGTCTGTTAAGTTATTTGTTCGGAAGAATTAGAGCGGAATTGATTTCAACTGCGCATATTGTAGCCAAAGGGGAAGCCATACCCGTAACCGTTCAGATCTATAATCCTACCCTGTTCCCGATATCCAATATGAAAATCTATATTTCATATAAAAATGCCTATTCCAAAGATAAATTTACGAAAGAGTTCTACATATCCGTAGATGGAAGAACGAAAGCCTATGTAACCTTTAATTTATTCTCAGATTATGCCGGTAACTTAATCATTACACTCAAGGGTATCCGCATCTATGATTATCTGAAGCTTTTCTCCCTGAAGAAGAAGCTGAAGGGAGAAATTAAGGCAGCGGTTTTACCGCATTATTATGAGCTTCCGGATGATTATATGTCCAATCATCACACGAATCTGGTCGAAAGTGACAATTATTCCCCTTATAAAAGAGGGGATGATCCATCGGAGGTATTTGCCATCAGGGAATACCGTGAGGGCGACCGCCTGCAAAGAATTCACTGGAAGCTGAGCCGTAAACAGGGTCAGCTGATGATTAAGGAATTCAGCGATCCGTTGAACTGCTCTGTACTTCTGTTTGTGAATCTATGTGTCCCCACCGGGGCAAATGTATTATATTACCTGGATGCAATCCTGGAATGTGCCCTGTCTTTATCCTATACCTTTCTTCTCAAGGGTCAGCTGCATTATTTTACCTGGTATGATAAAAGTCATGGCTGCTGCAGAAGAGTCAGGGTGGGGCAGGAGAAAGACCTGTTCGAAGCAGTGGATGGGCTTTTACAGGCAATGCCCTATACGGAGACAACCGATGCCTTGACCCCTTATATCGCAGAACACCCGAATGAGCAGTACACAGATTTGTATTACGTGACCGGAGAGGTTACGCCGGCAAAGCTGGATCTGTTATCCATTATAAAGGCTCAGGCGAGACAGATGATCTATATCAATGATGTTGATCAGCTGCTTAGTGATCAGGAAATGTCTTCTGATCTAATGATAAGGACGAATGAGATGGGAATTGACTTATGGCCGGTGGATGTTACGAATGTCAAGAGGGACATGGAACTGGTAAATTACCAGACAGTGAATGGATAATACAATGCTGCTTATGAACAATGATCGGGTGCGTTGGTTTGACCGGTCAGACTGGAAATGGTGGTGACATAATTGAAAAGGGAACGTAAAGACGGACTTTACATGGATAATTCCATTTTTATGATAGATGAGAAAAAGCCGGGCTTTCCGATACAGACACGAATCATACAGATGATTGCAATCCTGATCGGCAGCTGGGGCTCCATTGGAGTACTTATGGAGAGCATACCGGTACCGGCGGATTATTTAAAGGTTAATATTGCAATTTTTCTCTGCGCAGCATTGATCTATACCTTATGCCTTATCCCGGCGATGGATCTTGTTAAGCTGTTTTTTGGATTATTATTTTATGGCCTCTTCATCTACAGCCGATTTCCTCATCTTCAGAATGCTTTCTATCTTCTTGAGAATGCGGTGCTTGACAGGCTGGAGGCTTATTATGAATTCCAGACCAGCAGATATATGGCAGATTACACGGCAGCCGCACCTGACAGTACCTTGCTTCTGATTATGATCGTTATCCCGATTGTAACACTCATGACCATTGCAGTTATGAGAAGCCGTCTGGCGGGTATTGCGGGAATTTTACTGTTTCTTCCGGTAACGATAAGCTTCTCCTTTGGATTAATACCGTCGGAGCGTTATCTGATCGCGTATCTGGCAGCAGTGCTTTACATGTCCCGTTCCAGCTTTACCAACCAGAAGGTTGCAGGCAGGGAGCAGAAGCAGATGCTTCACCGGATTAACAGCAAGGCCGCAGTCTGGCTAAGTATCATATGCCTGACTATTTTCTTCCTGCTTAAGCTGTTTATCACGGAGCAGAAATACGATACCATATCCCAGATTAAAGAAACGAAGAGTGAGATACAGACGACGATGTTAAATTTCTCTCTGGAGGATATCAATAATAAATTTAAAAATGTCCATATATTCTCTGATTACTCTATCGGAGGACTGAAGGGAGGGGAACTTGGTAACGTTGACAAGGTGGAATTTACGGAGTCGGAACAGCTGAGAATCAAGGCAGCTGCTGGAACGATATCAAACGGTTTATATCTGAAGGGTTATGTCGGAAGTACTTATACCGGTTACAGTTGGGTGGGACAAACCAAGGAAGAGAAAACGGAATATAAGCTGTTGATGAATGAAATACCCAGGGAGGATTTTAATCCAGTTAACCAGCTAAGTCAGATGATGAAACTAGGAGGAAGCATTGAATACAATGGAACCTACTTTATCCTTCCTATTAATCAGTTGACCGTAGAATACGCAGATGCGAATAAGAAATACATGTATGCACCTTATTTCACGAATTTCGATGGCATGGAGAATGTTAAATATCTTCAGGATCTGTATGCGGCACCCGTGAAAAAGAAGGATCAATATACCTTTAATTACTATAATACCGCATCAACAGATTTATCTATAGATAGTCAGGCTGGTAACGCAACGAAGGTACTGTTGTATACGTTTTCCAAGGATGAGGAGCAATACCGGCAATTTGTACATGAGGTCTATACCCAGCTACCCAAGGACGGACTTGACCGATTAAAGGCGGACTTTTCTTCCATCGGAGGAACAATAAATGATAAAGTCCAGTATGTTTCGGACTATCTTAGTAAGAATACCACCTATTCCCTATCACCGGGCAAGCTTACTGAAGGCAAGGACTTTGTAGAATACTTTTTATATGAGAATAAGAAGGGCTACTGTGCTCATTATGCATCTGCCGCGGCCCTGATGCTTCGGGCGATGGGAGTACCGGCAAGATATGTAGAGGGGTATGTGGTTTCTCCCACCGATATTCAACTCAATGCAAAGCAGGCACAAGCCACCGATAGCAGCGGTGATTTAAGCCGGGAGGTGGAAGTATCGGTAAAGGACTACAATGCCCATGCCTGGGTCGAGATATATTATGATGGTATTGGGTGGGTTCCTACGGATTTCACTCCAAGCTCCGGAATAGGGTATGGAGCGCTGGCACAGTCAAAAGTGAAAGAAGGTACAAACAGGAATACGGCTATCACACCCACGGAAGCACCGGTCACACAGCCACCGAAGGATATCACAAAACCTCCGGTGAATAAACCGGACACTCAGGATCCGAAGACACCCAATTCGAATTCTGCTAAGACAGATACTTCCAATGCTGCTTCCCAAAAGCAACAATTAGATCAGCTGTTCTTAATTCTGTTTATCCTGCTGATGACAGGTGCGATTGCAGCCGTAGTTTTCATTTTGATCAGCAGACAACGAAAAAAGCTGCATACGACTAATCGAAATAAGAAAGCCATTTTGTTATTTGCAAGGATGGAAAAGCTGCTGGCTGTCTGCCATGGTTTGGGAAAGAAGGGTGCCCGGCTTGAGGACAGCGAGGAATATGTGAAGGAAAACTGCTCTTACCTTGATCCGGAGGCATTTGTAAACTGTATGGAGATTGTGAGAAAGGCGAGGTTTGGTAAAGGAAGGATCACCCGGAGTGAGCTTGGGCAGGTGGAGATTGAGCATCTTAAGTTATTGGAAAAAGTATCCGCTGAGCTGTCATTTGTGAAAAAATTATATCTTGAGTTTCTGCTAGTAATTGCTTCCTTGTGAAAATATGGCTTCTACCTTACGGGAAAATATGGTATACTGTTAAGAAGCGAATACAAATTTTCATGGAATGGAGTGGCTTACGATGAATAAAATAATCACAATCAGCCGGCAGTTTGGCAGTGGGGGCAGGGAGATCGGCGCTAAATTAGCTGCTAAGCTCGGTATTCCGTTTTACGATAATGAGTTAATTACCAGAGCTGCAAGAGAGAGCGGCTTTGCAGAGTCAGCCTTTGAGAATGCCGAGAAGAAGGCAACCAACAGCCTCTTATATTCCATAGCGATGGGCATGAATGCTTATGGCAACCAGGATATCGGCTTTACCCATCTTTCCCTTGATGATCAGATTTATCTTGCTCAGTCCAATGTAATTCGGAAGGTGGCACAAGAGGGACCATGTGTCATCGTCGGCCGCTGCGCAGATTATGTATTACGGGATATGGATAACGTCATGAATGTATTTATCTGGGCGTCTCTGGATTATCGCAGAAAAAGAGCAGTGGAGCTGTATCATTTGAAAGAGAATAAGGCAGAGGAGGAGATACTGAAGACGGATCGTCGAAGAGCCAATTATTATAACTATCATGCGAATGAAAAATGGGGAAAAGCAGAAAATTATCATCTGTCCGTCAGGAGCGATTATATAGGAATTGATCATTCTGTAGATTGCATTCTGAACTATCTGGAATATAGGGAAAGGGAGATATAACAGTTATATGAATTGGAAAGATAAAATAAATAGTAAATTCATACAGATTTCACTGTATGTCATAATCATCATCGGTATCTACTTTTTAATACAGATACTGGCGAATGCTCCGGCTTTTATCTTTGTGATAATGGATAAGCTTGGCTGGATTCTTAACGTAATCAAGCCGGTTATTATAGGCTTTGCCTTTGCCTATGTTATGGATCCGATGGTTAATTTATTTGAACACAGATTCCGAGAGCTAAAAGAAGTAAGAGGGTTCAAAAGGATTGTAGCACCAAGAACCTGGGCCGCTTTTGTATCCGTATTGATTCTCATTGTAGCATTTGCCGGGTTGATCTCCCTGCTTGTATTTACTGTGACAGATCAGCTGAGGCTTGCGAATTTTGATGATATTACCAAGGTGGCTAATGGCTTTATGGCTAACTTTAATGGCTTTTACCAGGCTATTCTTACGAAGCTGAATCATATGAATATCCAGTCGCAGCAATTTGAACAGTACGTAAAGAATGCCAGCATCCAGCTGGTGAACGGGCTGATGAATTTTGCGAAGTCAACAATTACTTCAATCACGAATATGTCCGGTTATCTGACCACTATTATATTCAGCTTCATTATCGGATTTTATTTTATGATTGACGGCAGATTGTTTACCAATTACATAAGAAAAATCAGTGCTGCCTTATTCAGTGAGAAAACCAACAAGAAATTACAAAGAGCAGCACATGACCTGGATGAGGTATTTTCAGGTTATATCAGAGGACAGCTGCTGGATGCATTTGTTATGATGCTGCTAATCAGTCTGGTACTGACCGTTACAGGTGTGAAGTTTGCTGTTGTTATCGGTATCTTTGCCGGCATTGGTAACCTTATCCCTTATTTCGGACCGATTGTCGCTTATGTCAGTACATCCCTCGTCTGCCTGATTAACGGGGATATCAAGACCTGGATCATATCAATGATTTCCTTGTTGCTGATACAGGCAATTGACGGTAATCTGATCGGACCAAAGCTCCTTAGTCAATCCATCAAGATCCATCCGCTGATTATCATCGTATCCTTAATCTTCGGAAGTGCGGTGGGCGGATTCTTGGGAATGCTGCTTGCCGTTCCGGTGGGAGCATATTTAAAGCTGGTATTTGCACGCTACGTAGAGCATAGACTGGAAGAGAAAAAAGAAGGAAACAGCTAATTTCCTTTTTTTTTAATAACAGGTGTTTCCAAATTTTAATTTGTAAGGAAAAATTAAGAAATTATATAGGCAATAATTAAGAAATTTATAGTAACATTATTTATTGTAGGTGCTTTAGCATCATATGTGGGAAGGTGCATAATGAATAAAAATTTATCCGAAAACATGATAGAAGTGAAGAATGTGAAGAAGGTTTACCGGATGGGAAAGGAACGCATCTGTGCCGTGGACGATGTCAGCTTTACCATCAAGCGTGGCGAATTCTGCTGCCTTTATGGTGCCTCAGGTTCCGGTAAATCTACGCTGCTCAATCTGATGGCTGGGATTGAGCGACTGACCTCAGGGCAGATCACCATCAAGGGCAAGAACATACACAGGATGGGTGAAAAAAGCTTGGCAAAATTCAGACAGAATTACCTGGGGTTTGTATTTCAGTCCTATAATCTGATGAATACCATGACTGCATTGGAGAATGTAGAACTACCTTTGATTTTTAAGCGTGTTCCTTCGAAAAAAAGAAAAAGAATGGCGAAAGATATACTGGTAAAAGTTGGTCTTGGACCAAGACTACGGCACAAGCCAAAGGAAATGAGCGGCGGACAGCAGCAGAGAGTAGGTATTGCGAGAGCCTTTGTAAGCAATCCAGAAATTGTTTTCGCTGATGAGCCGACGGGTAACCTGGACTCAAAAACCTCGAAGGAGGTCATGGATCTGATCAGGGAAATGGCGAAGGCACAGCAGCTGACCATTGTTATGGTAACCCATGACAGAAGGCTGGCGGAATATGCGGACCGGATCATTCATATCTTTGATGGTAAGATTGAAGAGATTGAGGTTATCAAAAAGGAAGATAATACAGAGGCAGAACAACCCGGCGAGCCGGTAGCAGAGGTTTCTTAATGTGTAAACCGTAAACTGAGTAATCAGCAGGCAAGTATAAATTTAGAAAAGGAAGTAGAGGGTATAAGGATGAGAATGAAGAAAGTATTAGTTGCGATTTTGGCTCTGGCCATGCTTGCAACAGGTTCACTAGGTACAGATTATCATATTCAGGCTGCCACAGGGGCGGCAATCAAGATTACGGATGCACCGGATATTATCGCAAAGCCCGGTGAAACCACCCATGTCAAGATGTCAATTGTTGCAACGGATTTAGCAATACCTAATCCGACAATCGAGGTAAGTGCAGGTGATAATGCACCATTTACCTTCACGACTCCTACCTTAAGCATGAACGCACAGTCCACGAATTATGTCTATTCAGGTGCAGCAACAACCCTGGAATTTGATGTAAAGGCAAAGGATACCGCTAAGATAGGAACCTATACGGTTAATATCAAGTTTACTTATATGAATGTTCTTGATTATACAACTTCAAATACCTGTACCATTTCCACAACGATCAAGGTTACGGAGGAAAAGGTACCCGCCCAGCTGACCGTGGGCAACATCGTCCTTGGTGACACCAATCTTGGAAGCAAGACTGATATCTCCTTTACGATTGAAAATGAAGGTGAGATTACAGCAAAGAACGTATATCTTGTAATAGATTACAGTGGTATTGCAGATGAGAGATACACAGCGAAGAACATCAAAATCGGTGATCTGAATTCGGGAGATACGAAGGATGTGAAGCTGCCGATTACAATCCTGACCTCTGCGAGCATAGGAAGAAAGACGATTAAAGCAAATTTTACCTACAAGACAGTGGATGGCGATGAAATAAAATCCTCCTATGATATCAATGTGAACCTGACTTCTGTTACCAGTGGTACGCAGACACCAAAACTGAGTGTTGATAATATTACATATAAAGAAGGCTTAAAGCCTGGTAATACATTTGCTTTGAATGTTGACGTAAAGAATGTCGGCGGAGCAACTGCTAAGAATATTAAAGTGACTGTTGATGATGCTAGCATTGACTCTACCGGTATCTTGAAGAATTATTTTACTGATGGTATAACCACAGATAGCATGGAGAAGGATGACGAGAATATCGTAAAGATTCCTTTGAAGGTATCCAAATATGCGACCGGTGGATTAAAAGCCGTTAAAGTAGTCATTACATATACCGATACTGCAGGTAATTCCTATTCTGCAAATGATACCGTTTATGTTGATATTACAGCATCATCTGTAACACCAACACCTGCAGTAGGCAGCCCGAATATTGTCATCAGTAATGTAACCCAGTCCCCGGCTCAGCCAGCAGCAGGTGAAAAGGTTGAGATTACCTTCGATGTTGAGAATAAGAGTAAGGTAGATGCTTCTGAATTAAAGATTTCAACTGAGGGCTTATCTTCTACCACATTTATCCCGGTACAATCAGAACCTTATCTTTATTATGAGACACTGAAGGCCGGTGATAAAATAAAGGTAACCATTCCGTTGATTGTATCCGAAAGCATTACGGAAGGTCTTAACAGCATTACCGTAAAATGCTCTTATGCAGGTGGAGAAAGCAGCGCGGTTATTCCGGTTCGTGATGTTAAGAATGATATAGGCGGAAGCAGCAAACCCAAATTAATTATCAGCAAGTATTCTACTGACGTTGAGGAGCTTCGTGCAGGTTCCACTTTTAAATTCTCTTTTGATGTATATAATACGAACGCTGCTGTAGCTGCTAAGAATATTACAGTTACTGTATCTCAGGCAGATAATGTATTCACGGTCACACAGGGCAGCAACAGCTTCTTTATCAATAAGATCGATCCCGGTGAGACGGTGACGGAAACCATGGAAATGAAGGTTAAGTCCGATGCCAGCACCAAGGCATACCCGATCGAAATACTGATTGAATATGAATATGATGGTGCTAAGGCGAATCCGACAACCGGTGAAATCGGTGAGAAGAAAACTGAGAAGCTGAATCTTCAGGCAATTGAAAATTCAAGACCGGTTGTTGATAATGTTAATGTTTATTCCTTTGATGGCAATGTCACGATGGGAAATGCTGCAACCTTAGGCTTTGAGTTCTATAACATGGGAAGATCCCCGTTGAATAACGTTATAGTTAAGGTAGAGGGAGATTTTACAAAATCCGACGGTGATATGTATTTTGTCGGCAATGCAGCTGAGGGTAGTTCAACTTATGTTGAATTTGAAGTTATTCCTAATTTAGAGGGAACTGCGAATGGTGTTTTAAGGGTTACCTTTGAAGACAGCAATGGTGATACACAGGAATTTACTAAGGATTTTTCCACTCAGGTTATGCCGGCTGCTACCATTGATACCGGTACGGTTGACAATAGTTCCGGAGAAGTATTCAATCCTAGTGTTCCTGTTGCAAAGAAAGAGATAGTTCCTATTTGGGCATTTGCTATTATTGAAGTATTTATCTTTATCCTGTTTGTTCCGATTACAAGAAAAATTATTATTAGTGCATATAAATCTAAGCTTCGCAAGAAGGAACGGGATCAGTATTAGAACTTATGAGTGTTATATAGAGAATTGGTTTTGAGCCGCCAAGAAGAAGCGGAATGGACGTTAGGTTGAATAAGTATTTCAACCGCAAAAGCACGATAATGTGCTTATGTAAAGAATGTGAGCTGCCTGACGGCAGAATGGAGGTTTATATGAATATGGAAATTTTGTTAACAAGCAGCACTGCGACCTCAGAAATAATGTTGAAAGAAGCCGCTGGCAATGCTGCAAGTACTGATAAGGTAGCAGCTGCTACTTCCAATGTGGTAGTTACAACGGAGACAGCAACCAATACTACAACCACTACGAATACTGCTGTTGATACAACTGCGGTGGATGGAACAGCAACTGATAGCGCTGTGACAGACCAGGCAGCTGCTGATACGACAGCAACGGATGGTGTAGCCACAGATGCAGCAGCCACAGATACAACAGGAACGGATGCCGTAGCGACAGATGCAGCGGCCACAGATACAACAGGAACGGATGCTGCAGCCACAGATACAACAGCGACAGATACAACGGCAACCGATGCTACAGCTACTGACGCGGCAGTAACGGATACTACAGCCACTGATGCAGCAACTACCGAAAGCAAGGATGTTAATTCTGGTGGAGATATCTCTTATACAGATTCAGGCATGACTACTGAGACAGGTATGGTTGTTGATTCGGGTATGGGTCAGGTGAAGGATCCTCTATTATCCTCCTGGCCATTCGTAATTGGTATTTCAGTAGCAGTTCTATTCGTAAGCATAGCACTTGGCGCATTATTGGCAAGGAGAAAAATTAAAAAAGGAATTGAGTTATATGAGGATTAGTGACCTGTTTAGAATGGGATTAAGAAATCTTTCGCGCAGAAAAGCCAGGACCATTCTGACGGTTCTCGGTGTTATCATCGGCTCCTTGTCCATTATCATAATGGTATCCATAGGTAACGGTATGAAGAATAATTTTAACTCCCAGGTTATGCAACAGGGAGGACTTACCACCATTAGCGTTAATACCTATGCGGATGTCTATGATGCTAAAGGAAATTGGGTAAACAGCAAACAGCAGAAGCTTGATGATAATCTGGCAGAGCAGATCAAGCTCATTGATCATGTCAGGGCTGTATCACCGATTATCAGCAAGAGTGCTGCGTTATATAGCGGAAAATATACCAGCGGGATCAGTATTACGGCTATGGATTATTCTGTAATGGATGATTTTGATTTCCCGGATCTCGAGTTTGGTTCCTATCCGACGGAAGAGGATACCTCTGCAATCATTTTTGGAAGTACGATGCCATATGAATTCTATGATTTTAATTCCAGAGTGTTTCAGCCAAAACAGATAGATATCCAGAAGCAGAAGATACAGCTTCAATTTAATGAATATGCTACGGCTGAGAAAAAGAAAGCCTTTAGTCTTCCTTTGAAAAATATTGCGAAGATGGTACAGTCAAATAGTGAATTTGATTATAATGTTTATATGGATCTTGAATATTTTAAAAAGATCTATCTGAAATATTGTAATACGCTTTCCCTGGAAGACCGTAAAAAGGCGGTAAAATCGATTCAGGAATATCAGCAGATCAAGCTGAATGTAGATAACGTCAATAATGTGGAAGAGGTTCAGAATAAGATTGACGAGCTTGGTTTCCAATCCTATAGTATGATGCAATACCTGCTGCCATTACAGAAGGCTTCCGAAACACTTCAGATGGTTCTTGGTGCTCTGGGCGCTGTTGCCATGGTAGTATCTGCAATCAGTATCGCTAACACGATGGTAATGTCCATCTACGAGCGAACCAAGGAAATCGGTATTATGAAGGTACTAGGCTGTGCGGTTAATGATATCCGTAAATTATTCTTATTTGAAGCTGCTTTAATTGGATTGTTCGGCGGTATCATCGGAATATTGCTTGGCTATGCCGCCTCCTGGGGCATCAATAAATTCGGAGCACCGGTGTTCGGTTCCTTAATGTCGGGAAACTATATGTATGATATGACGAACACCAAGTTCTCAATCATACCAATCTATCTTCCATTGATGTCCCTGGTGATTTCCATCACTGTCGGGCTTCTGTCCGGATATTTTCCGGCCCGCCGTGCTACCAAGATCAGCGCAATCGAAGCGATGAAGACAGAGGGTTAATACGCTGCTTTTCTATTTATTATAACAGATATGACCTAAAACAGGTGTCAGAAGGCATAATCCTTCTTGACACCTGTTTTAGGTAGACAGATAAATGACAATTAGGACCAAGGAATCATGGAAACATCACAGGATCGAGGAATCATACAGGATCGAGGAATCATGGAAACATTCATTTGATTTTTCAATTAAGTGTGATATAATTCACGATAGACAGATTAGTCCTGTAAATTGAATTTTTTAATCTGCCATAACTGGCAAAGTTCCTGATCTGTCAACTTTACCACCGGTTAAAAGGCAGGCTCCCAGCCTGCTTAATTATATAAATAATGAGGTGATTCTAATGAGATGTAATGTTTGTGGAAGACTAATCCAAAATGAAGAAGCTAATTTTTGTGAATACTGTGGAAATTCTTTTCGAGAACAGAAGCAGTCATCTAATCATATACCTGCAAAAGAACAGGGGCTCCCATACGGTTTTAACCAAATATCTCCAGGAATGCCGGGACAATCAGACAACCGGGCGGCCGGTGCACCTTTTCCCGTAGAACAGGAAAGACAGACTTCTTTTATGAGCTGGATAGCTACTTATGGATTATTGTTTATTCCTATTTTCGGCTGGATTGTATTCATTGTTCTATTATTCATCTGGGCATTTAGTGATGCTACTCCGAAAAACAAGAAAAACTGGGCCAGAGCTACCTTGATATTCGTCGCAGTTGCAATCGTAGTATTCATTGTGTGGGCTATTATTACAGTATTACCGGTATACCAGGATATGTATCAGCAGATGCAAAACGGTACCTTCGATCCGAATACTTTCTATAGTGATTATTTAAAGAAGTATAATTAAAAACAGGCTTCATATTAATCAGAGATAATATATCAATAGCATGATGTCGGGGTCAAAAGTTAAAAATCAAGAATTCCTATATTGAATATGCACAAAATAATAGCATTCAAATGCTCTAAATGATGTTTCTGAAATACTTTTATTGTACAGTTTCACAATGAGTCATTTATGAAATGAGCTTTTGACCCCGATATCATAACATATTAATAATATATAAATTAGCAGGTAATTGTTAAATTCCATAGTTGTATCAATCGTATATTAAATTCCAATAATTATATTGTAATTCAATCATCCTATAAATCGATATTGTGAGGTAGATAAAATGAGTAAAGTCAGAACCAGATTTGCACCTAGTCCGACTGGAAGAATGCATGTCGGTAATTTAAGAACCGCTTTATATGAGTATTTAATCGCAAAGCATGAGGATGGAACCTTCATCCTTAGAATAGAGGATACAGATCAGGAGCGTCTTGTCGAAGGTGCGGTAGATATTATCTATCGTACAATCAAAGGAACCGGACTCATTCATGATGAGGGTCCGGATAAGGACGGAGGTTATGGCCCCTATGTTCAGAGTGAGCGCCAGGTAAGCGGAATCTATCTGGAATTTGCGAAGCAGCTTGTTGAGAAAGGAGCAGCTTATTATTGCTTCTGTACCAAGGAAAGGTTGGCGTCCTTAAAAACTACCGTTGGAAATACGGAGGAGGACGAGGAAGATGCAAAGGATGTTAAGGAGATTACCAAGTATGATAAGCATTGCCTCCATCTGAGTAAGGAAGAAATCGAAGCAAATCTTGCTGCAGGAATCCCTTATGTTATCCGCCAGAATAACCCGACTGAAGGCTCAACTACCTTCCACGATGCTATCTTTGGTGATATTACGGTAGATAATGAGGAACTGGATGATATGATCCTGATTAAGTCAGACGGTTTCCCTACCTACAATTTCGCTAACGTTATTGACGATCATTTAATGGAGATTTCCCATGTAGTCAGAGGTAATGAGTACTTATCCTCTACTCCGAAATATACCAGAATTTATCAGGATTTTGGCTGGGAAGAGCCGGTTTATGTTCACCTTCCGTTAATCACGAACGAGGAGCATAAAAAATTAAGTAAAAGAAGCGGTCATTCCTCATATGAGGATTTATTAGAACAGGGCTTCGTTTCCGAGGCTATCATCAACTTTGTTGCCCTCTTGGGTTGGAGCTCCGCTAATAATACCGAGATCATGTCATTAGAGGATCTGATCAAAGAATTTGACTATACCCATATTAATAAAGCTCCTGCAGTATTTGATATCATTAAGCTGCGATGGATGAACGGTGAATATCTTAAGAGCATGGATTTTGAGAAATACTATAATCTCGCCCTTCCATACATCAAAGAGGTAATTAAGAAGGAGCTGGATACCAGAAAGATGGCAGCGCTGGTTAAGACCAGAATTGAAACTCTGGTGGATATTAAGAGCATCATCGATTTCTTTGAGGAACTGCCGGAATATGATATAGAGATGTATACCCATAAGAAGATGAAGACAGATTCCGAAAGCTCACTGACTGTTCTTAAGGATCTGTTACCGAGATTTGAGGCTCTGGAGGATTATTCAGAAACAGGAATAGAAGCAGTGATTATGGGCTATATTGCAGAGAAAGGTATCAAGAACGGTCAGGGCTTATGGCCGGTAAGAACTGCTGTATCCGGTAAACAGTCAACGCCAGGAGGGGCTTATGAAATCATGAATATCCTTGGCAAAGAAGAGAGTCTTCGTCGTATCCGTATTGCAATTGACAAATTAAGCTAGTACGAAGCATTAAAATTAACTGATAATTAAACTTGTCTGAAATTTCATATGCGATATTCAAAAAGCCTCGGTGTAGCCCCACTACACCTACGTTTTTTGAATATTACCTATGAAACTTTATCCTGCGTTTACTCACCAGTTATTAAGAATGCGTTGTACTAGTAGCTTTATGCTTTACACGTTATTGACTAAATTCCCTGGCCTTGCGCTATTGTATTCCATATCGATTGGAAGCCAACGGCGCAGGGAGGGATAACACTATTTCAGACAACTAAGATATATAATTAAATCTGGTCATTTCATCTTTTCTGTATATCACGGATTCTGGTCATTTCCCGAATAGCAAATAATTGAATAATGAGTTACGCACTTTGATGGAGGATTATATGCAGATGAACGTAGCGCAGCTGGACGCTGTGCAGCACACAGAGGGACCTATGCTTGTGATAGCAGGTCCGGGTTCTGGTAAAACATTGGTAATTACTGAGAGAACCAGGTATTTAATCGAAAAATGTCATGTCCCGGAGGATCAGATCCTGGTTATTACCTTTACTAAGGCAGCAGCGACAGAGATGAAGGAACGCTTTCTCACCTTAAGAGGACAAAAGCATACCGGTGTCAATTTTGGGACTTTCCATGCTGTATTTTTTACAATTTTAAAACATGCTTATCGTTTCTCCGCAGCTAACATTGTGAAGGAAGATATGAGATATCAATACATGAAGGATATTATACATAAGCTGGAATTAGAGTTTGAAGATGAGAAGGACTTCATTGCGGATATTTTCTCTGAGATTAGCCTTGTGAAAGGGAGCAGAATTGATCTGGCTAATTATTATTCCATTTCCTGTTCCGATGAAGTATTCCGGGGAATTTATGCTGAGTATGATAAAAGACTGAGAAGAGCCAATCTGATTGATTTTGATGATATGCTTCTGTTGTGTCATCAGCTGTTATCTGAGCGGAAGGATATCCTGGTGCTGTGGCAGAATAAATTCCATTATATCCTGATTGATGAGTTCCAGGATATCAATCTGGTGCAGTATGAGATTATCCGGATGCTTGCCTTACCGCAGAATAATCTTTTTATCGTTGGGGATGATGACCAGTCCATTTATCGTTTTAGAGGTGCCAAACCGGAGATAATGCTGAATTTCCCTGTGGATTATCCGGATTGCAAGAAAATTATTCTTAACACCAATTACCGCTCTACCTCCAATATTCTGAAGGCCTCCGCACGACTGGTAAGCCATAATCAAAACCGCTTTGAGAAGATAACGGAGGCTGTCAGGGAAGAGGGTAAAGAGGTCGATGTCCGGCATTTTAATACCTTAACGGAAGAAAACCAGGCTCTGGCAGATGAAATATTAAGACTGAACAGAGAAGGTTACCCCTTGTCTCAAATGGCAATTCTGGTTCGTACCACACTGGGTTCCGGTGCTTTAATCCATAAGCTGATGGAATATAATATTCCATTTCAGATGAAGGATGCGCTGCCAAACCTCTTTGACCATTGGATTACTTCCGATATCGTCAGTTATATCAGGATTGCGATGGGGCAGGCGGAACGCAGTCTTTATCTTCAGATTATCAACAGGCCGAAGCGCTATATCAGCAGGGAGTGCTTTGACAGCACTGAAGTGGATCTGGAGGCGGTGAAGGATTACTATGAGGATAAAAACTGGGTACTGGAACGAATTGACCAGTTGGAATATGATCTGTCGCTTCTTAGCCGGATGAATCCCTATGCAGCAGTGAATTATATCCGAAGGGGAATTGGATATGAGGGTTATCTGAAGGAATATGCGGATTTAAGAAAAATAAAGCCTGAAGAGCTGATTGATATACTGGATGAACTGCAGGAAAGCGCCAGAGATTTCAAGACCTATGATGCCTGGTTTACTCATATGGAGGAATATAAGGAGGAACTCAAAAGACAGGCTGCAGAGAATAAAGAACGTAAGCATGACAGTGTAATGATTGCCACCATGCACAGCTCGAAGGGCCTTGAATTTCAGACGGTATTTATTATTGATGCGAATGAAGGAATAACACCGCATAAAAAAGCTGCCCTCGCAGCGGATCTGGAGGAAGAACGAAGGCTCTTCTACGTAGCCATGACAAGGGCAAAGGAGCTTTTATATATTTTCAGTGCAAAGGAACGTTATAACAAGGTGATGCAGTGGTCCCGCTTTATTGATGAAATCCAGGAAGAGAAGCAGGATAAGTTAAAACAATAATTCATTTCATCCAATTAAGGTAAGGAAAGGTTATTCTGAAAAGAGACTTACAAATGAATGGTATAAAAAGAAGCGTGTGCATAACAAAGAAATTATGCAACACGCTTTTTACTCAGTCCGATTTCTATAATCATATAGAAAGCTTTATCTAAGAGCCAGTCAAGAAATTATTCCTCTTCTTCTTCGTCCTCGAGTTCTTCATCGAACATATCATCATAATCCTGTGAATCTAACAGTTCTTCAAATGCATCAGCTACTGCTTCGAATTCATCATCATCGTCAATGTTAAGAAGCTGGGGTTCTCCGTCATCTTCCTGGATATAACGATATAAGAATACGTTATCGTCCTCTTCCTCGCCTTCCTCCGGCTGAAGTGCAATGTAGTCCTTGTTATCTACAGAGAAAATGTCAAGAACAATACAATTTAACTCTGTACCGTCATCTAATGATAATGTAATTGAATCATGTTCATACTCGTGATCATGTCCGCAGCCGCAACCGTGATTATGCTCGCTCATAATACTACCTCACTTTTTATATTTTATGCCAAGTGAATTCCATCAAAGTGAATACATGAGATTAGTGGGTTAATATGTCATGTGTTATAGCTTCACTTATTTGTAAACCCATCTTGTATGCCCCTGAAAAAATAAAGAGGAATATAACTAGAATGTACCAGATTGAGGTAAAAAATGCAAGTAGTAAAACTTTAAATTAACACAATTTCCAAGAAATACCTTCTAATAAAATGAACTGATTTTTCGACCTCCAACCCATGGAGATTCCCATAATGTACCATAGCATTTTCCCATAATGTATCAATCTACCGTGAATAACATGAATAACATGTTCTGTTACTTGGCAGAAACATATGTTTGTGCTATAATGTTAAATAAATCATAAGCATCTTATCTTTCATGATAGGATGCTTTTTTCTTGGCGAAGGAGCAGTAAGATGCAGGAAGAAACGAAAAACATAAGAATATCTGTACGAAGACTGGTTGAGTTTATCCTGTGCTCCGGAGATCTGGATAATACCAAGACCAGGAGTGATCCGGATGCAATGCAGGCTGGAGGCAAACTCCATCGTAAGCTGCAAAAGCAGATGGGAGCGAATTATACTGCAGAGGTACCACTCAGTATTACAGTTCCTGTTACCCGTGATGATATAACCTTTGAATTAACCATCGAAGGAAGGGCAGATGGTGTAATCAATAATAGTAATACAATTAAGGAAGACTTTACCGTATTGATTTTTGAAGAGGAGGAATCTAACCCTCCTGAGATTGTGATTGATGAAATCAAAGGCATCTATATGGAGCCGTCCCATTTGACGGAGCCCATCGGGGTTCACCGTGCCCAGGCCATGTGTTATGCTTATATCTATGCGACCAAATATGATTATAGCAGGATTGGCATCCGCTTGACTTATTGCAATCTGGAAACGGAGATGCTGCGATATTTTGAAGAGACTCTTACTTATGATGAGCTGAGTGTATGGTTTGACCATCTGGTGAATGAATATGCGAAATGGGCTGCCTGGCAGATCAAATGGACCGAGAAGCGCAACGCAGCGATTAAGGCAATGGATTTTCCCTTCCTATACCGGGAAGGACAGAAGGATCTGGTTACCGGAGTATACAAGACAATCCTTCGTAAGAAGAAGCTATTTATCGAGGCCCCAACCGGAGTCGGCAAGACGATATCATCGGTATTTCCTACGGTAAAGGCTATGGGGGAAGGTATTGTAGAGAAGATATTTTATCTGACGGCGAAAACCATTACCCGGACTGTGGCAGAGGATACCTTTAAGATTCTGGGCAGTCATGGTCTGGATATGAAGGTAGTTACGATTACGGCAAAGGAGAAGGTTTGTATTCTGGACAAGCCGGACTGCAATCCGGGGTCCTGCCCCAGAGCTAAGGGGTACTATGACCGTGTCAATGATGCGGTATTTGATCTGCTGACGAATGAAAATGATATTTCCAGGGATCATGTGACAGCATATGCTGAGAAGCACTGCGTATGCCCTTTTGAGATGGGACTGGACGTAACCCTTTGGTCGGATGCGGTCATTTGTGATTATAATTATGTTTTTGACCCGAATGTGTTCTTAAGGCGTTTCTTTATGAATGAGAAACCGTGTGATTATGTATTCTTAATAGATGAGGCACATAACCTGGTGGATCGTGCGAGGGAAATGTACAGTGCTATACTGTATAAGGACGACTTTCTGGAGGTTAAGCGGCTGATCAAGGATAAGAGCTCAAAGCTGTCAAAATTGATTGACTACTGTAATAATGATCTTCTGAAGTTGAAAAGAGACTGCGATGAATTTGAGGTACTGGATAATGTTGATGGTTTTGTGATGCATATAATCAGCATGATGACAGAATATGAGACATTTTTGCAGGAAGGTTTTATCACAGAAGGAAAGGAAGAAATTATCCGACTGTATTTGGATATCCGGCATTTCCTTAATATGTATGAAATCCATGATGATAAATATACGATCTATGCCGATTATGAGGAGGACCGCTTCCGGCTGAAGCTGCAATGCATGGATCCTTCGAAGAATCTGTGGAATTGCATGGAGAAAGGCCGAAGCAGCGTGCTATTTTCTGCAACCCTCCTACCGATTAATTATTACATGGAACAGCTGGGTGGGAAAAAAGAAGAGGATTACGCGGTCTACGCTCCATCCTCCTTCCTGCCGGAGAACCGTCTGATTATGATCGGCAATGACGTCAGTACGAAGTATACCCGCCGTAATGAGAAGGAATACCAGAAAATATATCATTATATTAAAGATTTTACCGAAGCAAGAACAGGTAATTACATGGTGTTCTTCCCTTCCTACCAGATGATGCAGGCAATCGAGGAATTAGCCGCCGGGGAGCTGGAAGGGCTGGTATCGCAAAGCAGCAGTATGACGGAAGAAGAAAAGGAATTATTCTTAGATGAATTTGTTGATGAACCGACAAGCAGCAGAATTGGTTTCTGTGTTATGGGAGGCATTTTCAGTGAGGGAATAGATTTAAAGAATAACAGACTGATCGGTGCAGTCATCGTTGGAACCGGTTTACCGATGGTCTGCAATGAACGGGAGCTGTTCCGGGGATATTTTGATGAGAAGAATGGCAATGGCTTTGACTATGCTTACCTGTATTCCGGTATGAATAAGGTTCTGCAGTCCGCAGGCAGAGTAATCCGGACAAAGGAGGACAGGGGGGCAATTCTTCTTCTGGATGAACGCTTCACACAGAAACAGTATTATAATCTTTTTCCGAAAGAGTGGTTTCCCAACGTCGCTGTAAATCAATATACGATGAAGAACCTGCTTACACAATTCTGGAATTCCATATAAAATAAAAAGGTTAAGGTAGCATCAGCCGAATCCGGCTTATCGTACCTTAACCTTTTTTTAAAAATGCAGATTACTATTTGAAAAACGGTAACTTGTTTCCTTCATAAGAAAATCTTTACCCGTGATTGCACGAAAGATGACATTGATCAGATAGTACAGAAGAGATCCGATTAATCCGCCGATGAAGGCATAGATTAAGTCATCAATATCACAGTATGCGCGCAGGAAGACAAATTGCATTGCTTCAATAAAGAAGGGAAGAAGCAGCAATGCGCATAATCTCGCCAGACGT
>Ga0207834_1000206_pt1 | contig 21225 bp, 16 predicted proteins | sample LuqExpMetagenom5_FD_187763 | JGI IMG/M metagenome (GOLD analysis project Ga0207834, IMG submission 187763) | Tropical forest soil microbial communities from Luquillo Experimental Forest, Puerto Rico - Sample 5 (SPAdes) | ecosystem: Environmental > Terrestrial > Soil > Tropical forest ...
AGGGGAAAATGGAAGCGGGAAAACCACTCTATCTAAGTTGTTAGTTGGATTATATCCACCAAGTAATGGAAAAGTACTTTATGATAACATATCTTTAGATAGTATTGACAAGAATTCTCTCTATACCTATATTTCTGTTGTTCCTCAAAACTTCGTGTCTTATAGACTATCATTGAGAGAAAACATTGCGATTTCAGATTTAAGTCATATAAATGATGATTTACAGATAAAAAATTCACTAAAATTATCTGGATTGGAATCCATAATAGATGAATTTGGTAATCTAGAAGAGCAATTAGGGCGTGAATTTGGCGGTACAGAGCTTTCGGGTGGTCAATGGCAAAAGCTCGCTATCGCTCGTAGCTTATTCAAATCAAGTGAGTTAATACTACTTGATGAACCAACAAGTGCCCTAGATCCTTTAATTGAGACAGAAATATTAACAAAATTTATTGATATTGCTAAAGAAAAAACTGCTATAATCATATCACATCGGGTCGGTTTATGTAAGCTGGCAGATAAAATCGTAGTTATGAGAGATGGTAAAATCTGTGAAATTGGAACTCATGAAACTCTTATTAAAAATAATGGTGAGTATACACGTTTATACATATCACAAGAACGATGGTATAGAGAAGAGTGTATGATATGATGGAGCACATTAAGAAAGATATCGCTTTACTAAATATTGAGCAGTATATGCAACTTAGGCCAGTTTTGTCGCAGATAATCTCTCCTTACGCTGTTATAAAAGGGGAGGCTTTATCATTACTTTGTTATAATAAGAAAAGTGTGAGAAGATCTCAGGACATAGATGTCCTTATTGAACGAAATAACTTGTCTATAATAGAGAAAGTTTTAATTAATAATGGATTCGAAGTACTTTCGAAATCAAGTAAAACAATAAATAGAGAAAATAGGATTATTTATCTTAGTCAATCACATCAGATTGAACCTTATATAAAGGAGACTAAAAATCACTATGTTCAAATTGACTTAAACTTCGATATATTTTGGGGAGAGTATACTAGCAAAAGAGTTGACATGAACGAGTTTCTCAGCGATACAATTGAAATGGAAATTTACGGCGCAAAAGTAAAATCATTGCCACCATTGAAGGCAATGATTCAGCTAATACTTCACCATTTCAAGGATATGAACTCCATATATTTACTTTCTACACGGAAGAGTATAAAGTTTGATATGTTTAAGGATGTGTATTATTTACTAAAAAATAATTACGAAGCTATTTCATTAGATAAGCTATATACTATAAGTGAGAAATATGAAATTATTCCCTACGTTTATTATATTCTTTACTATACAGGCATGTTATTCGACGATGATCTTCTTAAGAAGTATGTAACTGCATTTCAGACGCATGAGGGTGAGGAGTTGCTTAACTGCTATGGACTAAATGAATCTGAACGACGGAAATGGAAATGTGATTTCAAGACTCGTTTGGAATCAGAGAGCACATATGACTTAATAAAGGAATTTTTGACGGATAAGGATAAAGAAAAAATAGAAATTAATAGGAAGGTGTTTTTAGGTGAATAAAACGGAAAATATACAAAGTAAAATACTCGAAATCGTTAATGCAAATAATAAAAACAATGAAATAATGCTTGAACAGGTGGACATGGAGTTATCCGGATTGGGTATGGACTCTATAGATTTTATTCGCATTATAGTAGATCTTGAGGAAGCGTTTGGTTTAGAAATACCCGATGAGTATTTATTAATGACCGAGATGAACACAATTACAAAGATGCTAAATATAATTATATCTATACTCGAAGTATCGGATTCTAAAAATGAACAAATTAAAGTTTAGTTATATTTTTAGTGAGTAGAGAAAACATAAATTGTAATTTGTATAAAATTAATAATGAGTAAAAAACTGATAACATGGATATAAATTACAGGATAATAAAAAATAAAGAGTGTGTTATATCTGTTAGCTCCTAAACTTCAGTAAATTGATGCCATATTCAATATATATTGAAAAAAGGTACATATTAAAGTATCCTGTGCTTTGGTGAGGTGCTTAAAACCTTGCAGATCATACATGCTTGTTCTTTTTAGGGCAGGACATGTTTCACATTGATTACTGAGGAATACTTGAACGTTATGATGATATCATGTTATTTAGGTGGTTGGTTTATCTATATTTATATTTTAGATGTTTATCTTCTGCTCAATTCATGCTTTTTTAATTACGTCGAAAAAGGGAAGTGATAAATTTGAATATAGCGGTTGTTTCAAACATTATTTTGGAACCTCATCTTTTAACGATTATAAAGTCACGTTTCGGAAAAGAAGTTGAAATATTTCCTATCTCATATGGCGAACATATAGAAACTGAAAACAAGGACCTCCTTACCGAATCTGATATTATAATCGTTTGGTTAAATTTTGAAGCACTATTCCCTGATGTATGGAATATGTTGTATGAGAAGGTTAAAAGTGATCGAGAACTTATTGATAATGTATATCTGTTATGTGAAAGATTGTTTATTGATTTGATGACTCTCTCAAAAGCCAAATTAGTATGGTTTTTATTCGAGGATTATTACACAAAGATGTCATTTGTAGAAGGCAATCTTCCGTTATGCAACGCTCTTATTGATAGAATAAATGAAAATATACAAAGTATGGTAAGCGATAATTGTATAGCTTTTATAGACCTAAAGAGATTGATTGCTGAAGTTGGTATTATCTATTCCTATGATTCGAAAGGAAAATATCGTTGGAATGCACCTTATTCTCAAAAACTAGTTAATACTGCAGTCGATGAAATATATAAACGCTTTTTGATTGAACAAGGTATCACAAAAAAATGTCTTATACTTGACTGTGATAACGTTCTGTGGGGGGAAATCATCTCTGAAGATGGAATTAAAAACATAAAACTTGGTAGCTCTGCTTTTGGACGAGCTTATCAAGACTTTCAAAGGTTTGTGTTATCACTTTATTTTCACGGAGTGATCCTTGCCATTTGTAGTAAAAATGATATGTCCGATGTGATGACAATGTTTCGAGAACATAGTGAAATGATTTTAAAAGAGAAACATATAGCTTGTTTTCAAGTAAATTGGGATAATAAAATAAATAACATCAAGAAGATCGCAAATACGTTAAACATCAGTCTTGAAAGCATGGTTTTTATTGATGATTCACCTATTGAAATTGAGGCAGTAAAGGCCATGTTACCGGAAGTATCGACTATTTTATATAAGTTTGAAACGGTATATGAACAATTATCCTGTTTCAATTTGAGTAGCAATATCGATCTAAGTCGTATTGAAAAACGAAATGAAACATATCATACTACTCAAATACGCGAGGGATTTAAATCTAAGTATAATAGTTATGATGAATATATAGCTGCCCTTAATGTCAAAATAGATATTCATGAGGCAAATCCTATTGAATTCAGTCGGATTTCTGAGATTACTCAACGGACTAACAAATGCACCAATGGCAAGAGGTACAGTATTACCGAAATTCGAGAAAGAAGCCATAATCCTGCGGTAAAACTATATTCTCTTATTGCTTCTGATTGCTTTTCAGATCTAGGGCTTGTGGGGACTATAGAAGTTGAAAACGATACTTTAACTCTGTTCAGTCTTTCCTGCCGAGCTTTAGGTAGAAAGATTGAAGAAAGAATGTTGTCTTTTATATCCGATATGTTTGAGATCAAAAATATCGAATTCTACACCACTAATAACAATAAAAATATAGAGGAACTATTATTTGGATATTTTGATATCAAAAATAAGATGTGTTATACGAACTAAGACACCAGATATTAGAATAATACGTTTGATTTTTAGAATTCAGACTTATCTAGCCATTCTTATAATTTTAAATAGTCAGACAATACCATTTGTTCGGAGTGTCTATCAGAAGTGGTAAAGTCAGGGAGGCGATTGACATTATGTTAATGTTTAAAAATATGAAGTGTTGTGACATATACGAAAACTATCTTAAAAATTACTATGAACATCTTTTTGGTATTCAAACGTGTGGCAGACTATATTTAAATAATCGTCCAGGACAGGCTATTTATGAACCAACACCATATCGGTATTTGGTGAGCTATTTTCGTAAACATCCATTTGAGAAAGGGAAAGGATATGTCGATTTTGGATGTGGAATGGGTAGAACTGTTTTTTTAGCTGCACATTTTGGGTGCACACAATCCATTGGTGTGGATGTGAATGTAGATATGTATAATCAGGCTGTAAAAAATAGGTCGCACTTTGAAAAGAAAAGAAAGCAACATGAAGAAGTTTCATTTTTTCATTGTCCAGCAGAATCTTTTCTGATTAAAGATTCCTATTGCTATTTTTATTTTTTTAATCCTTTCCATTTAAAGTATTTTATTAAAACAATTAATAATATTCTTAGATCCTATCAGGCGAGTCCGCGTAAGATACGACTTATCCTCTATTATGTAGCAGAAGAGTATATAAGATATCTCTCAAAGCAAACTGAATTTCAACTATTGGAATCCATTTTCTATAGAGAAGGAGCTTGTTTTCAAATTTATACTATAAAGGCATCAAATATATAAGAGATAACTTAATTTTTTTCGATAAATATTGTCTGCTCTGAATCAACATCTTTAATGAGACATAATCATTTAAGGACCTAATTAATTCTACCTTCTGCTGGTCTTTAATGTATTAGAATAATTATTTGTAATTGACATTGTTTCATTTTTATTACTTTTCAGAAGGAATTTTTAAGCTCAGAAAGGCTTTTTGGTTATACGGCATAGGCATAATATCAAGAGCATATACAAGGATGGGAAGCAGCCTAAACGCTAATTCAAATTATTTATAGGATAATTTTTCATCATCTTGGTTGCTAGCTTGGTTTTTCTATTATAAATACCAATAATAAATTAAGAAAAATGTATCATGAGTATACTTACATTCAGGTTTTGTATACATCTAGGGAGAAGTAATTTATACTTGATGAAAGGAAAATTATGAGTAAAAATAATAGTCATGTACTTCCAACAAAATATCCATTAATAACTTCATTTCCCAGACATGCAAATATTTTTTCAATTCTGCAAAATGATGAGCTTATATTAGGATGGTTTTTTGAAAACTATATTTCACTTCAAATAAACAAAATATCTGATTTGAAATTAGATTTTCACATAGGATATGATAGTATTACAATATTGAAATATTGTCCATTTATTATTTATGATCTTCAAGATAGAGTTCTTATTGATCTAGCTTATTCTGATATACTGGATTATTTTATTGATAAAATTGATCAAGATATATATTTATATTTTATGGTAGACAAATTCTATATATCAAACTACAGACAGGAATATGGAAAAAAGCATATATATCATGACATTTTGATTTATGGATACGATAAAGAAAAGCAGGTTTTTTACGGAGCAGATTTTTTTAAGGGTAAATACTCGCAGGAATTGATTTCTAATGATGAACTAAGAAATGGATACTTAGCATTGAACATTATAATTAAGGAAGACTGGTTAAACGGGGTAGTGGAATTAAAGCCGAGTAATACAAGAGTTTATGATTTAAACATTCATAAAATAAGAAGGAATATTACTGAATATCTGGATTCTAAGAATCCAACTATACATAATGAACTTTTGTTTTGTTATATGACAGATGATTACTATATTTATGGACTTAGTATTTATCATATTTTAAATAAATATATTAATAATATTATTGATAATAATAATGATAAATATAATGTAGATATCAAACTCTTTCATGTGTTGTATGATCACAAGAAAATGATGACAATGCTTGCAAAATATTTACAGTATGAAAAATACTTTAAAAATGAAATCAATTATGTTATTTTGTTTGATGATTTACTGAAAAAGACTATGATTCTAAGAAATAAACTATTAAAATATAATGAAAAAAAGGATAAGAATATACTACTAAGTAGTATTAATATATTAATAGATATACAGAGTACCGAAGAGTATCTTTTAGAAAAATTTATAATAGATATAGATGAAAAAAAGAGCATAAGCCATGAATTCAGTTCTAGTGAATCTCAAGTTGTATTGTTAGGGAGTGATAATGAGACTAAAGGAGATTGGATTACAAAGTATGGCAAAAAAGGATTTGATATTTGCTGTGTTGGTAAATCACACCCAAAAGAAATAGAGATGGTAATTCGTTATGATTTTAGGTATTGTAACGAATATGATACTTTTGATAAACGAGCTTGTCAATCATTGCTAGATAAAAATAGAATTTCAGCGAGTTTTGTCGGAGTCCCTAATAATGTGATCGAAATTGAAATTAAAACATTAAATGATAACCAAATTGTATCAATATATTTCCTTGACTGGTATAGGGGTAATGCGCCGTTATTAATAAATGCCGAGGATGCAAGTTCAGGAAAAGTATTTCATAGTTTAAGTCTTGAAGATTGTGGAAACGGTACATATCTCCGCTATCGTGTATCTGGGCATGTTTTATTTAAAATTTTACCAGGGAAAGAAGATACTTCTGCTTTTTTTACAGGTATTTTTGTTGATTAAGTATTTATGTAGAAAAGATAATTGAGGATTCAATTTCAGAATATATAACAAAATTGATTCGGTATATTTTAATTGTCATCTACAATTATAAAATACTAGTTTTATTCCATATATATAGAATTACGTATAATCCAATTATCCTATTAGTGGGGTGGTTGGATTTTTTTCTTTCTCCCAATTATTTTTCTTGGGGTAATCTTTATTGCTCCGTTATAGTTTAATAAATAAGCACTTGGATTTGTTCCTATAAAATAACATCGAAGATGACAGTTTTAAGGTGACTTAGACCACAGTTTTTCGGTTTCACTGGTAATAAGTTAGTAAACGACTAGAACCATTAGTTCATTAGACGTTTACATTTACGTGAAACGCAGCCGGAATACTTGTGGAAAACAACAGTGCAAAAATATTTTTCTAGGAAGTATCTATCATGTACTTTTTCAGAATCGAAATTCCCAAGTACAAACATGACTTCTGTATCATTAGCGATGCAGGACATGTCGTAACTGCTCCATTTTGAATATTCTTGTGCGGCAGAGCCGCTGTTCCGGTGTGGTGAGCCACCTTTCCGGAATGAGCCGAGCCACACTGTTAACGTTTATTAAATGTAAGTCTACTCACACTTGGATTTATCAAAACCTTATCTCTCACACATTGAGATATCTCTAGTAGGATCAATGAGTGAGATATTAATTCTGTATGCATCATGAACTATACGGTCTAGAATAGCATCGGACAGTGGATTGCTTCTCCACCCAACTGCTCATACCAGCCATCGCTCTGGTATTGAGAACAGAATACTGTAGATGATTTCTTGCGTCTCCTATGGAGAAGTTCAAATATATCTTTTTGTTCCTTCTCATTTGGCTTAAGTAGGAGCCATTCATCAATGATAAGAAGAACTGGATTTGCATACTTTGCCATGACTTTCTTATATGTCTCTTCGTGCCGTGATATTTCTAGGTCTATGAGAAGGTCAGGAAGCCGGACATATTTTGTATTAAAATGCTGCTTGCAGCCTTCCATACCAAAGGCACAAGCCATGTAAGTCTTTCCACTACCTACCTGTTGCGCCGGCAATAAATAGGTTCCGGTGTTCAGATATATATTCGCAGGTTGCTTACCTTTGTATAAGGGCTTTGTTTAACTTGCGTCCTGAAGTGTAATTGATATCACAGATATGTGCATCTGGCTGATCGAATTCAGCATTCCGGATTAACCTTTTAAGACGGTTACTTTTGCGACTGCTAAATTCAATATCCACCATCATACCAAAACGATCCTCAAAGGGAACATCCTTCATCTTTGAATCACTCAGTTGGGTACGGAATGCATCAGCCATTGTTGTTAGGCGCATTTCAATTAATTTATTAATCGTACTTTGGTTAGTCATATGTAATTACCTCCTGTAATAACCGGCACCTCTGGTGATGCCGTACTTATTCTGTGTGGATTCTAATGGTTGTTCTTCTGATGTAGGCTTTTCCTGACCAGCTGTGAGTATATTTTTTGTACTCTAATAACTTGGTGTCGCTGTATAGCTCAGAGCCTTTTCGCAGGCAGCTTCTAATCGTTTGACTGAATATTTGTAAGCCAGTTTCAGAGTCCCATGCAGCCTTTATAAGCTTGCTGTTCCACACGTTTGGAGGTTAGAATTGCATCCACTACCTTGTACGTATTGATTCCAATTCGCTCAGCCCATTTGCGGAACCGATCACCGTTCCACTCCAAATATTTCTGGTGATCTTCAGGCATATGCTCAACGGTAGTGTCGTACTGTCCCTTCAAACCATGAAGCCTTCGATGGGACGCGATGCGGTTATGATTGTAGAAGATTTCAATTGTTTTATCTGTTACCCTTACATCGACTTTACGTTATATATATTCATATGGAACTGAGTATAGCATTCCTCGATAGATATGTGATAATTGAACTGAACGGTGGCTTGTTTCCATTCCGCCAGTTCGTAAGAGGTAGCAGGTAGGGGAGCCAGTAATGGCAGTTCTTCGTCGCGGAAGAGGTCCAATCGGCTACCTTCTTTCTTTTGAAAGAGCTTTTTATTGAACTCGTCCAGCTTTTCATTAATAGATCGATTTAGTTCAGCTAGAGAAAAGAACTGTTCATTCCGAAGTGCAGCTATGATCCAAGTAGATATGTTTCCGACACTTCCTTCTGCATTAGGTTTATCTTTTGGTTTACGAACCCGTTCCGGAATAATGGCAGTTCCATAGTGCTCTGACATTTCGTGATACACGATGTTTAATTGCTGATTATACCAGCCACAATTATGAACAACGGTCGTCTTGTAGTTATCGGGAACCAGTATTTTTGCAACGCCACCGAAGTATTCATACATATGAACATGTGCTGCAATCCAAGCTCGCTGTTTCTCATTAATGAATGCTTCCGCATATGTAAACTGACTATAAGTCATAACACCAATGAATATGTAGGCATTAATGATTTCGCCAGTATCAAGATCAATGATATGTGCTGGATCTCCGGCCCGATCAACTTCCACTTGTTCTCCTGGCTTCCGGTTGATATGCATGGTAGCGCGGCGTTTCTGTTCATCCTGTTGAATGTAATAGCAGAACTGAGAATACATGAGAGGTTCTTCATTATAAAGTCGGCACTCCTCCATATATTTCGTCCACAGGAGCTTTTTACTGACACCATTGCGGAGTAGTTCTTTGCGGATGTGAACAAAGTTGGGTATACGCTTGGTCTGAATGCCTGTACCTGACTTAGGGAATAAAATCCCTTCTAACACTGCATCAGTATGTTCATCCTGACTATTAAGTCTGAGAATCTCACGATATTTAGTCATAATAATGACCTCCTTTATAATGAATTTGCATCAAATGGATGCATAGATTCATTATAAAGAAAAAGTATGTGAGTGGCTCATTTATTACCGATATGTTGGCTCATAAAAAACCGGAAGGGTGGCTCACTATGACCGGACAGATGGCTCAAATATAGCAAGATTATTTACATTTACCATCAATAACAAGCATAATAGGTTTGATGAACTTAAAACAGTTCTTCAATCTCTGGATAATCAAGATGAAACAAGAATAGGGTTTTAATCTACTGGTCATTATGCTTTAAACCTGAAGTTATTCCTTGAAAAACCCACTACAGCTTTATGGAACTTAACCCTGCTCACCTTGCTAAGTTTAGAAGTCTCAGACTATTAGGCGCACCAAGACTGATGCAATAGATTGCACTTCCATTCCACGCTGGTTAATGACGGTTGAATACAAACCCTATCCAATAGGATTCTATCATACATATTCGATAAAATTATTAACTCACTTACGCGATTCTCTTGTAAGGCAACGCAACTTCTACATTGTTAAATAACAAATGTTTTGAAGCATATAATTCTGAATTTAACCCTTCTTTGATAATAAATTTGGAGTAACAGCTCTTTATCTTTTTGAAAATAAGGAACAGCTGAAAAAATGGCACATATGAATTCTCTCCAAACAATCTTCACAAATAGTGTAGTTGCTGCCAGTAATACCTTTATTCCCTAGCTTCTCTACTATGACTTTTGAAAGGTTTATTTAAAGCTGATAAAATTGTACCAACTAGAAAATCAAATCATTATTTATACGTATCACTTTCCCACAGATACTTGGAACTATCAAGCACATCTATGATTGCTTTAAGTGTCAGTTCGTATTCCGTTTTGAGCTCAAATATTTCATCAGAAGTTGGAAGTGTTTCTGCAGTATCATTGGCAAATGCAGTATGCATAGAACAAAGCTGAAGGTATAATTTCCGAATGACTTCAACTAATAGATATATGGTATCTTTTTTACCTACAACACAGATGCGATTGTAGATGCAAGAACGAACAAAGTAATCTTTCTTCATCATACCGCTGGCTAGAATACGTGCTTCGATAGCTTTTCTTTCGTAATCAGATACTCTGAAACTAATGGTTGGATTTTTGTGTTTATTGCTCATGTAAAAGTCCTCATAACTTTCTGCACTTATATGTGCCGTGTTTGTGTAATGAGAGCTCTATGGCAATTTGCAAGCCACAATTAGCAACTATCGGTGGGAAAGGATAGTTGCGATTAGTAGCAAAGTAGTAGCAGAAGTAAAAGAAAAGTCCGGGAACACCTTATTTAATAGGTTTCCCAGACTCGTCGTTACTATTCCCACTCAATCGTAGCCGGTGGTTTACCTGTGATATCATAGCAAATTCTATTTACATGTTTAACTTCATTAACAATTCTGTTAGAAATCTTACCGAGTAAATCCCAAGGAAGCTCTGCGAACTCTGCAGTCATGAAGTCAGTTGTTGTTACGGCTCTTAATGCAACCGTATAGTCATAGGTTCTCTCGTCACCCATAACACCAACACTTCTTAAGTTTGTCAGTACCGCAAAATATTGCCCAATCGAACGATCTAAGCCTGCTTTTGCGATTTCCTCGCGGTAGATATAATCGGCATACTGAAGGATCTTGATCTTATCAGGAGTTACCTCACCGATGATACGGATTGCGAGACCAGGGCCGGGGAAGGGCTGTCTGTAGACAAGCTTTTCCGGGATACCAAGTTCTAATCCGGCTTTTCTTACCTCGTCCTTGAAGAGGTTGCGAAGAGGCTCGATGATTTCCTTGAAATCAACATAATCCGGAAGACCGCCTACGTTATGGTGACTCTTGATCACGGCCGATTTGCCAAGACCGCTTTCGATAACGTCCGGGTAAATAGTTCCCTGAACAAGGAAGTCTACGGTACCTATCTTCTTAGCTTCTTCCTCGAATACACGGATGAATTCCTCACCGATGATCTTTCTTTTTGTTTCCGGTTCGGATACACCGGCTAATTTATCATAAAAACGCTGTTGTGCATTGACACGGATGAAATTAACATCAAACTGTGTGGTGAAAATCTGCTCAACCTCGTCGCCTTCATTCTTACGAAGTAAGCCGTGATCAACAAAGATGCAGGTGAGCTGTTTTCCAACCGCTTTACTGATCATAACAGCAGCAACAGAAGAGTCAACACCGCCGGAAAGCGCACATAATACTTTCTTATCACCGATTTTCTTTTTTAAGGAAGCTATCATCTCTTCGGCGAAGGAAGACATAACCCAGTCACCGGAGCAGTTACATACTTTATATAAGAAGTTGTGGAGCATCTTTGTACCTTCATGGGTATGAACAACCTCAGGATGGAATTGTACTCCGTAAAGATTTCTTTCTTCATCCTCTACTGCTGCGATAGGGCAGGAATCAGAATTTGCGATTACCTGAAAGCCGGCAGGCAGCTTCTCTACATAGTCGGTATGACTCATCCAGCAGATGGTGTTTGCAGAAATCTCATGGAATAACTTAGATACTGTATTGACATTAACCTCAGTACGTCCATATTCTCTGAGTGGAGCTTTGGATACTTTACCTGCTAAGAGAGAAGTCATCAGCTGGCAACCGTAGCAGATACCGAGAACAGGGATGCCTAAAGAGAAGATTCCCGGGTCACAGCTGGGTGCATCAGGCGCATATACGCTGGCAGGTCCTCCTGTGAAAATGATGCCTTTTGGTGCTATTTCCTTTATACGGTCAAGGCTGGTATTGTAAGGAAGAACCTCACAATATACATTACATTCTCTGACTCTTCTGGCAATCAGCTGATTATACTGCCCACCGAAGTCAAGTACGATAACCATTTCTTTTTCCAATTGACAACCTCCTATAAATCTGATAAATCGGTGTTTTAAGTTCTTTTATTAAAAATGTAGATACATAATACAACATTTTTTATAAATATGCTAGTCCAAATATTAGTTTTCTCCGATATATATAAACATAACGATAGAATAATTAATTTTTAGTGAATTAGCACAGCATAAGAGCAGCAAATACTGCTTGTTCTGCAAATTCTTATAACGTATATATTTTATGTTTACAAAACAACTATATCATGATAGTATTTACATATTGTTACAATGTATAGTATTCACTAGAATGAATGGCTCTGTAATGGGGGGATTGAGTATGAGAGGAGAATTATCAGGGGAATTATTTGGCTGTATACCTGAGATAGACTTTAATACAGGTTATCGATATTTCCTTGGAAATATGGATAATTATGCAAAAGCACTCATGTCCATACTAAAAAGCATTAAATCAAAACTACCGCTTCTTCAAACCATGAATATCACGCAGGAATATGAAGGATTGCGCATCATCACACAGACCTTGAGAATAATGCTTGGCAATATTGGTGCGTCAGAGCTTTCGGAGGTTACATATCAACTAGAAACAGCACTTCTTAATAACGATATATCCTATATTCGGGAAAATCTGATGGGATATATTTATAGCCTGGCTGAATTATCGGAGCATCTTGAGAGTTTATTAAAGAACTTGGATGTGAAAAATATGGCTAAGGAAAACGAGTCAAATTCCTGCTTCATAAAGAGAGATTTTACGAAGACAAAGGAGAGCATCAAGCTTTCTAACAGTTTGCTTGACCGTAAGATTATATAGGTACTGGATATCGATAGAATGAATAAGGAAAGAGTCCTCCGCTACTGGGAGAACTTATAGCTGTTAATAATCTTTCATAATCTATAGAGATATAACAATGGTAGGTTGTTATGACGGATATAATTTATGATATGGATAATAAGAAAATATCATTATTTACTGAATTTTGGGAGAATTTCAGCTGAATTTCACTATGGATATATTAAATTGAGTATTGCAAATAAATCCGGATTCGATTATATTGATTATGGATTGATAAAGCGTTAAAGCATCACAACAGTAAGATAAAGGAAATAGTTCATACTTGGGGGTATATCCGATGGGATGCTGTCATCTTTTTGATGAAGGACTACTTCGCTTGTGCTGGTTGAAGCAATCCAGTTTATTATTGAAAGATTTGGAGGCGAATTTCATTGCTGGAAAAGTTAAAAAAAGAAGTATATGATGCTAATATGGAGCTTCAGGAGAAAGGTATGGTTATCTATACCTGGGGAAATGTAAGCGGTATTGATAGAGAAAAGCAGCTGGTAGTAATTAAGCCAAGCGGAGTTGATTATGATACCATGAAACCTGAGGATATGGTAGTAGTGGATCTGGAGGGTAATGTTGTAGAAGGTCATTATAAGCCTTCCTCCGATACGCCTACACATCTTGTCCTTTATAAGAATTATCCAGAGATTGGCGGAGTAGTTCATACACATTCTACCTGGGCGGTAACCTTTGCACAGGCAGGCATGGCAGTACCTGCATTAGGAACCACTCATGCAGATTATTTCTATGGTGACATTCCCTGTACCCGTGAGCTGACGGAGAAGGAAATCAACGAAGCTTACGAAATGAACACCGGTAATGTCATTATTGAAACAATAGGAGATATTGATCCCATGGCGATACCGGGAATTCTGGTGAAGAATCATGGACCCTTTGCCTGGGGAAAGACTCCGGCAGGATCAGTTTATAACACTGTAGTTCTTGATAAGGTAGCTGAGATGGCGTATAAGACCATGACCTTGAATCCCCGTGTTCCCCGTGTTTCCCAATACCTTCTGGACAAGCATTATTTCAGAAAACATGGTGCAAGCGCATATTACGGACAAGGTTCTGAGGATCACTAAATATTAACAGAGTATCATAAAATAATAAGGGAAAAGTAAGGGGAATGCTGCGGGCAGCATTCCCCTTGCTTTTTTATTTGCGCGTTAGCAAATACGAGCAAAGTGAGCAAACAAGAATGTTTACTCAAAACAAGAATGTTTACTCAATGCAAGATTACTTACTCAATATAAGATTGCTTACTCAATACAAGATTGTTTACTCAATGCAAGATTGCTTACTCAATACAAGTTTGCTTGCATAAATACAAACACACATAACCCGGTAGAAACTTGCGAAGCGTTTTTCTACCGGGTTTAATTCATGATAATAAGATGCTGCTTGCGAGCTGAGGTAAAGCCTGCTTATACCAAGCCTTATTACCTACTAAAACCGTATAGTAATGATTTAGCTTCAAGGCTATAACGCTGCCTTCTGACCTTTGTCTCCACGTTTGCGGTTACGGACTTTCTTTACGCTCAGGGTTTTATCATTATACTGGAAGGCTTCACTGTTCTGGTTCAGGGCTACTGCATAGCATACGGTATCATTCTTCTCAAGGGTAATTCCCTTCACACCGCGGCTGGTCTTTTTGAGCTCACTTACTTCAGAAAGCGGGAAGCCAAGGGATAAACCCTTCTCAGTAAGCAGGATTACCTTCAGATTATCTGCAAGTACATCTTTAGCGGAAAGCAGGTTAATGGCTACCACTTCATCCTTATCTTCTAATTTGGTTGCATTGATTTGTGAACGGTTTGTCTCAAATTCCACTCCGGATACCTGCTTGATATATCCGTATTTGGTGGTGAATAGAAGCTGGGACTCAAATAGCTGCTCGAAGGAAGTATATAGAATTACGTTTTCCTTATCCAGCTTGCATAAGGTGTGGATCAGGACACCCTTATCCTTCATCTTGCATCTTGGGATGCTTTCGGCTTTTACCTGATTCATATTGCCCTCGGCGGTAAATACGCAGAGTCTGTCCGTATTCTTCATCTGAATGATATGTACATATTCTTTCAGATTCTCTTCCGAAGCTCTTGTGTAGCTTGTGATATCAATCGATTTCGTATAGCCGAAACGGTCAATCAACACGTAGATATCTTCAATCTTAACCTCTTCCACATAATCGGAAATAGTAGCATTGGCAAGAGTTGTCCTTCTGGAAGAATGGAAGATTTTCTTGTACTCTCTTAAGCGGGATTTAATAACCTTATATAATTCTTTGTTATCGCCGAGAATCTTCTTGTATTCCTCGATGGACTTATTCAGTGAATCATTCTCATCATGAAGTTTTAAAATCTCTAAGCCGATTAATTTGCTTAGCTGCATCGTAAGAATTGCTTCCGCCTGGCGCTCAGTAAAATCGAGGGTTTTTGCTTCTTTTTCTGATTTTGCCGATTTGAACTTAATACCTTCAGTGTTGCCTTCCATTAAGCAGGCTTTTGCCTGTTTGATGGAAGAGCTTCCCCGTAATATTTCAATGATCAGATCGATGACATCGGTAGCCCGGATTAAGCCACCGACAATCTCCAGACGCTTGATGGCTTTATCTAAGAGATATTCGTACTCTTTAGTATAGAGTTCTACCTGAAAATCTACGAATTCACTGATGATGGTTTTCAGGTTAAATATGATCGGCTGCTGATCCTTTACGGCCAGAAGGTTAGCGGAGTAAGTGTCCTCCATCGAAGTCTTTTTATAGAGACCATTCAAAAGGTTGTCCAGGTCACGGTCCTTTTTCACTTCAATGACAACACGGATACCTTCTTTGGAGGATTCGTCACGGATATCATAGATTTCGTCAAAAACCTTATCCTTCATCAGATTGGCAAGACCCTCAACCAGCTTGGTCTTATTGCCTGCAATCGTATAGGGAATTTCGGTGATTACGATGTTCTTCCTTCCATTATCTCCATTCTCTATCTCTACCTTGGAACGGATGCGGACTTTACCTTCGCCGGTTTCATATAAGGCTACAAGATCATCCTGATTGATTATGGTACCACCGGTTGGAAAGTCGGGTGCAGGAATATACTCCATCAGTTTCCGGATCGTGATATTCGGATTATCCATATATGCAATAACGCCATCGATTACCTCATCCGGATTATGGGGCGGGATATTGGTTGCCATACCTACCGCGATACCGGTGGTTCCGTTAATCAGCAGATTAGGAATCATGGCAGGTAATACGGTTGGCTCTTTTTCACTGTCATCAAAATTCGGAATAAAGTCTATCAGGCCTTTCTCCAGATGGTCGAGCAGTGCCATAGCACCTGGGGATAATCTGGCCTCGGTATAACGCATGGCAGCCGCTCCGTCACCGTCAATGGAACCAAAATTACCATGTCCGTCAACAAGAGGAACCATCAGGGAATAGTCTTCCGTCATACGAACCAGCGCCTCATATATGGAGCTGTCTCCATGGGGATGGTATTTACCCATGGTATCACCGACAATACGTGCACTTTTTCTATGTGGCTTCGATGGATCGAGACCCAGCTCCACCATCGAATAAAGAATTCTTCTCTGCACCGGCTTTAAGCCATCACGAACGTCCGGCAAAGCTCTGGCTATGATTACGCTCATCGCATAATCGCGGTAGCTGTTCTTCATCTCTTCAGAAAAATCCATCTGGATAATCTGATCGGTTGTCTTCTTCATCATTGATTAACCTCCATTAAATTAAATATCTATCTTTGCGTACTTTGCTTCTTCAATGATGAAGCTGCGTCTTGGGGGAACATTGCTGCTCATGAGCATTGTGGTAATCTCATCAGCTTCCACGGTGTCACTGATGGATATCTGCGCCATAATTCTGGTTTCGGGATCCAAGGTTGTTTCCCAGAGCTGATGTGCGTCCATTTCACCAAGACCTTTGTAACGCTGGAGGTTTAATATCTTATTACCTTCTATTTTACGGAATTTCTCTAATTCAAAATCATTATAAAGATATTCGGATTGTTTTGCTTTCTTTCCTTTTGCGGTTGTCTCATATTCCACCTTGTAAAGCGGTGGCATTCCCTTATATATTTTGCCTTCCAGGACGAGCTCCGGCATAAAACGATAGAAAAAGGTGAGCAGCAGAGTGCTGATATGAGCACCATCGACATCGGCATCGGTTAAAATGATGATCTTATCATAGTGGAGCTTTGTAATATCGAAATCATCTCCAATTCCGCAGCCGAAGGTGGCAATCATCGCTTTTATTTCATTGTTTAGGAGTATTTTCTCAAGAGTCGCTTTCTCGACATTCAGTATTTTGCCTCGAAGTGGAAGAACGGCCTGTGTACGGCGGTTTCGTGCGGTCTTAACCGTGCCGCCCGCGGAGTCACCCTCTACGATATATAATTCGCATTCCTCCGCTTTCTTGGAGGAGCAGGAAGCAAGCTTACTCCTGGTATCCACATCGCTTAACTGCTTCATGACAGCGGTTCTGGCTTTATCACTGGCACGTCTTGCGTTGAAGGACTTCAGGGAATTGTCCAGGATACTCTTAAGGACCTCGACATGCTTGTCAAACCAGCGCTGGGCTTCCGTGGAGAATACATCATCCACTGCACTCTTGGCATCGGTATTGCCAAGCTTGGTTTTCGTCTGACCTTCGAATTGGGGATCGGGATGTTTGATAGAAATGATGGCAACAAGACCGTTACGGATATCCTTGCCGTCAAAATTCTCGTCCTTCTCCTTCAGGACATTCAATTCCCGGGCATATTGGTTCATGACACGGGTCAGACCGGTCTTAAAACCAGTCACTAAAGTACCGCCATCAACGACGTTGATGCGGTTGCAGTAAGCATTGATCTGTTCCGAGTAGCTGTCCGTATACTGTAGTGCGATTTCTACCTCAATGTCACCGCTTTTTCCTTCCAGATAAATGGGCTCCTCATGGATGGGCGTCATTTCCCGGGTAAGATAGGAGACAAAGCTCTTAATACCGTATTCCTCCTGATAGCTTTTTGTTGTTCCGGTAATCTGATCTGTAAAGTTAATCAGAATATTCTTATTAAGAAAAGCGATTTCTTTTAACTTCTTATGTATGATATCGGCTTTGAATTCCACTGTCTCGAAAATGGTATCGTCAGGATAGAAGATTACCTTGGTTCCGGTGTCTGATTTGTTACATTTGCCGACCACCGGTAATAGACCCTCCTCCAGGGCCACGATGGGGTGGCCACCATTGATATACTCGTCCCTGTATATCTTGCCGTCTCTCTTTACTTCGATAATCATTCGCTTTGAGAGGGCATTAACTACGGATGCACCTACTCCATGAAGACCTCCGGATACTTTGTATACGGAGTTACCGAATTTGCCGCCGGCATGCAGTATGGTATATACGACACGGACGGTTGGAATATGCTTGGTAGGATGGATGTCGACAGGTACCCCACGACCATTGTCGCATATCTCGATTCCGCCATCTTTTAATAAAGTGATATCTATTTTTGTACAATAACCCGCCAGATGTTCGTCAATACCGTTATCAACGATTTCCCAGATTAAGTGATGCAGGCCTCTGGAGCTGGTACTACCGATATACATACCGGGTCGTTTCCTTACGGCTTCCAATCCCTCTAATACTACGATTTGGCTTCCGCTATACTGTTCCATTATGAAAACCCCTTTTGATATATTATTTTCGGAAACTTGAACAGGGTTAAGATATACCCTTGTCCATTGTTTCTCTTGGATTATATCATAAGCTCCAAAAGATTTCCACTTAAATTGCAATCATACGTTCGGACTACTACGCTGCAGAACCGTAAAAGCCAGTAGAATCCATATGTTAGAAAACGTTTTAGCAATAATAAACAATATTATGAAAAAAAGCTTGCAAAAAGCTACGAAAAGGATTAAGATGAATGTAGTGATTGAGCAGCATAATATATAAAATATACAGCATACGACATAGAAATATATCCATTCTACCATGGAGATAAATGTAAAAGAAGATATAATGTATATAAAAAACAAAAACAATATAAAAATTTGTATAATATGCTCAATAAACTGATTCAGAAAACGATTAACCTGATTTACTGCACTTGAGTTGACCTACATGTGAATTATAATCGGGTCTTTGACAGTTGCATAATAAAAAATCGCTGAAAGCCTTGACATGGCTTATTTTTTTGTCATTTTCCCCAACTTTTTATTGCGTAGTTTTACGTAGTATGATATAATATAAGGAGTTGGGGGTGGTGTTGTATGCGATTGCAGATATCTAAATCTAAAAATTCAGCTTCGTTTTATGTTATAAAAACGGTATATACCAATGGTAAAGAACAAACAAAAATTATTGAAAAGCTTGGGACAGAACAGGAACTTCGAGAAAAGCTTAACGGTCAAGATCCTTACAAATGGGCAAAAGATTATATAGATCAGCTTAATAAAAAAGAGCAAGAAGAAAGCCGAAAGGTAATCATTCAACGTGAGCAATCAAAACTAATTCCTAAAAACGAGCGACTCTCATATAACGGCGGTTATCTCTTTCTCCAACAGCTTTATCATCAGCTGAAACTCAATCAGATATGCAAAGACATTTCTGCTAAATATAAATTTACGTTCAGTCTTGATTCTGTCCTTTCCAGACTGATTTACGGAAGAATCCTTTTCCCTTCCTCCAAACTCAATACATTTCAGCTTTCCAGCACCCTTCTGGAACAACCTGATTTTGAACTTCAGCATATTTATCGTGCTTTAGAAGTCATTTCCAAAGAATCTGATTTTATTCAATCTAAACTATATAAAAACAGCCTTGCTGTTTCCAAACGCAACGATAAGATTCTTTATTACGATTGTACAAACTACTTTTTCGAGATCGAGCAGGAAGACGGAATCAAACAGTATGGTCCATCCAAAGAGAACAGACCTAATCCTATCGTGGAAATGGGCTTATTCATGGATGGCGATGGTATCCCACTTGCTTTCAGCATCCACGAAGGTAACACGAACGAACAGCAGACTCTACAACCCCTAGAGAAAAAGATAATTGAAGACTTCTCTCTTGCTAAGTTTGTCGTGTGCACCGACGCAGGATTGTCTTCCACAGATAACCGCAAATTCAACAACCTAGGAGAGCGCGCATTTATTACCACGCAATCTATCAAAAAACTAAAAAAACATTTAAAGGAATGGGCACTAGCTACCAGCGGATGGCATCTGGAGGGAATGTCCGGGACATTTGATATAAGTGGTATTGAGGAATCTGAAGAGGTAATGGAAAAATGCAGAAACTTCACCTTTTACAAAGAACGATGGATAAAAGAAGATGGTCTTGAACAGAAGTTAATCGTTACTTATTCCCTTAAATATAAGGAATATCAGAGGCATATCCGCAACAGGCAGATAGAACGTGCCACAAAACTTCTAGAGGCAAGCCCCTCCAACTTGAAAAAACAGCGTTCGAACGACTATAAGCGATTTATTGCTAAGACTAATGTTACAAATGATGGTGAAATCGCTGCGAAAGAAGTGTACAGCATTGATAAGGAAGTAATTGTAAACGAAGAGGCTTACGATGGTTTTTATGCAGTCTGTACCAACCTTGAGGATGATGTTCCTGCTATTACAAAGATAAATCATAAACGTTGGGAAATCGAAGAATGTTTTCGTTTACTAAAGACAGATTTCAAAGCAAGACCGGTATATCTAAGTCGTGACGATAGGATAAAAGCACATTTCACAACCTGTTTTCTATCACTGACAGTCTACAGATACTTGGAAAAGCGATTAAATGAAAAATTCACAAGTTCAGAAATCATTAGCCAACTTCGGGATATGAATTTTTACTCCATCCCGGGAGAGGGATATATCCCTACTTACACCAGAACCGATTTCACAGATGCACTGCATGAATCTTTTGGATTTAGAACGGATTATCAGATAGTAACTACTAAGCAGATGAAAAAAATTTTTAAAGACACCAAAAAGTAAAAATATTACGCACTTTTTTTAAAAATAATTAAGTCTGGAACGCCCTGTATATGCGGCTTCCCAGACTTTTTTTCTCTTACAACTGTCAAACGCGAGA
>Ga0207834_1000207_pt1 | contig 21195 bp, 14 predicted proteins | sample LuqExpMetagenom5_FD_187763 | JGI IMG/M metagenome (GOLD analysis project Ga0207834, IMG submission 187763) | Tropical forest soil microbial communities from Luquillo Experimental Forest, Puerto Rico - Sample 5 (SPAdes) | ecosystem: Environmental > Terrestrial > Soil > Tropical forest ...
GCCTTGGGCACCTCCATGGGCGGAGTTCCAAGTGTCCAACGCGGTTGCTCAGGGGCTAAAGCCAGGACTTTTGTGTGAGCTGGGCGGCACGGCTGAAGCCATGCCCTGACGCACGTTGTCTTTGCTGGAATTTTCTGGATGCAGATGGAGCCGTGCACTCCTGCGCTTTCATTTGTTGCGCGCGGGCATCAGGTTTGGTCCGGAACATGTGGGATCTGCCACAGTTGGAGCTGACAGCATTAAATACCCATCCTTTATCTCGCGGACATGGAAATAGTGAGTGGGAAGAGGCTCGGATACTCCTCCAGGTTTGCCTGGAATGATCTTGTCGAGCGAGGAGTCAATTTCGACCTGAAATACGCCAGGAATGGAGCATGCCCGGACTGGTCCATACGTATTGCTGGCATACTGATCCTTTTTGGGCGCTGGCTGAGGGGACAGTTGCTCATGAACCTTTTGCAGCCCAGCGGCAGATTCAACTGCCGTAACTTCCTGCAATTCAGACCATGGCGCGGTGAGCCATTCTGATACGAAGCCGCGGGCATTGATGCCCAAGGGGCCGATGCGGTGTACGGAATCATCCTTGTCTACGCGGTAGCGATAGATCACACGCCGCTCAAAGCAGTTTCCATCATCAAATTTCATGCAGTCATTATTCAGACGCAGTTCAAACGTGTTCTCTGAGGATTTGATCCTGGGCTCGAAGTCAGATCGCGAATAGCTTCTGTTTACATGCCAGAGAACGTGTGGAGCATCTGGATCGGGGCCGGGAGAAAGCAGATCGATCTTGAAGCTACTGAAACGCGACGTACACCAGGGCGAGCCGTGCGCGGCAGCGACGCGCCACTTGGTGGCTTGGCTGTCCGGTGCCGATGCCTCATACAGGAATGCAGTGAGAAAGAAGTCTCCGAAAGCATCGGAGGTCAGTTTCAAAGGTGGCGACTGCCAACGCATTTTATCGACCCAGGCTTCGTCGTGAAGCTCATACACCAGCAGCATGGTGTCAGCTCCGCATTCGATGTTCGTCGAGAACTGGATCAGGAGAATGTCTGTTCTATGCTGCGGGTGGCTGACCTGGATCTGCAAGTTATGTCCATAGGCACCGAATGCTTCGTCATAGCGAGGATCGTTTGAGGAGACGACGGTATTGGCAGGCGGCTCAGGGGCATTTGCGTGGAGTACTGCGGCGAGGTGTTTTTGTACTTCAAGCGGCTCAATGGCGGGTTTTGCGCAGGCCAGCGTAGCGTCGGAAACCTCGCTTAAGGCCTGTTTGAACTGAGTGATTTTCTCCGCGGCGACGGGAGGAACGTCAGTATTCATTTCGTCAACGTGAATTTGTTCGAGCTCCTTTTGGAGCGTCGCTGCTTTTGAAGCCGCCAGTGAAAGTGCGCTGGGCTTACACGGCTCCTGCGCTGCGCAGCAAGCCGCAAAGAGGAGAAACAATATCCATGGTGATGGCTTCATGGGCGCCATTATATCTCTCGCTTGGAAAACGGCTTAGCTGTGCTGGCATGTATCGAGTGGGGCAGAGGAGGCGGGAGGTTTTGAGTATAGGCGTGCGGGGCAGGTGTGGAGGGGGTGTGTTTTGGGGGACAGGAGGCGAAGTCGAGCGGAATCGGGTATTTCGGGGGTAGGAAGGCCGAGGAGCGGGGTGTGCCGGTGGTAGCATCGAAGATGACGATGCAAACCCAAAGATTGAAGATTATCCCCCTCGGTGGCCTTGGTGAGTTCGGCATGAACTGTCTGGCCATCCGTTGGGAAGACGACATTATCGTCATCGACGCAGGACTGATGTTCCCCGAGTCCGAGCTGTTGGGCGTAGATGTGGTAGTCCCAGACATCACCTATCTGGTGGAAAACAAACAATATGTGCGGGGTATTATTCTCTCGCACGGCCATCAGGACCACATTGGCGGCCTCCCCTGGCTGCTGAGCGAGCTCAAGGTTCCGGTCTACGGCACCGAGTTCACTCTGGCCTACGTGGAAGGCTCGCTCGAAGAGAACCAGCTTCTGGATGAGACCGAGCTGATCGAAATTGCTCCCAAGGAGCGTTTCCAGATTGGCCCCTTTACCATCGAGCCCATCCGCGTGACCCACTCCATGGCCGATTGCGTGGCGCTGGCCATTGAGACTCCGGTGGGTGTGATTATCCACACCGGCGATTTCAAGATCGACCTGTCCCCGCTGGACGACAAGGGATTCGACCTGCATACGTTTGCCGAATACGGCAAGCGCGGTGTGCTGGCCCTGCTGCAGGATTCAACCAACGTGGAGCGCCGTGGCTATACGCCCAGCGAACGCGCTGTGATTCCCCGTCTGGACGAGGTATTTGCCCAGACCAAGAAAAAGCTGTTCTTCAGTTGTTTTTCATCCTCGGTGTACCGCATCAAGATCGCCATGGAACTGGCCCGCAAGCACGGCCGCAAGGTGGCTGTGATTGGCCGGTCCATGGTGGAGAGCTCGGAAATCGCGCAGGACCTTGGCTATCTCGATATTCCGCCGGGGCTTGTGATTGGCGCGGGGCAGATCAAGGACATTCCGCCCGAGCAACTGATGGTGCTGATCAGCGGCACCCAGGGCGAGCCGATGAGTGCGCTGTCGCGCGCCGCGGTGGATAACCACAAGCACGCCAAGATTGATGCCGGCGACACGGTGATTCTCAGCTCGCGCGTGATTCCAGGCAACGAGAAGGGCATCTATCGCGTTATCGATCACCTGACCCGCCGCGAGGCGCAGGTGATCTACAGCGACGGGAGCGCGGGGCTGATCCATGTGAGCGGCCACGGAAGCCAGGAAGAGCTGCGTCTGTTGATCAGCCTGGTGAAGCCCAAATTCTTCATTCCGGTGCACGGCGACTACCGCTTCCTGCGCAAACACGCGCAGATCGCCATGGAAACGGGCGCGGTGGAGCACACCATCGTGATTGAAGATGGCGATGTGCTGGAACTGGCGCGGGATGACGCTCGGAAGAAGGACAAAGTCACGGCGGGCCGCGTGCTGATCGACTCCGGATCGAACATCGATGTGGTGGAGGATCTTGTGATCCGCGACCGCCGGATTCTTTCCGAAGACGGCATTGTGCTGGCGGTGATGGCCATCAACAAGCGTACCGGCCGGGTGGAACAGGCTCCCGAGGTGGTGATGCGCGGCTTTGGCGGCTCGGATATTACCGAGGAAGCGCGCATGACGGTGCTCAACACCCTCGACAGTCTTAATGCCGAACAGAAGGCCGACTATGGCATGGTGAAGGAAAAGGTCCGCGCCGATCTGAAGCGGTTGGTGCAGAAGACGACCGGACGTCGCCCCATGATCATGCCGATCATTTTGGAAATCTGAAGCCGGTTCGCTGGTTGCAGTCTCCCACGCGGCGGAAGCTTACTCCTTCCGCCGCCTATTTGCGTCAGCAGGACAAACTGCCTGTCTGCGAAGCGGGAGTGTGTGTTGCGATGCCCGGATGCGCGTGCGTGTGATGCTCTGCACTCGTGTTCTGTGTGCGCGGATAAACCGCGCGGCGTGCCACAAAAATTTCACCCGCATCCAGATAGGCGTTGCCTTCCAGATCAATGTAGGCGATATGGTTGTGGTGGCATTGCGCCCGCGCCTCCGGTGAGAGGACTGGGGCTATCAGCACCGGCAGCGCCGAGCAGCCCAATGCCGTCGCGGCCGAATGGATGTCGTAGAGTGCTGCGTCAAGCCCTTCCGGAAACGAACGCGCATGCAAGGCGCAAGCCAGTGTGTGCTGGCGGCCAAAAACATTGACGCGGGCTAGCAAGCCGATGCGCCGGTCTGCAGGCGAGGGATCGATGTGCATGTCCTGCTTGCGGATGAATGAGAGCGAATCGAGTACCGCACAAAGGGCTTCGGCGGCCTCACGCGGGGAGATGGATGCGCGGAGGGTCTTCATCGCAGGCTCCTTTCCTCGACGTGCCCTGAATCGAATCGCCGGGTGAGGTGGGGCACGCAATCTGAAGACGACCTCATCGGCTCTCGAACCGAAACCGCGAATTTAGGTTGTGACAGTTGGCGGAAAAGACTGTGCCCGTACCGGAGCGGGCGTCATCGGGAGGGAATTCAGACGGAAACTTCCCGGTCCGCTGGGGGATAACTCTAGGTGGGGGACAGTATTGACCGGTGCTCGATAAGGGAATTTCGATTCCAGCCACACGCATAGCCGTGGATCTTGGAGTTCGGGGTGATCCTGCCAGAAGCGGGGACTCAGATTGCACAGGATGCTCAGATGATCCAGATGGATTTCGATGCTGCTGGTTCCGGCAGGGAAGAAGCGTTGCGCATTCTGCTGCCCAATATGCAGGCCTGAGATGCGAAGTCCGCGATAAAGGAGTGTTACTACCATGGGCCCTACTCCTATCCGCCGCGGCGGATCAACAGCACTTGGAGGACGCGTGGAGTTTTCCGCTACGGCCCTGCGTTCGTCCGGGATGAATACGAAACGCCAGATGCGGCTTGCAATCCACTTGCCTGGCATTCCAGCGTCATGATCGCTTCAGCACGGGGGAAAGAAGGCATAGCACGGCTTTAATTCTGCTCTTGAAGCCAAAATTCACGGCTCCAAAACCTCACCACTCATAACTGCGGAGATATTGGTCCCGTTTCAGCGGCTTGTCAAGCGGGAGAAAGAAAAAATTTAGAAAAAACACATCTAACTTTGACAACCTCAAACTCTTCACGGTGCGGTGTTTTTAGTTTGACCATGTTGCTTCACAGCATGAAATTGTCTTTACTGTATCTTTTCGTCTTCTGACCGCAAAACAGCAGATCTTGCCAGTGGATTGCGCAGAGAGCCAAGCACCGCGCATGGCAAGGGACTGCAGGGGGCGGTGACAGAAGTCATAGTGGATTGCCGCATGCGTCTTTACCCTTTTTCAAGAAAAGGACTCACGATGGCGACCCCGGCACCTGTTTCCCCGCAGCAGAGCTTCAGAAAGAAACTCATCCGCCGCATGACCCCCGATCGTTTTCAGCGTACCCGTCATATGGTGCAGTATCTGTTTGTTGCACTGAATCTATGGCTCGGGTTGCAGTTTTATCTTTGGGTGCGTTTCTACGAGCGCGGCGGGCAGGGTTTTTCGGTTCCACGGCCGGCCGGAGCCGAGGGCTGGTTGCCCATTGCCGGCTTGATGAACTTCAAACTCTTTGTCACCACCGGTACAGTACCTCTCATTCACCCCGCCGCTCTGTTCCTGTTCATGGCCTTCAGCGCCATGAGCCTGATCGCCAAGAAGAGTTTCTGTTCCTGGCTGTGTCCGGTGGGCACGCTAAGTGAGCACCTGGCCAAGGTGGGCCGCGCGATTTTCGGACGCACCTTCCGCCTGCCACGTGTGGTGGACATTCCCCTCCGCGGGCTCAAGTATCTTTTGCTGGCATTTTTTCTGGTCATCATTGGCGGCATGAGCGCCACCATGCTGGCGCAGTTTATGCAGACTCCCTATGGACTGCTGGCCGACGTGAAGATGCTGAACTTTTTCCGTCACATGAGCGGGACGGCGCTGGTGGTGGTGGGCGTGCTGGTGCTGCTCTCGTTTGTGGTGGAGGGGGTGTGGTGCCGGTACATGTGCCCCTACGGCGCGCTGATGGGATTGGTTTCGCTGCTGAGTCCGCTCAAGATCCGCCGCGAGGCTTCACTGTGCATTGATTGCGCAAAGTGCGCCAAGGCCTGCCCGGCGGGGCTGGCGGTGGACAAATTGGTGCAGATCCGTTCGGTGGAGTGCACGGCGTGCATGAGCTGCGTGGCGGTGTGCCCGGCCGAGGGCGCGTTGCGCTTCTCCATGCCCGGGCAGCAGACGGCCACGACCCCGCGCCTGCGTCGTGCGGTGACGCCCGCGGCCTTTGTCATGGTACTGGCGTTTCTCTTCTTTGGTTTTGTGCTGGTGGCTCGGGCTACCAATCACTGGCAGACGCCGATTCCGCCCGAGGTGTACCAGCGACTGATTCCGGAAGCGGATCAGCTCGGGCATCCGGGGATGAAGTAGCTGATAATACAGCGTATATGGTGTGGGCCTTGTTAGCACTATATGAACGGAGACGCATGTCGAGTTCGCATAGTGCCTGTGGCCCACAGGCACTATGCGATGTACATGTCTGTACTTATGGAATGAGTATAAAGATGGATGTTCATTGTTTTAGAAGATTTAGGGCTACTCTGTTTGTTTTTGAAAAACAGGTATAGCTATTAGCGTTTATCTTACGGACGGAGTTTTTGTAATATGTAAAGCGATATAGGTTGAATGATTTCTCGTTGATTTATATGCAGACCTAGAAGTTTTAGATGCTTAGTAAGGGATGATTTGCGGGCGTTACTTGCAATCTGTCCTTTTCGAGAGATTATGAGTATGGATTTTCTGCGACATAAATCATATGGAAGAATTTAGTGCTCTATTTGTGGTTGACAGAGCTAGTTGGTTGGGTAACAATGTGTGTCAATTATTTCAATAGCAATGATGAGGTGTTTTGTCGTATGGCTAGATTTTCATTGTTTCATGTCAAGCTCACAACTGTTGATCGAGTGCTGAATGTGATGTTGTTGCTGGTTGGCCTCAGCATAGTTATGCTTCTTGCAAGAAATCAATTTATGCCAAAAAATAATGCGTCTCGCGGAAAATCTCTTGTGGGTACACGAATTTCTGTGGAGGGAGTCGACTGGAGAAGGAATAGACATTCTGTCCTGCTTGTACTCTCAACAGGCTGTCACTATTGCGAAGAAAGTGTTCCATTTTACCGTGTGCTTTCTGAAGAGGCTCAGAGAAGACAAGTGCCTGTTATTGTGGTTTTTCCTGAAGAGGTTAATGAGGCAGAAAAGTATCTAGCGAGCAATCGAATCGTGGTTACAACTATTAGACAGACTCCGTTGTATAGGCTGGGAGTTCATGGGACGCCATCTGTACTTTGGGTAGATCAAGATGGCATGGTGCAGAAGGAGTGGTACGGAATGCTTGCGTCAGGCGAGCAGCAGAAAGTCCTCAATGTGCTAGGTTCTTGAAAATGTTCTTGGATTTTTTGGAAGAAAAACGAACTTGAAGGGTGTTTTAAAGAAAGGAGATTTTAAGTGAAGTCAATGATGGCTAGGTCAGTTGTGTTTCTGAAAGCAGCGGTTTTATCGGTGCTCCTGGTGATGTGTATAACAGGTAGCATTTCAAATGCAAACGCAGCTCCTCCTGATCGTAGTATTTGCGAGGGGGTGTATGTTAACTGTGAGCGGCTGTGCATGGAGGCAATATCAAAATGTGATTCCAGGCCTGATCTGGATTGCGGGATGGTGGCTCAGTGTGAACAAGGGTGTTCCTCTGCGCTCACAGAGTGCCAGGCCAATGGAAAAGCTCCATTTGAACCATGACCTTTGATCTCGTTTAGTGCGTGCTCATAAAAAACTGACGATTGTTTTTGCACGGTCAGTTAATCTTCCTGGTCCATTCTTGTCTATGCGTATTGTGGATAAGAATGGACCAAGAAGCTAGTGATCGATTTTTTCGAGTAGGTAATCTTCAATTTTATGGATATAACACTGAGCGCTCTATTCCAATAGAGTCCTTGCTTTTCGTGGCGAATGCAGAAGCGTATGCTTGGTGTATAGTTTCGCGCCTATCTCCGTTAAAGTTATTCCATGCCACCTGTTTCTGCTGCCCAGACGCTTTTGATCGATGCGGACGACACGTTGTGGGAGAACAATATCTACTTTGAGCGCGCCATTGCGGCGTTTATCGGCTTTTTGAATCATGCCGACTACACGCCGGCGGAGGTGCGCGCGACGCTGAATGACTGCGAGCGCGATACGATCCGTTCGCATGGCTACGGGTTGCCCAGTTTTACCCGCTCGCTATTGCGCTGCTTTGAGCGGCTCAGCCCGGAGCCGCTGACCGCTGAGAAGCGTCAAAAAATAGAAAGCTTTGCGCGGTCGATTGCCGAGGAGGAGGTGCGCCTGTTTCCCGGCGTGGCCGAGACCTTGGCGGAACTCGCCAGCCGCCATCGGCTCATCCTGATGACCAAGGGCAACCATGCCGAGCAGGCCGACAAGTTCTCCCGCTCCAGGTTGGAGGGGTATTTTTCCGCCGTAGAAATCGTGGCTGAAAAGGATCTGGAGGCCTACGCGGAGGTGATGAAGCGCCAAAGCGTATCGCCAAGCAATGGCTGGATGGTGGGGAACAGTCCCAAGAGCGATATCAATCCCGCGCTTGCGGCAGGCTTGAATGCGGTTTTTCTCTTCCACAAGGACACCTGGGTGCTGGAGCATGCCGAATTGGCCGTACCGCCCGAGGGGCAGAAACTGATGGAGCTGGAGCGGTTCAGCCAACTGGCGGAGGTCTTTTGAGGCTGGAACTTCGGCGGTCCTGCCTGGGGCCTCCGGGACACGCAGGCGCTGATCTATGAGAAACTAGAAGAGGACACCTCCGGGGCTGCCTCTGTGCGCCCCTCCCAGCTTCAATCCACAAGATTCCGGCCGCCCGTGCCTGTGCCCTTGCGCGGCCTGCGAGAAAACAGGAAAAGAAGAATGCTTAGCGTCAGCAATGTTTCCATGCGCTACGGTTCGAAGGTTCTCTTTGAAGACGTCAGCGTCAATTTTGTCTCCGGCCGCCGTTACGGCCTGACCGGCCCGAACGGTGCCGGCAAGTCCACCTTCATGAAGATCCTCACCGGCGAGATCGAGGCGCAGAAGGGCTCGGTGGTGCGGCCACGCAAGTTCGGTGTGCTCAGCCAGGATCAGTTTGCCTTTGACGCCTACCGCGTGATCGATACCGTCATTATGGGCAACCGTCCGCTTTGGGCAGCTCTTGAGGAGCGCGACCGCATCTACGAAAAGCCGGAGATGACGGATGCGGATGGCATGCGCCTGGGTGAGTTGGAAGGCGTGATTGGCGATGAGGACGGCTACACGGCCGAATCCGATGCGGCCATTCTGCTGCAGGGCCTGGACATTACCGAAGATCTGCATGAACGCAAGATGAGCGAGCTGCAGGGCGGCCAGAAGGTCCGCGTGCTGCTGGCTCAGGCCTTGTTTGGCCATCCCGGTGCGCTGCTGCTGGACGAACCGACGAACCACCTGGATCTGGACTCGATTCACTGGCTGCAGGACTTTTTGAACAACTACGATGGCTCGTTGATTGTGATCAGCCACGATCGCCACTTCCTGAACTCGGTGACCACGCATACGGCCGACATCGATTATCAGACCATCATCACCTACACCGGCGGCTACGACGAGATGGTGATGCAGAAGACGCAGATTCGCTCCACGCTGGAAAGCCAGAACCAGCAGCGTGAAAAGAAGATCGCGCAGTTGAATGAGTTTATCGCCCGCTTTGCCGCTGGTACGCGCAGTTCGCAGGTGACCAGTCGCCGCAAGGAAGTGGAGCGTTTGCAGACCAACGAACTGGCCCGCTCGAACATTCAACGCCCTTTCATCAAGTTTGATCAGGTGCGTCCCTCGGGCAAGCATGTGCTGGAAATCAAGGGTCTCACCAAGATCTACGACGGCATCAACGTGGTGGATAACTTCACCGCCAATGTGCTGCGTGGCGAGAAGATCTGCCTGATGGGCCGCAACGGCGCGGGTAAAACCTCGCTCATCAAGAGCATGCTGGCCAACTATCCGGGTCTGGCGGAGCCGGAGTTTACGGTGGACGGCGGCAGCGTCTTGTGGGGCCATGAGGCCCAGGTCGGCTACCTGCCGCAGGACTTTGGCGCAGCAATTGAACCCGGCCTGACCGTCACCGAGTGGCTGCATCGCTGGGATCCGGGTGCGCACATTGAAGATATCCGTGGCATTCTGGGCCAGATGCTCTTCCGTGGCGAAGACGGCGCAAAGAACACCAAGGCTTTGTCGGGTGGCGAGCAGGCTCGCCTGCTGTTCTGCAAGCTGATGCTCATCAAGCCCAACATTCTGATCCTGGATGAGCCCACCAATCACCTGGATCTGGAAGCCATTAATGCACTGAACATCTCGCTGCAGCGCTACGAGGGCACGGTTCTGCTGGTTACGCACGACCACGATCTGATTGACGAAGTGGCGACCCGCCTATGGCACTTCCAGGGTCATCAGGTGGAAGACTTCCAGGGACCGTACAGCGAATGGAAGGGCGTGCACAGCTAGCCCTGGGGTTTTTGCCGGAAGGAGCGGAAGGCTTCCGCCCTGCATGGAGAGCGCAAGAAGCATGAAAGCCGTGGACCGGTCAGGTTCGCGGCTTTTTGCTTTCAGAAGGCTCCACTGACGGGCTGCACGGCAGCAAGACAAGGCGCATGCGGAGCGCAGGCGCTGGAGGGAAGACGGAAAGTTTGCATCCTCTGTGCCGATTTCTCTTATCAAGTAGTAGAATCCGTTGACGATAAACAAAACAAGATTTGCACTGCAGAACTAGAACGCAAACTGATTCGGAGCGGATCGGGTTAGAAAGCCAAACTCCTGCTGTGGGCCTACATCGAATGAAACGAATCTTGGGCATCCTGGCCTTGATGGCCTTGTGCTTTCCTGCGGCACGAGCGGCCTCAAGTGACCTTATCCGTTCGCGCACGGTGCTGGAAGACAAGGCGGGCACCATGCCCCTTGCCGAGGTGGTGCGCCGCGAAGGCACCCCCTTTGGTCACACGCTAGCAACCAACGGTTCAGGCACCGTGCTGTGGGTTCGTTTGCAGGTTCACGCGCCGGCTCAGGGCACCAAGGTTGTGCTCTACATCCTGCCCACCTACGTTCATGAGGTCCGCCTGTATGAGGCCGGTCCGGGCGACCCCAGCCAGTGGCCCTCGCGCGTGACCGGGAATCTCTATCCCTATGCGCAACGCGACCGTGTCAGCACGGCGCTGGGGTTCGTGGTTAACGTAACAGCACCAGAGACAACCTATTACCTGCGGCTCGCGAATTGCCCCTTGCTGTTCAGCGTGGAAGCAATGTCTCCAGAGGAGGCCATCGCAAAAGACCACAGGCGCGACCTTCTGGTGGTGTTCTTTCTCACGTCCATGTTGGGTCTGCTGCTGTGGGCAGTGCATGCATATTATCTTGACCGTGAACCGGTGGTGGGTCTGTTTGCCCTGCATCAGGTGGTTTATACGCTGTTTGGTTTTGTACATACCGGCTATCTGGCGCCCATTTCCAGCGCCCGCTTCCCCTACCTGGCGGATTGGATGGGCAACCTGCTCTATCTGCTCATCAATTTCACCATCGTGCTGTTTTGCCGCGAACTGTTCAAGCCCTACAATCCCCCGGCGTGGGCGCTGCGCCTGTTCAGTGTTTTCCTGTGGGCCTTCCCCGTGCTCTTGATCCTGGGGGCAGCGGGCTATACAAACGCCGCGCTCCTTCTGAATGCGCTTCTGATCCGCACAACCTGGGTTTACCTGGTAGTGATCGTTTTCTTGTTGCGTACAGAGGCCGCGCCCAAACGCCGCTTGGTGCAGATCTTCTTTATCTTTATCTGGCTGAACAATCTTGCTTTTTGGTATGTCAATCACGGCAGTTTGCCGATTGCGCGAACCGATCTTGGGATGTTGCAGATTCTGGTGGTCGACGGTTTGCTGATTGGTGGCATGTTCGCTCTGATGCTTCACGCCCGCATACGTCAGAAATTGCGCGAGGGGTATCAGTCGGCTCTTGACCTGCAGCGGGTGCAGCAGCGATTCGAGATAGAGCAGGAGCAGAAAAGGCAGATTGAGGTTCAAGCGCATACAGACTATTTGACCGGCTTGAGCAACCGGCGCCATTTTCTGGCGCTGGCCCAGCGGGAACTGACATTGGCGATCTCTTTCCATCGGCCGTTGACTCTGCTGCTGATCGACGTGGATTACTTCAAGAGAATCAATGACACGTTGGGGCATCGTGCAGGCGACACCGCTTTGCAGAAGATCGCGGGTGTGCTGCGGGATGTGGTGCGCAAGGATGACATCCTGGGCCGCATTGGTGGTGAGGAGTTCGCCGTGATGATGGTGGGGATGGAAGGCGAGCCCAGCGTTAGGATTGCGCAAAGGCTCTGCACGGCGGTTATGGATGCCGAGATCGCGCAAGACGGGGCCGAGCGTATTCCGGTCACCATTTCGATTGGGCTCACGCAGTTGCGTGGCCGGAACATGGACTTCAGCAGCCTTATGGAAGAAGCCGATCAGGCTCTTTACCGGGCCAAGCATGCCGGGCGCAATCAGGTGTTTGTCAGCAGCGAACCGCCGGCAGACGCATCCGATGGGCTGCCCACACGTGCCGTGGAGTAAGCTGTAGAGGCCATGCGCACACGGCACGTTTAAATTATTTGGAATCAATTACATTTGGCTGAGGCTGCGAAAAGAATGACGCGGCTCTGGGAGGCGTGGCTTTCTTCACGCCTGCTCAAATCGCCCGCACCCGTTACACTCATACTCGTAGACCATGGCCCTGTTCGATTCCTTCGAGCCCCAACTCGACCTCAGTTTCGACGAACCCCGCTCCACGCGCCGCATCTGGCCGGTGGGCGATCTTGTCTCCCGGGTGCGCTCCCTCATTGAGAACGAATATGCCGACGTGTGGGTGGAAGGCGAAATCTCCAACTACCGCCCTGCGCCTTCCGGGCACGTCTACTTCACACTGAAGGACGCACAGGCGCAACTGCCCATCGTGCTCTTTCGCCGCCAGGCCATGCTGTTGCGCTTCCGGCCGGAAGACGGGTTGCATGTGCTGGTGCGGGGCCATGTGAGTGTTTACGAGCAGCGCGGGCAGATGCAATTGGTGGCCGAGACCATGGAGCCGGTGGGAGCGGGATCACTGCAACTGGCCTTTGAGCAGCTCAAGGCCAAGCTCAAAGCTGAAGGCCTCTTCGAGCAGGGACGCAAACGTCCGCTGCCGGCCTATCCGCGCACCGTGGCGATTGTCACTTCTCCCACGGGCGCGGTGATTCGCGATTTTCTTAATGTGGCTGGCCGTCGCCATGCCGGGTTGAGCGTGCTGCTGTATCCCGTCAGTGTGCAGGGCGATCAGGCTCCGGCGGAGATTGCTGCCGCGCTGAGTGCGCTGAATGAAGCCGCTGCTGCCCAGCCGGGCTTTGCCGATCTGATTGTGGTCGCCCGTGGTGGTGGATCGCTGGAAGATCTGGCGGCCTTCAACAGCGAGCGCGTGGCGCGTGCGATCGCGGCGAGCGCGCTGCCTGTTGTGAGCGCGGTAGGCCATGAGACGGACTTTACCATTGCCGATTTTGTTGCCGACCTGCGTGCTCCCACGCCCTCGGCGGCGGCCGAGCTGATCACCGAGGCGCAGCATGCCGTGGCTGAACGGTTGGCCACGCAAGCGCATCGGCTGGAGCGCGCGGCGCGGTTTCAACTGTTGCAGGCACAGCAGCGGCTGGCGCGTGTGGATGTGAGTCGAACCCAGGCCCGCGTCACCTCGTTGCTGCATCGTCTGGTGCAGCGTGTGGACGAACTGGGATTTCGCCAAGAGTCTGCAATGGCTGCGCAGTTGCGGCATCGGCAAACCCGGATTGCGACGCTTGCCACGGAGATTTTGCGCGCCGATCCGCGTCAGCGTATTGCTGCGGCGCGGGTCCAGTTGGCCGACTTGAGCGCGCGGCTGGCCCACAAGCTGGAACGCCAGGTGGATACGGCACAGGCGCGTTGGGCGGCATTGGATGCGCGCTTGCATTCGCTTTCGCCGCTGGCGGTGCTGGACCGCGGTTATGCCCTGGTACTCAACGCAGAGGGCGGAGTGGTGCGATCCTCTGCCATGCTTGCTCCCGGCGATCAAGTGGTGACGCGGGTTGCCGACGGAGTTTTCACCAGCCGTGTGGAGTCCACCGGCCCTGCCGATGCGGCCAAAACTAAAAACGCTAAAAAAGCCAGAGGATAAAACAATGAGCGCTTCTGCTACGCGCAAACTTTTCGGTACGGACGGCATTCGAGCCGTTGCTGGCCAGTCTCCCTTGGATGCCATCACGATTTATGCGGCAGGCGTTGCCCTGGCGCATTCGCTGCATCGTAGTTGCGCCTCGCCACGTGTGTTGCTGGGCCGCGATACGCGCGAGTCCGGTCCATGGATTGCGGCTACCTTTGCCGCGGGTGTGCGCGCGGGTGGCGCCGAGGTGGAGAGCGCTGGTGTGGTGCCTACGCCGGCGGTGGCGTTCCTGGTGCGTAAGCATGGTTTCCAGGCGGGTGTGGTGATCTCCGCTTCGCATAATCCCTGGCAGGATAACGGCATCAAGCTGTTTGGCGCGGATGGTTTCAAGTTGCCCGATGCGGTGGAACTGGCGATGGAGGACGAGATTCTGCATCATGCCGCGCAACTGACCGCGCCCGATCCGGCCACATTGCCCGCGGTAGAGGATAAGGCCACATACGCGAACGACTACATTCAGTTTCTTGTGGAGTCCGTGCCGGGGCTCAAGCTGGCAGGCCTGCGCATTGTGGTGGATTGCGCGAATGGCGCGGCTGCCGCGATTGCGCCCGAGTTGTTCCGGCGTCTGGGAGCCAATGCCACGACACTGCTGCATACCGAGCCGGATGGACGCAACATCAACGCCGGTTGCGGCGCTCTGCATCCGAAGCATGTGGCGGAAGAGGTTGTAGCGCATGGCGCGCAACTTGGACTCACCTTTGACGGCGACGCCGACCGTTGCATGCTGGCGGGGGCGCAGAACAATGTGATCAACGGCGATGCGATCTTGTTGATGGCGGGCCGCGACTTGAAGGCGCGGGGCATGCTGACGGGCGATCTGGTGGTGGCCACAACCATGTCCAACATGGGGCTGGAAGCGGCTCTGAAGCGGAGCGGCATCCGCATGCTGCGTGCGCCGGTGGGCGACCGCTATGTGCTCGAACAGATGCAGCAGCACGATGCAGCACTGGGGGGCGAGCAGTCGGGGCACATTCTGTTACCACATCTGGCTACAACCGGCGATGGTTTGCTGACGGCGCTGGTGGTTCTGGATCTGGTGGCGCGCTCCGGCAAGACCGTGGAGGAGCTTACCGCCGATCTGAAGGTGTTTCCGCAGGTGATTGTGAATGTGCGGGTGCGGGAAAAGAAACCGCTGGAGGGATTTCCCACTGTGGTTGCCGCGATTCAAGCAGCGGAGAAGGAACTGGAAGATACAGGCCGGGTAGTGATCCGCTACTCGGGCACGGAAGCGCTGGCGCGGGTAATGATTGAAGCGGAGAGCGATGCAGCCATGCGGCGCCATGCCGATGCCATTGCCGATGCGATCCGTACCGAGCTGGGCGTGTAGCCCGCAGCGCATGGTGCATGCAGAGCAACAGAAAGCCCTCCGGAGGATCGGAGGGCTTTTTGTTGCTGAATGGATGATTGCGCCTACGACTGGCGGACGCGTTTGGAGGGCTCGTCCGAGAAGATTTGACCGTCGCGGATGTGGACCACGCGATGGGCGTACTCGGCGATGTCGGGCTCGTGGGTGACGAGCACGATGGTGTTGCCTTTGGCGTGCAGTTCGTCAAAGAGGGCCATGATCTCGATGCCGGTCTTCGAGTCCAGGTTGCCGGTAGGCTCGTCGGCCAGAATGATGGAAGGGCTGTTGACCAGTGCGCGGGCAATGGCGACGCGCTGGCGCTGACCACCGGAGAGCTCGTTAGGCTTGTGGTGCATGCGCGATTCGAGTCCCACGTTGGTGAGCGATTGCTTGGCGCGCTCCAGACGGTCAGCCGCGGGGGTGCCGTTGTAGATCAGCGGCAACTCCACATTATGGAGCGAACTGGCGCGGGCCAGCAGGTTGAAGGTCTGGAAGACGAATCCGATTTCCTTGTTGCGGATGCGGGCCAACTGATCGTCGTTGAGCTCGCTGACCAGTTGGCCGTTGAGCCAGTACTGGCCCTGCGAGGGCGTATCGAGGCAGCCGATCAGGTTCATCAGGGTCGATTTGCCGGAGCCGGAAGGGCCCATGATCGCCACATATTCATTGTGGCGGATGCGCAGTGATACGCCACGCAGGGCGTGCACCTGCTGCTCGCTGCCCATGTCGTAGGTGCGCCACAGATTGTCCACCACGATGACTTCATCGCTTGTGGGGGGCACTGCCGTCGGGGTACTTTCCGGAGCTGTCGAGTTCGTTGCCATGCTTTTCCTCGTAATGATCTGGGCTGGGCCCGTGGGCTAGGAGCTTGCGCCGGACGAGAGGTTGACCTTGACCGTGTCGCGTTTGAGCAACGAGTCGTTTTTCAACTCGCGCAGAATCTTATAGGGACCAGTCACAATTTCCTGGCCTTCGTTGAGTCCGCCCAGCAGTTCGATCTCCGTGGCGCCGGTGATGCCAGTGGTGACGGGGATGAACTTGGCGCGCAGGCGTCCGTGAGAATCCTGTTGCGCAACGAATACGCCTTGCACAGGATTCGACTTGGCCTTGGCCGGTGCAGCGTTCTTGTCCTTGCTGGGAGCGGCGTTCGGATCAAACAGGGTCAGCGCCTGGATGGGCAGAGTCAGGATATTCGGCTTGTGCGCGGTGGTGATCTTGGCGGTGCAGGAGAGGCCTGGACGGAGTTCATCCGAGCCCTGATCGAGCGTAACCACCACCTTGAAATCCTTGGCTTCTTCCGTTCCAGTGGTGGATTGCGAGGTGGCGATGCCGCTGGAACGCAGCAGCGCCTGATCGCCCACCAGGGTCACATGGCCCTTGAAGACCTTGCCGGGCAGGGCATCGACGGTGACGTCGACCGTCTGGCCCAGGCGCACATTGATGATGTCGGTTTCGTCAACCTTGACCTCGGCGGTGACCACGCTCATATCCGCCAGCGTCATGAAGGTGGAGCCCACGGTGTTCTGGATGCCTTCCACAACAGTTTCGCCTTCGCGGATGGGCTCGTTGGTTACGACGCCGTCAAACGGTGCGGTGGCGATGGTCTTGTTGAGCAGATCCTGATTGGCGCGCAGGGTGGCTTCTTGGGTGCGGAGGTGGCCACGGGCGGAGTCGGTCTGGGCCTTGGCCTGATTGAACTGTGCCTGTGCCTGGCTTACGCTGGCCACGGATGTATCGTAGGCGGCCTTCTTGGCATCGAAATCCTGTTTGGCCATGACGCCGGCATGATACAGGCCCTGGGCGCGCTCGTAGTCCAGGCGCTTCTGTTCGAGATCGGCCTTGGCGTGCGCCAGGTTGGCGTCCTGGGTGTGTTCGGCGGCCTGATAGGCGGAGATGTCGGTGTTGGCGGCGGCGATGGCGGCCTTCTGGCCGGAGACGTTGGCCTCTTGCTGCACATTTTCTACCGTGGCCACCACCTGGCCTTTTTTCACCTGGTCGCCCTCACGTACATAGAGGTGCGTAACGCGGCCCATGGCCGTGGCGCCCAGATTCACGTAGGTCTTGGGCTTAATTTGGCCAGTGCCGCTGACGATTGTGGCCAGATCCTGACGAACCACTTTCCCTGTCAGAACCTTGGTATATCCAGATTGCTGCTTGACGACCATTACGGCCACCAGGGTGATGGCTGCTACGCCAGCCAGGGAGATGAGCAGGATTTTCTTGATCTTCATGCGTCGAGCGAACTCCGAATCTGTCTTCCCAACAGTGTACGCAATTCATCCGCCGGTGGTTCCCATTGAATACAGAGTTTTACGGGAAGGGAGCAGGCGGGAAGCGAGGGCAGCTTCAACCGTATGGCTAGAGAGCTGGGCGTTGCAGCCATGAGACTTAAGTTCGGGGCGATCACCTTGGACGCAGCTTTACGTCCAAGAGGGAAGCCGAGGGAGTGCTGGGAGGTTGCCCAGCCGGTTCGCGGACCCGTAAAATAGTGGTTCGCAGGAGTTTTCATACCGCAATGAAGCCGAACGGACGCAAGATTCTCTTCGCAATGATGGTTGCCGGCCTGGTGGCTAGCCCGGCCATGACCCGTAAAGTGCTGGCGGCGCCGCCGGCCCAGCCCCAGGCGCAACAGCAAAACGGCAACCCCGACGATCCGAACTACGATCCGCGCAAACGTCAGCGCTCCGACAAGGACCGCTACGCGGCCCAAAAGGCGCTCCGTCAGGAGTTGAAGGGTTCCTACAAGACCTGGCTCAACCAGGAAGTGACCTACATCATCAGCGACGAAGAGCGAAAGTCGTTCATGAGCTTGTCGAACGACGAGGAACGGGACGCTTTTATTGAGAACTTCTGGCTGCGCCGCAATCCGAATCCGGATTCGCCGGAGAATGAGTTCCGCGAAGAGCACTATCGCCGTATTGCCTACGCCAACGAGCACTTTGCTGCCGGCAAGCCCGGCTGGAAGACCGATCGCGGCCGCATCTATATTGCGTGGGGCAAGCCGGACAATATCGATTCGCACCCTTCGGGCGGCAACTATCAGCGCACACCGGAAGAGGGCGGCGGCTCCACGGCAACCTTCCCGTTCGAAATCTGGCACTACCGCTATCTGGAAGGCGTGGGCGACAACATCGATCTGGAATTTGTGGATAGCTGCCAGTGCGGCGACTACCACTTTACCCTGGACCGCAGCGAGAAGGACGCTTTGCTGCACGTTCCCGGAGCCGGCTTGACCCAGTGGGAAGAAATGAACCACAAGGACAAGAGCGAGCGCTTCAAGGGGAACGGCCTGGAGAACCTTGGCGGCGGCCCCATGGCTGAGCAGCAGGCCGGCAAGGTCTTCGATCGCATCGAGCTGGGCGCCAAGATCTTTGCTCCTCCGCCGGTCAAGTTCAAGGACCTGGAGGCGTTTGTCTCCGAGCACAAAGTGCTGACGGGCCCAATCTTCCCGTTTGACGTGCGCACGGACTACATCAAGGTGACCGAGAGCATGGATACAGTGCCGATCACCATTCAGATTCGCAACCGCGACATCACCTTCCAGACCAAGGATGGCGTGTCGAAGGGCGTGGTGAATATTCTCGGCAAGGTGACCACACTGGCGCACAAGCGCGTACAGACCTTCGAGGATACGGTGGAAGTGACGCAGCCGGCCGAGTTGCTGGAGAAGTCGCTGGACCGCCAGTCGGTGTACTGGAAGGCGCTGCCGTTGCAGCCCGGCCTCTACCGGTTGGATATCGCCATCAAGGACGTGCACAACCCGGATCACATTGGCGTGTACGGCCGCGGTATCGAGGTTCCCACATATCACGATGAAAAGCTGGGCACCTCGTCGCTGATTCTGGCCGACCAGATGAACACGGTCAGTTCTCGCGAAATCGGCAATGGCAACTTCATTCTGGGCAACATGTACATCCGCCCCAGGGTGAGCGCAACGCCTGGAACGCCGGCCAAGTTCCGTCGCAACCAGAGCCTGAATTTCTGGATGCAGGTTTACAATCTGGGGATTGACGAAGCCACCAAGAGCAACCAGGCAACTGTGACCTATCAGATTACGGATTCCGCTTCGGGTGCTGTGATGTTGGAAAACCACATGGAGTCAAAGGACTTGGGCGCGCATAGCGATCAGTTGACGGTGGCCCGGACTCTGCCCATGGCTGGCCTCCAGCCCGGTAAATATGCGGTGACCATCAAAATAAATGACGCAATTTCAAAACAAGAGATTGCGCGATCGGCGTCTTTTGTCGTGGAATAGAAACACCCTCCCGCGCGGTATCCCATCTGGCCTGCTGAGAGCCGGAAAACCGCGCGGGATCATTTGCAGGAGATTCGCCAGGGTAGACGCCGGATCACAACTACGAGTGATGATGCGCAGAACCCATTTCGCCGGATTTGCAGTGCTTTTGGCTCTACTCGGAGCAGAGGCTTTGCTGGCCGCCCCCGCGACGTTGAGCGGGGTTGTGCGCGATCGCGCCGGTGTGCCGCAAGTTGGCGCACAAGTGGAGTTGCTGCGCGCAGACCTGACGGTTGCCGCCGCGGCCACGACCGACGCCCACGGGCGCTTCCTGATGAGCACCCTGATTCCTGGCCACTACTCCCTGAAAGCCGTATGTTCCAGCTATCTGCCCACGCTGCGTGAAAATGTGCGGATACGTACTGCTACGGTGGTCAACCTGACCATGAGCACGCTCTACGAGGCCATCCAGTGGCTTCCAGCCCATCCGCGCGGGCGCGACAATCAGAAGGACGACTGGATGTGGACGCTCCGCTCGGCGGAGAACCGTCCCCTGCTGCGCTGGCTTGAAGATGGCCCGCTGGTGGTGGTGGACGATGGCAGGGGCTCTGCGCCCAAGTTGAAAGCTCGCCTGATGGCTACCGGCCAGGAGGGAACCTTTGGCGAACAGGGCGAGCGTTTTTCCGTCACCGTGGAGGATACGCCATCCGATAGCAAGGAGCTGTTGGCCCGGGTCGATTTTGCTCCGAATTCAGATGGGGCCATGGCATCGATGCTCGGCTTCCGTCAAGACCTTGGCTACTCCGGCTCCGTGCAGTCGTTGGCAGCAGTCAGCGTTCAGCCCGAGGTGAGCGGAGGGAATGGCCAGAACCTGCAGGAATGGGTACTGAAGACTTGGGAAACGGCGCGCTTCGGCGATGCCATTGAGGTTGAGGCAGGTTCGACAGCGGCTGTGGCCCGACTGCGGGGCGCAGGCAGCAGCGTGCGGACGATGCCCTTTGCCAAGGTGAGCGTAGGAAGTGGCAAACAGCACCTCAGCTACCAGATGACAACATTTCTTCCTGGCCGTCCGGGGCGCGACCCGAGCGAGATTGGCGCGCTGATGCCGACGGCTGTGCTGAAGAATGGCGAGTTGAGCATGTCGCGCGGGCTGCATCAGGAACTTGGCTGGGAGCGGCGGACTGAGGCCTCTGGCATGAGCGTCGCGGTGTTCAGCGATCGCGTGGAGAATCCCGCGCTGGAAGCCGCCACACGGTTTATGCCGGGCGGTATGAGCACCGTGAGCGATCAGGTCCTGCTGGATACAGCAGCCAACTTGCTGCGCGTTGCCGGCCCGTCGTACTCCGCTGCGGGTGTGACGGCGAGTGTGGAACGCTTGCTGCCGGCGGGCAATCGGATCCGGCTGAGCTATGCCAATGGCAACGCGCTGGTGATCCCTACGCAGGAATCTCCCGCCGGACTGGCGGCGGTGATGGCCGAGGCCCGGCTCCACAGAGCGCAGACCTATTCGATCTCTTTGAGTGGCACCTTGGAGGGAACCGGCACGCGGTGGCGGGCAAGCTACCGCTGGCAACCCGAAGATACGGTGACGGCGGTTGCTCCTTATGCCGTGGATGCCAGCGCACCGTACTTCAATCTGAAGATGCGTCAGCCCATCCGCCTGAGCCGTGGGGGCATGAACAGCTTTGAGGTGTTGCTGGATGTGCAGAACCTGCTGGCGCAGGGTTATCAACCTTTCCTGCTCAACGACGGGTCATTGCTGCTGTTTGC
>Ga0207834_1000208_pt1 | contig 21159 bp, 15 predicted proteins | sample LuqExpMetagenom5_FD_187763 | JGI IMG/M metagenome (GOLD analysis project Ga0207834, IMG submission 187763) | Tropical forest soil microbial communities from Luquillo Experimental Forest, Puerto Rico - Sample 5 (SPAdes) | ecosystem: Environmental > Terrestrial > Soil > Tropical forest ...
CCAGCCCGGTAACGATGGAAGATGCCACATATTTTCCTTCCGAGATAAATAAAATCCGAAGCTGCAGATTTTCTGTCTTACCCAAGGTATCCCAGGTAAGATCAATCACAAATTTCTCATTGCCAGGAAGGATACCCGAGGCATTTTGCATACGACAGCTTAGCATACGGCTTTTCGGTATAAGAAACTGTTCGGAGTCTTTTTTCTGCTGGCTGATATCAACATAAGGAGTAATGCCGGTATATTTTTGAAGATACATCTGAATGGCGGTGGCTGTGTCGCCGTAATGCATAATCTTTCCTTCCTGCAGCACGATACATTTATCGCAAAGGTTTTCGATGGTTTCCATATTATGGCTTACATATAGAACTGTCTTACCTTCGTTTTCTGCTACATCACTCATCTTGCCGAGACATTTTTTCTGGAACTTGTTATCGCCTACCGCAAGAACCTCATCCATAACCAGAATTTCATTGTCCAGATGTGCGGCCACAGAAAAGGCCAGTTTAACGTACATACCACTGGAATAACGCTTCACGGGAGTATCTATGAATTTCTCAACCTCTGAAAATTCGATGATCTGATCCAGCTTCCTGTTAATCTCAGCCTTCGACATGCCCAGGATTGCACCGTTCATATATACGTTCTCACGCCCTGTCAGCTCCGGATGGAAGCCGGTTCCGACTTCCAGCATACTGGCGATACGGCCCTTGATATAGATTTCACCCTCCGTCGGTGCCGTTACTCTGGATAAGAGCTTTAGGAGCGTCGATTTACCGGCACCGTTTCTGCCAATGATGCCAACTCTGTCCCCCTGACGGATCTCACAGTTAATATCACGTAGTGCCCAGAACCTTCCGCCCTCCGGATTACTCCTTTTACCAATCATCAGATTCGGCGATTCCTTGCCCCTGATTCTGGCAAACAGATCCTGCAGATCTCCCTTTAAGGTAGCTCCGCCGATTGTACCTATTCTGTATTGCTTTGATACCTGCTCCATTGTAATTATTGTATTACTGCCCATATCCATTACCCCTATACTGTATCCATAAATGTCTTTTCCACTTTACTGAACAAGATGATCCCCGTAAGTAAGACAAATAGTGTTGTTCCAACGCTCATTAATACATAAAAGAGATCAACCGTCCCTTTCCCAAAGAAAGCATATCGGATGGTTTCAATGATTGGTGTCATAGGATTGTACATATACAGCCCTCTCACTTTCTCCGGAACCAGGGATACGGAATAAGCAATCGGTGTTGCATACATCCACAGACTCACGCCAAAGGAAACCATCATCGCAAGATCCCTGTACTTCGTTGTAATCGCCGATATGATAATGCCAAAGCCCAAGGACAGGCAGGCCATTTCAAGAACAAACAGGGGAACCAGGGCAATCATCCAGTTAGGCTGGTAAGCGTAAGCGGGATTCATCAGGAAGTAGATATAGAATGCCAGAAACATCGCGATTTGTATCGCAAGGGATATCAGATTGGTGATTACCACCGATATCGGAATGATCAGCCTTGGAAAATACACCTTTCCAAATATATTAGCATTCGACACAAAGGTGGAGGAGGTAGTTGTAAGACAGCTTGCAAAATAGGTCCAGAAAATATTATTGCACATATAAAACAGGAACGGCGGAATACCGTCCGTGGGCAGCTGCGCGATATTACCGAAGATTACAGTGAATACAACCGTTGTCAGCAGGGGCTGTAAAACAGCCCACCCAGGCCCCAGGATCGTCTGTTTATAATTTGCAATGAATGTCCGTCTTACAAATAGCAGTGACAAATATCGATATCGAAACAGTTCCTTTAAATTAATCTGAAACCAGCTCTTTTTTGATTTGATCACATAATCCCAATGCTCCTGCATTTAAACACCGCCTTGAATGAAAGATAAATATTTCATCAATTGCTGTTCCCAGCTGTAACCTAAAACTGCATCCCTATCTCCGGTATAAACCACTTTACCACTGGTAAGTTTCGCTTGATATTGCTGCAGTAAATATTCCTTCAGATAGATCAGGTTTGTGTTATAGTCTATTTCCTCAAGTGCGATACCAGCTTTGGTCTGCGCAAGGATTTCACTGATTTCCGCACCTGGCTCCTTCCCCGATATGATGACAATAACCGGCTTAAATTCCCCTAAATATTCCATGATCTTTAGTGGTATGCAGCCTATGTCGCAGCCTTCATTCCGGATTATACCAAACAGCAGGTCTGCATCGCTCTGGAGCTTTTTTGATTCCTTTGCAGTAACATAACCATGGTTTACATAGCAATGTTCACAGCCGTATTTATAAGCCACAGAAAGCATCGCTTCCGATTCGCTTCCGGCATAGTGGAACCTGATAGCATTCCGTGGGATCAGCCCTTGCGTAATCAGCCCTGCTATCGCTTCAAAGAGCATATCTGGATGGAATCTATCCGCATATGTCTTACCAGTATATACAATATTCAAAATCCTCGAATCCGGTTCCTTTGTAATGGCACCTTCCTTACATTTATTTATCTTGAAACCGTTATAGACAACTTTAAGCTTCTTCGCCTCTTCCTTAGTTAAGCCCAGCACCTCGATAAAGGATTGTCGTTCACCATGAGAAACGGAAATGATATATTTCGCATGGTTATATATGAAATGTTCCGTTTCAACAGCAATCCGGTTTCTCTCCCCACTGGCGTTCAAAGAATGAAGCTTATCACGCATGTCATAGACCCAATCAAACCGAAGCTTCTTTTTAAGCATATGATTAGCTTTCTTTTTAAGCATATGATTAGCTTTCTTTTTAAGAAGGATCATCATCATCTCAATGGGTCCCTCTTCGTAATACCCATTCTGCCCTCCAACGGAGGTGATAATGGTAAATCTGCTTTGGGAGGCAGCCATTATTTTAATAACCTCTCTGGCATATCTCCGGCCCAGCGCTGCTTTTTCCCTGGATAAGGCCTTTTCATAGACACGATCCGCACGTAAGTTATCAAGACTCAGAAGAATGCGGTTATAAATCCGAAGCAGTACAGAGAACGGCGAGTTCCATCCTTCCCGCTTCACCCTGCGGGCATACCGTCCGTATAAGGTCTTATGCTTCTTCGCTTTTTCACTGTACTGCTGAAACAGCTTTGAGCTGTAGATATGAAGAAATCTTCTTGAGATAATGCGTACCGGCGACAGTTCCTGCTCGAGCGCTTCATCCTCTACGGCTGTTCCATAAAGCTTTGGATGAGTCGTAACAATATAGGGCTTGCGCCCTCTCCCAGACAGATAACCTGCCAGTGCGGTCATTCTTTTTGATCCGACCAGTTTATCAACATTAAAGCAATCTGCAACAATAATCACCGGATTATCTTTACTGCCTGACGGCTTTCCGCTAGGGCAGTCGTTGCATGATAATGAAATATCCTGCTTCGAAAGCTTACATATATATTTCCTGTTAATCTGAATCAGATATTTATTATTTTTTCGTTTCATATTAACTCCATAATGCAAGATGGTTCCCCCTAATCAGATACCAACTGTAAATCATTGTAATAAGCATTGCCAGCTATTAATCACTGTGTTATGCATTACCAGCTGTTAATCACTGTGATAAGCATTGCCAGCTGTTAATCACTGTGATAAGCATTGACAACTGTAAATCACTGTGATAAGCATTGCCAGCTGTAAATCACTGTAATAAGCATTGACAGCTGTAAATCACTGTATTATACTTTGCCAGCTGAAATGATACTCTAACATGCTTTTGTTGTAATCAATATTCCCCGTATTATCAATCAGCTCCAATCTTTTGTCCTTATTCATTAATAATTGGTAAATGGCATTGCCTATAGAAACCCCGTTACTTTCCGTTAGAATTCCCGTTATGCCGTCTTCAATCAGTTGCTTTGCTCCAATTGTCGCTGTGCTTATGACGGGTTTTCGCAAGACCTGGGCTTCTGCTATGGAAAGGCAGAATGCTTCCGTATACGATGGCTGTACATAGATATCGCAGGCATCCAGATAAGGATTCGGATTGATCAGCATCCCGGTAATTGTAATTTTTCCTTTTAAGCCAAGGGTTTCTATCCTTTCTTCGAGAAGTTTATGTTCCAAACCGTCACCGACAAAATACCAATGGAAATCAATTCCCCGATCACTTAAGACCTTCGCTGCGGCAACTGCAAGATCAAAGCCCTTTTCCGGATGCAACCGCCCGCAGGAACAGAGGATTGCCTTACCCTGTACGGTTTCTGCCTTGTATTCCTTGGCTCGCCTTCTTATTACGTCAGGATCAATCAAATTCCGAATCACCGTAATTTTATCCTTGAATGCAGGGTATGCCTTCGATAACATGGCAGCAACGCCATCACTGACAGCAACTATCTTATCGGCAGCTTGAAATAGCCGTTGATGCAGTTCATAATCCATAATTTCGCCATGATGATAGAACAGGATTTTCTGCTCTGCTCCTATTACTTCTATAACAAACTCCGCTGTTTCACTATGCTTGTATGCGACTGCATAATCATAATACTTAGGAAAGAAATGCTTTTTCATATTCCTTCTGTATTCATTTCTTAATCCGACCTTTACTCCATCCTCCGCTTTCTGAAAGGAAAGGACATGCAGCAGCTTCATCCATATGTAAAGCCATAGGTATTTCACCGACAGCTTGCACCGTTGTTCCTTCACATAAATCATTTTTACCTTTTTATTGATCTGATCAAGCAAATCATATTCCGGATGCAGGATATATAGATCTACCGACAATCTTTCATAATCAAGGTGATTTAGGCAGTCGACCAGTGACCTTTCGACACCACCAACGGATAAGACATCATTCACGAACAGTATCTTTTTTTTCATCGTTCATTCTATCCTATTATTACAGGTCTAATTGTTATTTTATCCTATTATTACAGGTCTAATTGTTATTCTATCCTATTATTACAGTTCTAATTGTTTTTCTATCCTCTCATTACAGCTCTAATTGTTTTTCTATCCTCTCATTACAGCTCTAATTATTTTTCTATCCTCTCATTACAGCTCTAATTGTTTTTCTATCCTATTCATTACAGTTCTAATTGTTTTAATTCTTTTGCCGGAATACCGGCAGCGATTACATTACTGCGGATATCCTTATTCACAAGGGAACAGGCCCCAATTACCGATGCTCTGTGTACGGTAATATCTCCGACAAAGCTGGATCTTGCTCCGATCCAGCAGCCATCCTCTATGACGATGGAATGGCTGATGCCTTCCCCTGCTCTTCGGCTTTGATCTCCAATCTTATGAGAACCGGTCAAGAACCGGACTTCAGGTCCGATATCGCAAGAGTTGCCGATGGTAACATTACCAAGGCCATGTACGATAAAATCAGCACCGACCCAGCAATTGTTACCTACCTTTAGATGCCCGTATAACGTAATAGGCCCTACGATCTTTGTTCCTTCACCAATCTCATGGCCAAGCAGACGAAGAAGCTTCGCTTTCTTCTTCCAATACCTGTCGTCAGTACCCTGATATAACCTGTTGATGGCAAAGCTCACAATTCTTCTCTTGATACCCGTCAGCATACCGAATACCTCCTCAGCGCTTCCATAAAGCTTTGAAGCTTACTGCCTTTTTTAGAAGCTTGTTTGCCTTATCCCATCCGAGTACAAGGCTTAGCAAATACATTCCTATCTCTGCCCCGCTTCCACCCAGAAGCAGTGACCGACAGTTCTTCAAGCGTCTGCTGATCACAGCCCGATGCTCAGGGGTTTGTGCTGCTGTATCGCTAGCAATCTTTATCATCAGCTCCCTGCATTTGTTATGCAGGATGTGCTTTTGTCTTTTATCATATTTATCTTTGTCCGCTTCCGCTTTTAAGCCTTCAATAATATCCAGATCCGCATAAAGGTTCGCCAAGCTTCTCTGAAAGGTCAGGGAAGCTGCTCGGTTTCTGCGATAGTTGTATGCATATAGATCCAAGACTTTAGCTATCTTTAAATTTGCAAAAACTCTCGCGGACCATTCTTCATCCTCATCCAGAATTCCTGTTTTCATAAACAAATCATTTTGGTAGATAAAATCCCTCTTTAATATATAGAGCCAGGGCATTGGCAATGCAGGAACCGAATAGAATACATCCTTCGTTATATCGCCGTTTTTGTCATACAGACTGGACATAGTAATATGAGTGACTTTATATTGTTTGTCCTCCGCTTCATAATAATCATAAAAATGAAAGGTAAACAGCTCCGTCGCTCCGTTAAGCTTATTGATAATATGACTAAGTATCCCCTCGGCAAGGAAGTCATCCCCGTCAACAAACATGACATATTTACCGGTCGCATAACGTATTCCTGTATTACGTGCTTTCGCTGCTCCTTCATTCTTCTTATGTATTACCTGAATAAATGGATATTCGGCGGCATACTCATCGCAGATTAGTGGACTATTATCGGTTGAGCCATCATCGATTAATAAGATCTCAAGGCTTAAGCCTTCATAACCTGCCAACGATTCGAGACATTGGCGGATATAAGTCTCCAGATTATAGACGGGTATGATGATAGATAAAGCAGGCGTGTTATTAACCGGGTCAGCTTGAATGCTTTTATGTATATTTTCTAATGTTTTATCCGCTATTTTCTTGGAATTTTCTGTTATTCCCATGGATATATCTGCTATATCCATAATCCCGAATTGCTTCAGCCAACCAGACAGCTCCTTCCAGTAACACTGTAAAATGGCGCGCCACTGCGTGTTATTATTTATCTCTGAGGTTTCAAAATTATTGCTGTAATAAAGACTCTCCTTCTGGGAGCCGGTAATTGTAACCGGAAAGGGCTGATATCTCAGGGTGGTGAATCTCGTCCCCTGCATATAGGCAGCAGCTGTCAGCCATAGATCATCCGATTGCAGGGTAAGCTCCTTCATCTTAGCCTTGTCAAATACGTTACTATGCAGTGAATGAGGTGGAAATAGAGTTCCGCTGCCGCTGTTAATTCCAAGACATTGCTCATCAGACGTTTTTTCAAAAGCCGGCTCCCATATAATTGGACTAAGGATATTATCTTTATGGAACCTGCTGCTTGAAGAACAAATAATGTTGTTCGGCACTTTTTTGTTCAGTTTCAATAAGTTCATTATCATATTCTTTGGGTAAAACATATCATCATCGAATACAATCACGATATCCTCCGGATGTTCCTTCATGGTATAATAATATTTCTTATGGGAACGCAAATCCTCACAAAAGCGGATGGTAAGTCCACGCTTTATCTGTGCAATAAGCTCCTTTGGCAGGGAAGTCAGACCTTTTTTAAACTGGCTTTTGGCAAGCCAAAGGATGACCTCATCTGCTTTCACACTCTGCCTTAGAATCGTCTCTACTGCGATCCAGGCGGTATCAATCCTAGCCGGATATGACGTCAGGGAAGCAATAACCTTCTTTCTTCGCTTCACTGCTGTAACGCCGTATCTTTTGGCTCTTCTATGCTGAAAGATTTTCACCAGAATACCATTAAAATACCACCTGCACAGCCAGGAGCTGCAGCTGGCAAGGAATAGGTACAGTTTATTGTTATTCTTTTTATAATGGTAAAAGAAATAAAAATAGAGAAAATACAATAAGGAATACAAACTTGTAACCACCTGCTGCTTTCCTGACCATTTTAGTTTCTTGCTCTATATTCATATATTACTGAGATCAAGTAAATATGTTACAACACGGGATCAACCTTTCGAATCAGCTTTGCCGGGTTACCCGCCCATATTTCACCGTCCGGTACATTCCTTGTAACCACCGAACCTGCTCCGATAATACTTTTTTCTCCGATTATAATGCCTTTCAAAAGGATGGAATGGGCTCCGATAAAGGCTCCTTTTTTAATCAGTACATCAGATACGGCAATATTCGAGTCGCCTTGATGAACCCTCTCCTCATAATCCAGGGAATGAAAATCCGTATCATAGATTTTGCAGCCGGCTCCGATATAAACATCATCCTCCACCGTAATGGAACTGAAGGCAACTAAGGAGGCATTAGATATTCCTACCCGGTTCCCGATACGAATCCTACCACCTTTTTTCACCAGCATTGTCGTTCTTGTCTGTCCACCGATGGGATTGGATTTGAGAGAGGAATTCATAGTAACATCATTTCCAATTGTTATCTTTCCTCTTGAAAATACCTTTATCCGTCCGTTGATTCTAAGATTAGCTCCATACTCAACTAAGTTTAACTTTAGAATTAGGACGTTAACCAGTTTGCCTGGCAGACGGATGATGCTTCTGATAATTCGTACTAATTTACTCATTTATTTTCAAGCACTCCTTAAATAATGTAATCATTCTCTCACCCTGTACCCTGTAGTTCTTATGATTTAAGGCAAATTCCCTGGCAGCCATGCCTTTTTCCCTGAGTCCGTCATCACTTATTAATAATATCCGTTTGATGGAGGATATGATTCCGGCCTCACTTTCATCCTCGAGCGGGCAGATGTAATTAAAATATTCCTCAGGAATGCCCCCTACCCGGGTGGAAAGGACCGGGGTTCCGGAAGACATATATTCCAGTATTTTGGACGGAAAGGCATACTTGCTATGCTCTTCGGCTGACGGCTTAACGCTGATCAGTAGATCTGCCTTTAATTCGCTTTCCAGCAGCTCCTCACGATTTACTTTGCCACGGTACTTGATACGCTCATCCTTTTTCTCACATTTCCGGATATAATCCTCGCTATCACCGGAGCCAAAAAGCCATAATCTATAGTTTCCCTCCATTTTCATAAAGGCATCAACCAGTTTATTGATACCGAAATCCCTGGATAATAGCCCGGCATACATGACTGTTTTAGCATCGGTTTTACCGCAATCCATAATACCATGAAAGCTGCTTTCATCACAGAAGCCTTCCATGATGATATACTTTTTATTGGCTACCTGAAAATCATTGCGCAGGTACTTGGTAAGAAAGATATAGCAGTCAAAACTATCCTTTAGGTTAAGGGTCCGATTGCGAATCATTGACCTTAAAATGTTTTTAAGCGAGCTTCTTCCAACCTTACCATAGGAATAATCAATGGAATCGGTTATCACCGCTGCTGTCTTGCATTGAAACAGTCTGCAAAGAACCAATGCAGGAAAGGAATAGGGAAGATAGATAAAATACGACACCAGAATCTTCTCTTTGCAGCCCAGATTTCTAATCAGCCACCAGAATACGGAAAAAAAGGTTGCTATGGCAATGGTTATGTGCTTGATTATCTGAAGATTAATGGAGGGCAGCCAATATGCCGTTAAGTCAGCGGACAGCTTTTCCTTTCTCCTTCCCCAACAGAACATATTACCGTTAGGGAATGTTTTCACAGGTGGTACGGAATGTATTTCAATATCTTTGTTAAACAGTTTCATCCCCTTCAATGCCATCCTTTGAAAATACACCGGGGCATGTGACGGCTTAATTTTGCTTTCCAGAGTTATCTTATCCATCGTCGCCGGATCAATCGCCGATCCTAAATAATATATCTTCATCCAAAATATCCCCCTAGACCTGAGGCTGTTCAAGGCTAAATGAATTCAATGCAATTCTCTTGTAAGAACGATATCCTATCGTTGGCCAAGAAACAGTTTCCTGTATTCCTCATTATTTTTTTGGGTATCCATTGCTTCTTTACTGTATTGTTTCGCCCTCAAGCACCATTTTTGATATTCCGCGTCATCCATATCAATAAACCGCTGAATTGCTGTTATAAATTCATCCTCATGTTCAAGAGCTATATCATAGCCTGCTTTGAACTTTTCCAGCTGTCGCCAGGGAGTCCTGTTACTGATAATCACAGGGCAGCCATATTGTAGTGCTTCAATGATGGAGTGACCGAAGTTTTCATTCCTGGTTGGTGACAGGAACAGATGATAGTTAGCAATGAGCTCCGGTATTTTATCATGCTCAACATTGCCTTTATATTCAATCGTAGCCTTACCGCCCAATTCCTTTGCCTTCTTCATGCACACATCAAAATAGACTGTATCCTCCTTGGGTCCATAGATGTCAAATTGGACATTTCCTTTCACATTACCTGCGATCTCAATGGATTTCTCCAGATTTTTAATCGGGTGGAATCGGCCGGCAGTAAAAATACGTATCATACCACATTCCTTTTTCGGTCTATCAATCCGATCGGTATCGATGAGACTTATATCTTTAATACAGTGTGTGCTCGAACCCGGAAAAATCTTGCGCAGTTCCCGGTCTTCTTCTAATGAGGTAACGTGAAACTCAACGTTTTTGATTAACCCGGATAGCTTGATGGCTTTTATAAATACCTTCTTCTTGGAGCTCTTCAGCTGCAATGCAGATTTCATTAATTCACCCCGGGGCGATATGATCAACCTGACATTAGGATCCACATACTTCTTATAAAGCATGGCAGGAATACTATGCACGATACTGAAGATACTGCTGACAAAGATGATGGAGGGTTTCACTTTTTTGATCTGTTGAAATACCGTCCAAAGGTTATGCTGTTTCAGATAATAAACATCACTGCCGAAAATTCGGTTTTTCCCTGACTGAACCTCGTTATATGGTTTTCCTGTCCCCATTTCATAGAAGGTTGTAATAACCGAGGTATCAAAATCATTGCTGATGGCCTTCACAAGGTTAATCGCACTGACCGTTGAGCCCCCTCGGTTTCTTGACGGATAAAAACACTGGCTTAGCACCAGCAGCTTTTTAGATTTTCTATCTTCCATTTCTTCCTACTCACGATACGATTTATTAATGTTGCTATTCTTTGTACCAGTCATTTTTAATTATTTCAGCCTTACTGCACAATCCGTTCTGAAACTGATTACTTTTACCCGTCCTGTTAAGGTCTTCAATTAATAACAGCAGCCGCTCTGCAGCAATCTGGGCATTCCATATCTTTACTATAGAATAATAAGCCTTTCGTCCAAGGCTCTCGCAGAGCTCCTTCTTTGCTAGAAGAAGATTAACCTTGAAATATAAACTGTCCTGATCACCATTTTTATAAATCAGACCATTCACAAAGTCATTGATTAAATAGGGAACCGCTCCTGGCGCGTGGCTTGCTATTACTGCACATCCACTGTTCATAGCCTCATTGACAACTGCTCCCCAGCCTTCCTGAAAATCACTGGTAAAAAGAAATATATTCGCTTCATGCATATACAGTCTTACCTGTTCCGGAGATTTGGCGCCTAACAGTTTCACATAGGCTTCCAGCTTATGTTCAGCAATCATGGCTTTGATCTGTTTTTTTTCTACGCCGCTTCCTATCATATTTAACTCAAAATCATAACCTTCTTTTTTCAGTCTGGCTGCCACCAGGACTGCTGCTTCCGGATGCTTCAATCCAATAAATCTCCCACACCACAATATTTTGACCTTCCCTCTCTGCTTTCCCGCCATTAATTCGTCGACGTTATAGGGTATCGTCTTGGGAAAGTACCCCCATTTATAACATTTTCCGGGGTAAGCGCCCTGAAGCATCAGATCTCCTGAAGTATAAGCACTTGCACAAAGCATATATAATTTGCGGTTACTATATCTGTAATAAGTATCTATCCTTCTTAACCATCCCCTTGGTGACAGGAAGCGCCAGGTTCCTCTTTTATATAAGCGTTCACTGCAGCGCAGGGTTATGCCGGTGGTATTATTTTGCATTCTCTCCTTCACGAAGAGCTCGGGTGCTGCTCCAATGATTACAACATCACTTTCCCTGGCTAACCGTAAAGCCTCTTGATATGCTTCTTTACTTTTCTCTGTTTGTAACACATAAGGATAATCATCCTTGGTTTCCCAGCCCTGTTTGATTCTCCAGGTCTCCATCGAACTGGTCGCAACAAAAGTAAAATTTTCCTGCAGGATACGATACATTTCATTGCAGAAAGGGATCTGGTGATGTGTCAGATAATTAGAATAAAAAGTTATTTTCATGTTAACCTCCATGCTGCCGTTCAACCTCATTCCAATCCAGCTTGACAAGGAATATCAACACACTTAAGCTGCCGGCAAACATGGATCCTCCGACGAGAAAAGCACTCTCCGTACAGGCATGAAGGAAAACCGCAAGTAAACCAAGAAAGGAAATATAAGCCGTCCGGCTTTTGATTTTGTTTGCAAGAATATGAATATAAGCCCTTAAGTAATAGATATAGAATAACAATAACCCTGCAAGACCTAAGGAGGAATATACGCTTAAGATTCCATTATGCAAATTCTGCAGTTGGTAGCTGCTGAAATCACCAAAGAGAAACTTCTTCTGTACAGAAGATAACACTGTCTGGAAAATGTAGCTTCTTGAAGAATAATCCGCTTTCCCCCGGAATTCTAAAAAGTAGATCCATCCATGTTCATAAAGAAACGGATAAAATACCATAAAAAACGCCGGGAGCAACAATATACCAACGATCAGGGTCTTTGGTATATCATATTTTCTCTTAAGAAGAAGCAGTGCTAAGATAATCACAGCGATACCGATGCAGGTTCTGGAGCTGGTCTCGAGCAGCAGCCAGCACATATAAAAGATATCAAGTAAATTCAGTACTTTGATCCATAACTTCTTAAAGTAATTCATCGTACAGAGCAAAATGATGATTGTTATGACTAAATACATGGCTGTCTGATTAGGATTATCATACCCCAGGGTCAGCCAGGCACCGCTGGTACCGATGAAGCTTTCATATCCGGCATACTTATATTTACTGAAGGACAAGAGTGTGAAAACAATGGAAGTCAGAAAATTAATGAGGAATGTAAAATATAACATTTTCCTGTCAGGCTTCAGATAATCCATATATAGAAGATAAAAGGGCAAGGCCAGATAGCAAAACATCCGAATGACATAGTTATATAAACCAAGGTTACTTGATAATAAAAAGGACAGGAAGGAAAAGCATACCATGCAGATAATTGTTATGATCTGCTCTGTTTTATAAGGCACATATTTATTGATGCTATGATTGACCGCAAATAGAAAAGCCACCAGATTACTGAGCATAAAGCATCTGCTTGCCAAGGTTGCCAGTAACATAATATCGAAAGGCTGGGCGATATATATGGTTAAATTTGATATAAGCGTCAAATAAAAACATACCTTGAATACTTTTAAATTGATTGATTTATCTGGTTCCATTGGATACTCCTAACATCTGAGTGTATAAATGCAGGTAATTGGATAGCATTTTTTCCTTAGAGAATTTCGTTTCCACATGGTTCCTGCAGCTCTCACGATACTTTGCTTTTCCATTCTTTCTGATATTCTCGATGGCTATCTGTAAATCCAATAGCCTGTCATTATATAATACAATGCCGGTATCATTACTTAAAACTTCATCACAGGCAGTGGAATGATATGCGATAACCGGTGTACCGCAGGCCATGGCTTCTACAGAAGTCAGTCCAAAGGTCTCTTCCTTTGATGCATTGATGTATACATCAGCACTGCTGTATATCCGCACAAGTTCCTCTGCCACGTCCGTCCGTTTCACGATTATGATATTCTCCGGACAACTTTCCTCCGAAATCCCGACGAGGACAATACGGCATGCTGCCGGCAAATGCTCGGAAAGCTTAAAAAATGTATCCAGTCCCTTCTTGTCATTCCAATGATTTGCTACACCCAAAATCATGAAATCCTCTTCCGAGATACCGAACTCCTCCCGGATATTACTGCTTACCGGCCGAAAAATGTCCGTATCAATACCATTATATATAACCTGCAGGGGCATATCTCTTAGAAACGACTTTTCTGCACAGGATTTCAACCAGTTCGAAACACAGACAATACGAAGCTGCTTCAATTCGTTTAAGGCAGTCTTCTTTTCCTCACATATCTGATGGGTTGTCATATTGCAGATATCCTTTTCCTCCTTCGAAAGCTTACAATCATCTTCCATGCAGCCTGTCTGATAACCTTCACAGCCCAGCTGCGTAAAATGGTAACAGCCTCCGGTAAATCCCCAGCAGTCATGCAAGGTATATACAACTGGCACCTCGTACTTCTTTAGAAATTTCAACAGCCTCGGATAATCAATGCAGTTTTGCTGTATATTATGCAGATGAATCAAATCCGGCCGTAACTGTCTGATTTTACGGATTAATCGGATCGTTCCCAGGGACGAATGTACGAATTTTTTCCCAAAGTACCGGTTAAGTACTCTTCTCAGATAATTCTCAAAGGTAGTTTCTATCTTAAAGGAACCCTCGAGATTGCTGTCAAATGCTGCATAGGCAACGTAGCTTCGAAAGCCCTCTTTGATTAAGTGGTTATGTATCTCTTCTACTTTTCTTCCGGTGCTTCCGTACTGACAGGTAATATTAATCTGTAATATTTTCATTTCCGGATTAATATTGATCAAATCAACCTTCTGTGTCTGATCCTGGTTACTTAATTCTGCTGCCTTGAGTCCCGACCGGTAAGCATTCATGATCTTTTCATAGGCTATTCTGGTATCATAGTTGCTGATATGAAATGCCCGGCTGTTAATTCTCATTTCTTTGATAACCATGGGATTTTCACATATTTCATCGAGTATTTTCTGATAGGTATCTGCGTCATTGCTCTCGCACCACCATCCAAAGCCGTTACCGGTTATTATGTTACCGACATCCGTATTCTTATCTGTTGCAGCAAGTATCGGCATACTATGACTCATATAATCCAGGATTCTGGAAGGAAAATTAGGGATCGTAAACCGATGATCCAGGAAAATCAAACCGACATCACTGGCATCCAGCAGCTTGCTGAATTCTTTTTTCTTTAGATTCTCAAGTACCGTAACATGACTTTCGTTCTGTTTTTCTGCATATTCCCTCAGCTTATGATAATCAGTCCCCGAACCGCTGAAAACAAAATGCCGATCACTCTTTCCCTCATTGTTTTTCAATATCTGAAGGATAAAATCCACATCCTGGGGCCTGCCAAAATTACCACCGCAGACAAAGACTAATTTATCCTGAGGCAGATGGAATTTGTCTCTGGCGGATAATCTGTCTGATAAACAGAACGAGTTCTCATTCTGCGTATTGGGGCAAACTTCAATCTTCCCGCTGTCCAGGTAAGGATACTTTTCCTTTAGGTATTGAACATTTGCCTCAGACATGCAGCCAATCTGATCTGACAGGAGATAAAGCTTCTTTTCCTTTTTTAAAAAGCGCTTTGTCAATATTCCCTTCCAGCCGGTTCTCTTTAGAATGCCGATATCCAAAGCATTATGAGGGAATATATCCTTCAAAAGCAGATAGGTAAAAGCGTGATCCCGTTTTTTTATAAATTGAACCGTACTTACAAGCGTGATTGGAGGTGTGGAATAAAGTATTACGTCAAACCGGACTTTTTTAAAAAATTTTTTGATAGCATTTTTATATTGTCTGCCAATCTTTAAGGTGCTGATTCCCTTTTCCATCCAGTTTGTTTTTGTAATATTTCCGGTCTTCACACGAAGTACCTTTATTCCGTATTCCATTCTCTTCTGTGTCGGCAGACCGTATCTTTGTTCCCGCTGGCATACGACATGAACATGATGGCCTTTATCACGAAAGTACCTTATTAGCTCCGGATACATGGATTTTTCATTCAAATCCGATAATTCTCCAATGGTTAGAAATAATAGATTCATTGCACATCTTCCTTCACATCTTTGTATTACCTAATTCATTGCTTTTTTTACTTCCCGTAAAGGGCTCCATTGTTACCGCCGTTGCGGAATGGATACCCTCCCTTAATAGCACCTTCCTGACGGTCAGTAAGATTATTTTGATATCCCCTAAGAAAGAGATATTGTCTACATACTCCACGTCAAGTTGGAATTTTTCCTCCCAGCTTAAGGCATTACGTCCTTTTATCTGAGCCAATCCTGTCAGACCTGGCTTAGCCTCATGACGGCGTTTCTGGTTCTCGTCATACAAAGGCAGATACCTTTCCAGTAAGGGTCTCGGCCCGACCAAACTCATATCCCCCTTCAATATATTCCATAACTCCGGAAGCTCATCCAGGGAAGTGGAACGCAGCCAGCTTCCAAATCTGTTCAATCGGCAGACATCCGGGAATAATTCACCCTTCTCATCTCTCTGGTTCGTCATTGTTCTTAATTTATACAGTGTAAATAACTTCTCCTGAAAGCCTGGGCGACGCTGCTTAAAAAGGACGGGTGAACCAATCCTCACCCGCACCAGGAATGCCGTCAATAAGAAAACTGGCAGCAGCAAAAGGATTGCAGAGAAGGAGCAAAGGATATCCATCCATCTTTTTAGATACTTTTTATAAATATGACTCACTTCCATAATCCTTTTATTATCCCAGTTACCCTGGTCAGAGCATCCTCCGTCATCTTGGTATCGCTTGGCAGGCAGACTCCTGCCGTAAAGATCTGTTCTGCTGTACTTCCACCGATATAATCGTACTTTTCATAATAGGGCTGCAGATGCATCGGCTTCCAGATAGGTCTGGCCTCAATATTTTCCTTCTCAAGAGCCATGATGATATCCATTGGCTTTATCCTTCCCTGCAGCCGGATACAGCTTAGCCAGTAATTCGGTTCGCACCAGTCATTGACCGGCATCATCGTGATATCCGTAATATCATGAAATTCCTTTGTATAGAATTCATATATCTGTTTCTTCTTATCTATCCGATCCTGCAATACCTTAAGCTGACCTCTGCCAATTCCGGCCAGAATGTTGCTCATTCTATAGTTATATCCCAGCTCACTATGCTGGTAATGTCGTCCGGGATCTCTGGCCTGAGTCGACCAGAATCGAACTTTATCCATTCGTTCTTCCCTCTCAGACACCAGCATACCTCCACCCGAGGTCGTAATTATTTTATTACCGTTAAAGGAGAATACCCCGTAATCTCCCAGAGTTCCGGTAGCTTTATCCCGATATCTGGAGCCCAGACTCTCCGCAGCATCCTCAATTAAGGTTACCTGCTTATCTCTGCATAGCTGAATAATCTGCTGCATATCACAGGTTAAGCCATACAGATGGACAACAATCACTGCTTTTGGCTTCTTTCCCATTTTCTCATATTTCGTAAAGGCCTCTTCCAGCGCTGTCGGGCTGATATTCCAGGTTTGTTCATCACTGTCAATAAATACCGGTACTGCATTCTGGTAAATGATCGGATTAGCTGTAGCGGAAAAGGTTAAGGATTGGCAAAATACGATATCTCCTTCGCCAACCTCTGCTGCTTTCAGGGCCATATGAACAGCTGCTGTTCCTGAACTCAGGGCGATAGCAGCTTTCATCCCAATCAACTGAGCAAATTCCCTCTCAAATTCGCTCACGTTTTTACCAAGCGGTGCAATCCAGTTTGTTTCAAATGCTTCCTTGATATACTGCATTTCATAACCTTCATCACTCATGTGTGGGGATGAAAGGAATATTCTATCTTCATTCATTTTTACACAGACCTTTCAACAATGCCTCCGTTCACTTATACTGCCTTCTGTTCTTCTATTGGAGGATATAAACTGATTTTCCCCTAAGCTCCCTGCCATGAATCATGTCCTCTGCATTGTTCCTGTAACGATTACAATAGCTGCTGCCCAGTTTCAACCTTACTTTTTCATATGCATCGGTTATGATAGGCGGACGCGTACTCATATTATGGCAATCACTTGATAGTACATCAATAAGCCCATGTCTCATGTATACTGCTGCTCGGTACCAGCTCTTCTTATCCAGCAGGGAAGCGGTATTTACCTGCAGAAGACATCCCATCCCGTTCAGTCTTCTCACTGTAGCAATTTTTGCTGCGGGGTATCGCTCAATATGTGCAATAACCGGGATCAGATTATAATATCCAAGCAGCTTCTCCAGCAACCCATATACGTTTTCCTCCCATTTTTTACTAAACGGTAATTCCACTAGCAGATAACGGGTATTTCCAATACATAACTGACTAAGCTCAGGGTAATGAAACAAATAGTCATTCAGTGTTGTTTCACTTCCGGATATTAACGTGATCTTCGAATCCTTCATCAAGGCAATGGCATTGGAACGCCTTTCAACAAAATCCTGTAATGAGCTTTTTGTTGCATCATAATGAGGGGTACAGACTGCCATTCTGACCTCTTGTTTATAAAGCTCTTGTGTCATCCTCAAGGCTTCTTCCAATGAACCGGCTCCGTCATCAATACCGGGTAAAATGTGAGTATGAAGATCAATCATCTTAATTGAGATTTTTATAATAGTTGTAATGAGATTTATACTTTTTACCCTGATTAAGTGTAATCCCATTAATTACAAAGCCTAAGATATTCGCCTCAGCCAGTTTATACTTATTCAGCGCATTGGAAATGTCGGTATAAGAGGTTACTCCCTCCCTTACGACAACGACAATACCGTCTACCAGGTTTATCATCGTAAGTACATCAGACACTACATTAACCGGCGGGGAATCGATAATGATATAATCATAATTTTTCTCCAGTCTCTTCATCAATTCCTCCATCTGCGTACTTCCAAGGAGCTCGGTAGGGTTGGGAGGAATAGAACCCATGGCGATTACCTGAAGATTCTCATTTCCCGTCTTCTGGATGGCATTATTCTCACTGATCATATCGGACAGAATATCACTCATACCCGGTTTACCTCTCAGGTTAAAGAAGTTATGAACCCTGCCTTTTCGTAAATCACAATCCAGAAGCAATACTTTTGCCCCTGTCTGTGCAATCGTATTTGCGATATTGGCGCTGGTCGTACTTTTGCCATCCTCAGGAACCGGACTGCTTATGATAAGCTTCTTGCAATCATTCTTGAAGACGGTAAAACGCAGGTTGGTTCTTAATTCAATGTAAGCTTCGTTCACTTCGAACTTTTTATCTTCGTCAATTCCTCTGATCCTGCTACTTACTAAAAATCGCTTTCTTAAAGCGGGTATCATATTCAGGAATTTGAACCTTCTATTTCTATAGATATTATAATTTGGAATTGCTCCAAGTACCGGCTTCTGATACCTCCTGATCAGATCCTCACGGCTTTTAACATTCCCATCAAGTAGTTCCCATCCAAAGGCTGCCAGGACAGAAAGGAAAAAGCCTAACATTCCTCCAATGATGGTATTTAATTTGACATTCGGGCCGGAGGGACCTTGAGGCAGAGTCACCGGGTCAACGACACTGATTTCAGCCGTATCCTTGATGCTTCTGATCAGCTTCGGCGCCACCTTCTGCATTGCATCCACCAGGTAATAGGAATCATTGGGATCATAGGATGTCACGCTGATTTGAAAGATTTCCGTATTACTGATCGGTACGATTGTGGTAATTGCCCTTATCTGATCTGCCGTATAGTTTAATTTACACTCTTCCACTACCTGCTGATAAAAGGTTTTTGTTTTTAAAAAACAGATATAGGTTGTAATAACCTTTTGAGCATAATTTAACTCATTGATATCAGCAGAGGTAGACGTATCATTAGGATTTACATACATTTGTACAGACGCGGTATAGATCGGCTTGGTAAAATAGCTATTTATAATATATAACACGAGGAAGCCAAGGAAAGTACAGATAGCAATCATGACAAGCCGCTTTATCAATATGGAAATTATATCTGTCAAAGAATACTCCACTTAATAATCCTCCTCAAATTCAAATTTATGAATCAGCGACGCTGTTAACTTCTTCCGGATCTTTATAGGTCGGCACAACCTGCTTCATTGCTATTTTAATCCTGGAGTAAGATTTCGTTTTTAGAGCTTTTTTTAATACCTTCAGTTTTTTCTTTATTTCTCGCTCCGAAATATTATTTTGGTGCTCAATATATATCTTATGATTTTTAGTAGCTATGAGTTCCTCGCTGTTCATCAGCAATTCTTCATACAGCTTTTCCCCGGGACGAAGTCCTGTTTCGATAATCGGTATTTCCGTATAAGGAATATGGCCGGACAGACGAATCAAGTTTTCAGCAAGCTCCAGGATCTTCACCGGTTCACCCATATCGAGCACATATACTTCGGAGCTGTTTGCCATTGCGCCTGCCTGGAGAACAAGTTGGGCAGCCTCTGAAATCGTCATAAAATAACGGACGATACGCTTGTCAGTAATAGTGACCGGCCCTCCCTGAGCAATCTGTTTTTGAAACAGTGGAATAACGGAGCCATTAGATCCAAGAACATTCCCGAACCTTACTGCGACAAATTCCGTCTTACTGACTCCCTTCATGCTCTGAAGTATCATTTCACAAAACCGCTTGCTCGCTCCCATGATATTCGTCGGATTGACCGCCTTATCCGTAGAAATAAGTACAAATTTATCAACTCCGTAGCGGTCCGCCGCCTGAACCATGTGATAGGTTCCGAATATGTTATTCAAAATCGCCTCCTCCGGGCATTCCTCCATCATCGGTACATGCTTGTGGGCCGCTGCGTGAAAAACGATATTTGGCCGATGCCGTTCCATCAGCTGGTTTACTTTCTCCTTATCCCTTACTGTTGCTATCTCAATTTTCACCGGCACCTGATTCCCATATATCTGCCTAAGCTCCTGTTGAATGTCATAGGCGTTATTCTCGTATATATCAACGATAATTAGTTTCTTAATGTTTACCTTCATAATCTGCCTGCATAGTTCGGATCCAATGGAGCCACCTCCCCCAGTAACCATGACCACCTTATTATGCAGAAAATCATTAATATCCTCATTATTAAGAATAACCTGCTCTCTACCCAGCAGCTCTTCCAATTTAATATCCCTGACACTGTTCCAAAGAGGATTCTGCTCATTTCCTTCTAGTAAGGATAAGGTATCCGGAAGTATACGGACATGACAATTAAGGGATGAGCATATATCCAGAATCATCTTCCGTTTCTCAGCTGGCAAGGTCGTAGTGGTAATAACAATTTCATTCACCTGGCTATTCACCAGCAGCTTCTCCAGATTAGTGATAGGGCCTTTTACTTCAATATCGTGAATCCGCTTTCCAATCTTTTCAATGCTGTCATCAATAAAGAATTTAGTATGAAAGCCGCTGTTCGGATTACTCTCTAGCTCCTCCAGAAGCTTTACTCCTGCACTTCCGGCTCCTATGATGACCAGCTCCGTCAGCTTCCTATTCATCTTAATCATATTAAATTTGTTCTTATTGAGTTTCCGATACTGTCGGTAACACATTCGCATCAGTAACATTATTAGAAACGAAATTGCATATACAAG
>Ga0207834_1000210_pt1 | contig 21024 bp, 16 predicted proteins | sample LuqExpMetagenom5_FD_187763 | JGI IMG/M metagenome (GOLD analysis project Ga0207834, IMG submission 187763) | Tropical forest soil microbial communities from Luquillo Experimental Forest, Puerto Rico - Sample 5 (SPAdes) | ecosystem: Environmental > Terrestrial > Soil > Tropical forest ...
GCATTATTTCATTGGCTAAATAAGAGAAGTCAAAAGAAGAGCTATAATTGGGAACGATTTAATAGGATGCTCAAACGCTATCCACTACCTAAACCAGCGGTTTATGTAAATATCTACGATATTATGTGATAATGTAGTATGAAGAGCCGGATGCCTTAATTGGGCATGTCCGGATCTGTGAGGGGCTTGTTCCGTAAGGAGCAAGTCTACTCGACAAAGTAACACTCGATCAGTACACATACCTCGCACATTAGGTTATAATCGAGACATATAAAATGGCAAGGTACACGGATATGTCTTTTAAAACAAATGATTTCCAACAGATTACATTAGATGATACATTTAATTCCTTATCCCCAAAGACACAGAAGATTGTATTAAAATCCTAGGCTAAGGATTTTGCTGAAATCGTACTTTCTGCAATTAATGAGGAGCGCTTTGCTGTCCTATACAGTGCCAACGAGGCGTCAAGACCGAACACCTCGGTTAACTTTACAGTTGGCTCATTGATGCCGAAGGAAGTTCTTGGTCTCACGGATGATGAGACGGTTGACTCCATCTGCTATGACGTACGTTTCCAGTATACCCTGCATACGACGAGTTTCACGGAGTAGCCCATCAGCGATCGCACTTTCAGCCGCTTCCGGGAAAGAATCTATAACCATGAACTCGAGACCGGCGAAGACCTCCTCAAGGAAGAAATGATGCACCTCTCTAAGGTTTATGCAGAATTCCTGAACCTCCATTCCAACATTAAGCGGATGGACAGCCTGATGATCGCTTCCAACTGTAAGCGGATGTCACGTCCGGAAATCATTTATACCGTTGTCGCCAATGCCATCAGCCTAATGCACCGGCTGGGAGCCAGAGATTTCATCCCAGGTGGGATGCAGCATTATCTCGATTCGGAAGACCGCAATAACGTCATCTATTACTGTAAAGAGGATGATGTATTCTCCAGGCTGGATACTGTTGTCTGGGATGTCTCTGCTTTAAAAGAGCTCCTATGCGCTGATGAGTGGCAGGATTTTTCCGAGTACCAGCTCCGCATCCGTGTTTTGAATGAGCAGACCATGAAGGATGACAGTGGAAAAGCCGTAGCCAGATCCAAAAACGAGATCAGCCCGGAAAGCCTCCAGAATCCGTCAGACCCTGATGCAACCTACCGAAGCAAAACCGGAAAAGACAATAAAGGTTACATCGGCAATGTCATAGAAATCCTGGGTGATGACGGGGTCAGTCTCATCACGGGTATCAGTTATGAAACCAACAACCACAGTGACAGTGCTTTCTGCAGGGAATACCTGGAGTCACGCAGCAAAGACTCTGATGAAGAAATCATGCTAACCGACGAGGCTTATGGCGATACCGAAAACCAGATGATTGCGGAAAGCAAAAATGTAAAACTCATCACCACCGCTTTAACTGGAAGACAGCCTGACGCAATCATGGCAGGTTTTAAATTCACGGAGGACGGCAGGGAAGTTATCAGCTGCCCTGCTGGATATAAACCCGAAAAAACCAGCTATTACCCAAAGACTGGCATGTGCCGTGTCATCCTCAAAAAAGAGTACTGCAGTTCCTGCCCGAACCGTGACAGCTGCAAAGTACGGCTGCAGCATAAGACATGTACGGTATCAGTTTCCTGCAAAATCACCCAAAGAGCAATGTATCTGAAAATGCTGTCATCAGATGAGTATTCCGCACTGACGAAAAAACGCAACGGGGTGGAAGGAATCCCTTCCGTACTCCAACGCAGGTACAATGTCGACAACATATCGGCAAGGGGTCTCCTACGTTAAAAGCTTTTCATCGTATTGAAGATAGGAGCTACCAATATAAGGAAGGTGTTGAAACTTCTCCCCAAAATAAGGGTGAAGTCTGCCCTGAATCCGGCAATTGCCTAGAAACAGCCTGGCAATACGGCTGCATTATCAACAAAATAAGCCGTATATAGGCATAACACAAAAAATATTTTGCACAAAATGGAATTCGATAATTGAGGCAAGCTGAAAATGCTATGTTATGACACCTCAATCATTATTTATTGTTAAAAGAATGTTTCACGTGAAACATTCTTTTGTCCTATAGGGAAGTACGTCCCATGAGATAAAAAACGCTCCCAAAGGGAAGGTAGTTCGCTTTTAGGTCTCACTATGACGGATCGGAATTTTATTGCTAGCGTAACCCGCCACAAGCGGAGTATTCAGTAAGAGGTATATTTTTATATTGGTAAATTTGTATTAATCAATGCCAAAAAATGATAATAATTTATAAAGTTTCAAAAATATTATGGCTATAATAAAAAAAAGATGCTATAATGAAATTCGTGTTTAATTATAACAATAGAACAAAGTGTTTAAAATACCAAAGAGAGAAATTAACTCTGGAAGGGGTGGAGTATATGGCGAGAATCATTGCAGTAGCTAATCAAAAAGGCGGAGTAGGAAAGACTACGACCGCTATTAATCTGTCAGCATGTTTAGCAGAAAAAAATAGAAAAGTATTGACTATCGACATCGATCCGCAAGGAAACACATCAAGTGGACTTGGTATTGAAAAGAATAAATTAAAAAATACAATCTATCAAATGATAATTGGAGAATGTGATTTAGAAGACTGTAAATTACAAACAAATATTAAAAATTTGGATATACTACCTTCCAACGTAAATCTTGCTGGGGCAGAGATTGAGTTAATCGGTGTTGAAGGAAGAGAATTTATATTGAAAAGTAAGGTTGAAAAGGTACGAGACGATTACGATTTTATAATTATAGATTGTCCGCCATCATTGAATACTTTGACTGTTAATGCAATGACTACTGCAGATACAGTATTAGTTCCAATTCAATGTGAGTTTTATGCATTAGAAGGTTTAACGCAATTAATACATACTATCAATTTAGTAAAGCAAAGATTAAACCCGAAGCTTGAGATGGAGGGAGTAGTCTTTACTATGTTTGATGCTCGTACAAATCTGTCTTTGCAAGTAGTTGAAAATGTAAAGAATAATCTAAAGCAAAATATATATAAAACAATCATCCCAAGAAATGTTAGATTAGCCGAGGCTCCAAGTCACGGTCTTCCAATAAACCTTTATGATCCAAAGTCAGCAGGTGCAGATGGCTATAGACAATTGGCAAATGAAGTTATAGAAAAAGGCGAAGCGGAGACTTATACGAAGAATGAAATTGGTGAAATAAAGTATAGAGGTAAAAAGTAATTCTATTGTTAGTGAAATAGCAATTTATAAGGATTAACGGAGGTAAATATGTCAGTTAAAAAAGGTTTAGGAAAAGGCCTTGATATAATGATCCCAGAGCAAATTGTCAAGAATGAAGAGCAAAAGATTGATAATGTTTCACGTGAAACATTTGTATTAATCAGTGATATTGAGCCAAATAAAACTCAGCCAAGAAAAAGATTTGATGAAGATTCTCTCCAAGAGTTGGCAGATTCTATAAAGCAATATGGAGTCATTCAACCGCTTATACTTCAGAAAAGAGAAAAGTACTATGAGATTATTGCAGGTGAAAGAAGATGGCGTGCTGCTAGAATGGCAGGTTTGAAAGAAGTTCCAGCAATAATTAAGGATTATAGTCCGCAAGAAATAGTTGAAATTGCGCTAATTGAGAATATTCAGCGTGAAGATCTTAATCCGATTGAAGAGGCACAAACTTATCAAAGATTAATTCATGAATTTAATTTAAAACAGGACGAAGTTGCTGAAAGAGTTTCAAAAAGCCGTGTTGCAGTAACAAATTCCATGAGACTTTTAAAATTAGATAACAGAGTTCAGCAAATGTTAATTGACGAAATGCTTTCGAGTGGACATGCCAGAGCTTTACTTTCAATTGAAAATAATGACAAGCAATATAATATTGCCAGTAAAGTATTTGACGAAAAATTAAGTGTAAGAGAAACCGAGAAATTAGTTAAGCAGATTTTAAATGAAAAGCCTCAAAAAGAAGTCGCTGTAGCAAAAGAAGATGACTTTATCTATCGTAACCTCGAAGATAAAATACGCAATATTATAGGAACTAAGGTATCCATACATAAGAAGCAAAACAATAAGGGATCCATAGAAATAGAGTATTATTCAAATGAAGAACTAGAACGAATTATTGAAATGTTAGAATCAATAAATTAAAGATAGATAAATAATCAGAATGAAATAAAACAGTGTACAAAATGGAGGAAATAAGAAATGAACCTAATGGAGATTATCACAAATAACACAGCTTATATTATTTTAGGGCTAGCTGGTTTATCGATAATATTATTAATATTAGTAATTGCCTTATTTGTTAAACAAGGTAAGCTAAACAAAAAATATAAGAAATTCATGACTGGAGCAAGCGGTGAAAATCTTGAAAGTCAGATATTATTAAGATTTGCTGATATCGATAATCTAAAGGCAGATACAAAAAATATTAACGAAGAACTGGTTAAAGTTAAGGATAATCTTTTAATTACTTATCAAAAAGTTGGCGTTGTAAAATATGATGCCTTCAAAGAAATGGGCGGCAAGTTAAGTTTTGTTTTAGCTCTTCTTGATAAGAATAACAATGGTGTCTTATTAAATTCCGTACATAGCACTAGAGAAGGCTGCTATACATATTTAAAGGAAATTATTAAAGGAGATTCTTTCTTAGAATTATCAGAGGATGAGAAGAAAGCTCTTAACCAGGCATTAAGCAGCAGTAACTTTATGGAATAACAAAAAAATAAAATATTCTAATTTATAGGCCCGCAAATATATAAAAGCGGGCTCTTTTAATGGGCTTAAGGCAGGCTTGTATCAATAAAAATTTATGTAACGGAAGTTCTCATTAATTAAATTTATATCTAAAGTATGCTTATATAAAATTAGGATTAGAGTGATAAAAGGTCAAATTTTAGTTAAAAATACGCGCAAAGCATAACTTTCGTTTTCGGAAAAATTGCTTCTAAAAAGGATAAAATGCAAAAAATAAGTTTTACCCTCCTTTTGAGTAATACAAGATGAGGCTAATTTGTATAAATTGACGAATGACTTTTTGAAAAGGGCATTTGACACCTTAATTAAATTAGGTAATCATAAAAATAATTTATTTATTGGAATTTACTACACAATTGATACAAATTCCTCCGCTCCAACGCACATATACATAAAGTGTTTTAACGCTTTACTTCCGCTCCGGAACTTATATCAACTGTGTAGTAAATAGCTGCATATTTGGAGTTTAGCTATTATCAATTATATATTATAGTGTGAGGTTTATAGAATTAATGAGCTCCTAACTAGAATTATGTATACTAGAATTATGTAGACTAGTATTAGAATATGCAATTTCCTAGTGAATAAAGTTCGCATCTAATAGATTTTGAAATGCTTTTATGATTAAAATTTGGTCCGGGTGTTATAAGTTGGATCTATATCAAGATGAATATGTATGCATATATATTCATCTTGACTTGCCTTACCTTCCAGTGGTTGCCAAAAGAATGGCGCCCACTAGATGCCGGTCTGAGCCATCTGGATACTTGATTAATGAAAGCTGCATTATGGCTTTCATTAATATACAATACACACAAATTCATCAATACTGTGTATAGTAGACTTATGACATCCGAACCAAATATAAATTGTATAGAATTAAGTCATACTTCTCTAGAATTTTTGCAATACATACATGCTATTTATTCAAGGATTTATTAGTAATTTTACCTAAAAATAAAGCAGGAAGGAAAACCATATAAACCTTTCCTTCCTGCTTTATCTATACTTTAGAGAATGAGTTGGTTAGACAAAACTTAGATTATTTTTCTTTCTTTGGAACATTTCCTTTGCCAAAATAAGCAAGTCTATAAAGATCTTCCAGCTCTGACACCAGAGGAAGTCTCGGATTGGCTGTTGTACACTGATCACCAAATGCAAGATCAGCAAGTGCTGGAAGCTTGAAGAGGAAGTCTTTCTCGTCAATTCCATATTCCTGTAATGTTGCAGGAATTCCAAGATGACGGTTCAATTCTTCAACTTCTTTTGCAAGTATTTCTACGGCATCAGCATTGTTCTTCGGGTTTTTGCCAAGCTTCTTCATCAATTCGAAGATTTTATCACCTACGATATAGCTTTCATATTTCGGGAAGGAGGTGAACTTGGTAGGACATTCAACACCATTGTAGCGGATTACGTGAGGAAGCAGGATTGCATTTGCACATCCATGAGGAATATGGTACTCGCCACCAAGCTTATGCGCTAAGGAGTGGTTAATTCCAAGGAATGCATTGGTAAATGCCATACCGGCAATGGTAGAAGCGTTATGCATCTTTTCACGGGCAATTGGGCTCTCAGCGCCTTTATCATAGGATTCTCTTAAATATTTGAAGACTAAATCAACGGCATGAATAGCAAGAGCATCAGTATAGTCAGAAGCAAGAATGGAGATATATGCTTCAAATGCATGTGTTAATACGTCCATACCGGTCCATGCAGTAGACTTTTTCGGTACGCTCATTACGAAATCAGGATCAATAATTGCAACATCCGGGGTTAATTCATAATCTGCCAGAGGGTACTTCTTATTCTCAGTCTTATCTGAAATAACAGCAAAGGAGGTAACCTCAGAGCCAGTTCCGGAAGTAGTAGGAATAGCAACGAACTGCGCTTTCTTTCCTAAGTTAGGGAATTTATAAGTACGCTTGCGGATATCCAGGAATTTGAGGGACATGTTCTTGAAATCTGCTTCAGGATCTTCATAGAATAACCACATACCTTTTGCAGCGTCAATTGCGGAACCACCGCCAAGAGCTATAATTACATCAGGCTTAAACTTGTTCATTTCTTCGACACCCTTTAAGATTGTCTGAAGGCTTGGATCGGGTTCGACCTGATCAAATATCTCACAGTGCACATAATCAGGACGTTTTCTTAATTGATATAATACTTTGTTTACATAACCTAATTGAGTCATGGATGGGTCGGTTACGATAAATGCCTTTGAGATATTAGGCATCTTTGCTAAATATGCGGTTGAACCGGACTCAAAATAAATTTTACCAGGGATCTTAAACCACTGCATATTTACCCTCCTCTTAGCAACGCGCTTATAATTTACTAAATCAACTGCAGAAACGTTATGGGTTGTGGAGTTACCACCGTAAGAACCACAGCCTAAGGTAAGGGAAGGCATATTCGTATTATATAAATCACCAATTGCACCATGGGTGGAAGGAGAATTAACCAGGATACGGCCTGTTCTCATTCTGGCAGAGAAGGTCTTTATAACAGCTTCATCTGAAGAATGAATAACAGAAGAGTGGCCAAGACCGCCAAGTTCAATCATTTTCTCGCATAACTGGAAGCCCTTCTCAAGGGTAGCAGCTTTAATAACGGCAAGTACTGGAGATAATTTTTCCTTGGATAACGGATACTCTGGTCCAACACCTTCTAATTCAGTACATAAAATCTTAGTATGCTCAGGAATTGTAATTCCAGCTAAAGCAGCAATTGCTACAGGTGACTGTCCTACGATAGCAGGATTTACAGCGCCGGTTGCACTATTAATAACCACAGGTTCTAATAATTTAATTTCTTCCTTTGTTGCAAAATAGCAACCGGCCTTCTTCATTAATTCAACTACTTCATTGTATACAGGAGCTTCAATGATTGCTGCCTGCTCAGAAGCACAGATCATACCGTTATCAAAGGATTTGGATAATACTAAGTCATTAACGGCACGCTTTAAGTTAGCTGATTTCTCGATGAAGCATGGAACGTTACCGGGGCCTACACCAAGTGCCGGTTTACCGCAGGAGTAAGCCTGTTTAACCATTCCGGATCCGCCGGTTGCAAGGATCATGGATACGTTCGGGTGATTCATTAATTCTCTGGTTGCATCGATGGAAGGATATTCGATCCATTGGATACAGTTCTTCGGCGCACCAGCTTTAATTGCTGCTTCATATAAAGTTCTGGCAGCTTCTTTGGAACACTGCTGAGAACTCGGATGGAAGCCAAAGATGATAGGATTTCTAGTCTTAATACAGGTTAAGCATTTGAACATCGTAGTAGAGGTAGGATTTGTTACAGGTGTTACACCTGCCACGATACCAACGGGTTCCGCTATAATCATATAATCCTCTTCTTCGTTATCTTCAATGATTCCTACTGTCTTTTGACCTTTAATGGAATGCCATACATATTCAGTAGCAAATATATTCTTTGTAATCTTATCTTCATAAACACCGCGGCCAGTTTCATCTACTGCCATTTTAGCAAGTATCTGCTGTTTTGCAAGTCCTGCTAATGCCATTTCATGAACTATGTTATCAACGGTTTCCTGATCTAATAATAAAAACTCATCTAATGCAACAAGTGCATTTTTAACTAAATTATCAACATGCTCCTTGGGAGTAGGTTGTTGTTCGATTACCTTTGACATATTACTTCCTCCTATCTTGTTAAAAAATTAACACAATCGTTATGCTTAGAATATACCAGAAAAGAAATCATTTGTAAATACAATTGTTAAAATAATAACAATAGAAAAATATTACCTTTTTTCTGAAAAATTATTAATAATATACAATAGCATTAGTTATATCCTTATAATATAGTAATCATGCATAAAATCAAAGTACTCACAAGATAAAATATTGAATATTCACCTATAAATGGGTGAGAATGGTAATAATTAGTTCCATTGTATGATTGAAAATAACTTCACAATAAGTGAAAATAATGTTAGTATAGACTTGAATAGCTATTAGAAAGGATATATCAATATGAGGATTATCTCGCTAGATGCTGTAACAGGTAATGAATTATTGGCTAAAGATATTATAAATAGCAGTGATTTAGTTCTTATGACAGCAGGGACAGTTGTAAAAAAAGAATATGTAAAGCGTCTTAAGGATTTAAACGTTGAATATATCTATGTAGAAGATGAGATTGGACAAGGCGTTAATCTGACTAATAGTCTCGAGCTTCAAATCCAGGAGCAATGCCAAGAGGCGGTCAGGGATATCCTTATTAAGTATTCCTATTATAATGATTCGGAATTGAAAGAAATCAAACATATAGCAGATGAGATTATTAATGACATCATGAAGGAGCCGGAGGTTATTTATAATCTTTCGAGTATTCGTGATAAAAGTGACAGCACATATTCACATTCCATTAATGTATGTGCGCTTTCCGTCATTCTGGCTTTGCGACTGAAGCTTCCGAAAGCGAGAATTCGGGATATTGCAGTAGGATGCCTGCTGCATGATATTGGATTTACATATATTACAATTGATTATTATGATCTTACTTTGGATACCTGCTCGGATAAGGAACTGAAAGAAATCAAAAAGCATATTTTATATGGATACACTGCAGTTGAAAAGACGGAATGGTTATCTCCTGTTTCGAAGGATATTATCCTCAGCCATCATGAGAGAATAGACGGATCAGGTTATCCCTTCCACCTAAAGGATAATCGTATTAAAATAGGAAGTAAAATTGCAGCTGTCTGTGATGAATTTGACAGTAGGGTTTATGGGAATCTCACGAAGAAAATGAAGGTTCATGATGCAATTGATTATATAGTCAGTCGTGCTGGTGTTCTATTTGATTTCTCAGTAGTTAAAATATTTGTTGATTCCGTAGCGGCATATCCAACTGGGACTTTGGTTATCACGAATCAGGATGAGACAGGAATAGTATTACGCCAGAACGCCCAGTGCCCGACGAGACCCGTGATAAGAATTATTAAAGACAAAGAGGGTAATAAGGCTACTGAATGGATTGAAAAGGATTTAACTAAGGAGCTTACTTTATTTATCGTAGATACTATTCTCGATTGATCATTTGTCAGGTTAAATTGTGGAAAAGTAAGTCTCATTGTGGATTATAAGTTGAAAAAAGCATACGAGCGTGGATATCTCGATAACTCTTATTATGACCGTTAAGCATACATATGTTGATATTGGCTACTTGCAAGCGATATAAAAATATGATATAAATAATTATCACATGAAATGATACCTTTTGACGTAGAATATAAAGAGTTTACCGGTTTATGATTGGAAGTGAATAGTATGCATAGTTATTTAAGAGCAATTGGATTTAGTAACATTAATAATAGAACAGAATTAAATCAGTTATTGGATAAGATTACGGAGCAGGCTGCAAAAGTTCGTACCGTAGAGCTTAATAAAGGCAATTTAACTGAATTAATGATGGAATTTGGAGAGGGCTTGGGTATCACTTTACGCGGTGAGCTGGACGAAGCAGGTAAATTCCATTTGGAACATTATTTCCCGTATGCATTTGGTGCTAATATAAGTACCCGGGAAGAAGTCGGCATCAATAAAAGAGTGGATTCAGAAGCATATACAGGTATGTGTGATGACTTCAGATTGGGAGTATCCTTGATTTTCTATCTTCAGAATGTCATTGATTTTCTAGAGAAGAAAAATCAGAACATGCCAATGAGCACACCATTTTCGATTACACTTGCTGCCCTTTCCCTTGAGGGACGGATTCTTCTTCCGATTGAAATGGATGAAGTTCAGGTCCGTAATATTACAGCAGAAACTAAATATCGTAATAATCTGATTGCTGAAGCAAAAAAGGGTAACCAGGATGCTATTGACAGTCTGACAATTGATGATATAGATACTTATGCGATGATATCCAGAAGAGCAAAGAAGGAAGATATTTATTCAATTGTAGATACTTCTTTTATTCCCTTCGGATCAGAATCAGATAATTACAGTATTATTGCAACGATTACAGAGAGTAATCTGATTGAAAATACACTGACGAAGGAAGAAGTTTATGACCTTCAATTGGTTTGTAATGATCTAACTTTCCGGATGTGCATTAACAAAGAGGATTTACTAGGGGAACCGCTGGTAGGCAGAAGATTTAAGGGTAATATCTGGATGCAGGGAAGTATTGCATTTTCTGAGCAGGTTAAGGACTAGATAATATAATATAGGTAAGAATAAGGAGACAGATTTGTATTTATGTACAAAGTTGTTTCCTTTTTTATCAGAATTCATAAAAGCTTATAATAATATTCACGCCTGTTTTGACAAGCTTTGTCACGAAAAAGACTCATTATTAATCTGTAACAGGAGTATTTTGGCTTGACTTAACCGGTATGAAATAGTAAAATAACTATGTTGTGTGTGCTTGTAGCTCAGCAGGATAGAGCGTCCGCCTCCTAAGCGGAAGGCCGTGGGTTCAAATCCCGCCAGGCACGTCATAATGAGAAGCAACTTGTCAGGAATTGAACCTTCAGGTTGCTTTTTTTAAATCATATCATCCTTTTTATGTTTAAATTAGGATTTTATGTTAATAAAGCTTTTATATGTTCCAAGAGAATAGTAATAACAAAATTATTAATAATATCTTTGTACACATGATATTGGGCGCCATTTCACATAGATTTCACATAACCTATACAAAAGTATGATATCTAGCATGTATAAAATATGATATTTTTGTAATGTAAAATAAAGAGAGAGATAATAAAAGGAGAGAATACTATGAAGAGTATTAAGAGAATTGCAGTTTTTATGACAATGTTATTCATGTTAACCAGTGTATTCACCGCTTGCTCCAAGAGCAACAATGATACACAGTCTTCTGACAACACAACAGCAGGAACAACAGACAACACAACAACAGATAGCACAACAACAGATAGCACAACAACAGATAGCACAACAACAGATACCACAGCAACAGACGGCACAACAACAGACACTTCAGCAGATTTAAGCGGAACAGTTACAATGGCAGGATCAACTTCTATGGAGAAGATCGCTAATGCAGCTGCAGAAGCTTTCATGGGAAAGTATCCTAACGTTACAGTAACAGCAGAATTTACCGGTTCAGGTGCTGGTATTGAATCAGTAACAAATGGCACAGTTAATATCGGTAACTCATCAAGAAACTTAACGGATGCAGAAAAAGCTGGCGGCCTTGTAGAGAATATTATCGCTATCGATGGTATCGCAATAGTTGTTGATACAAAAAATACAGTAGCAAATCTTACAAAAGATCAGTTAGCACAGATTTACAAAGGCGAGGTTACAAACTGGAAAGACCTTGGCGGTTCAGATCAGCCAATCGTAGTAATTGGTAGAGAGTCCGGTTCCGGTACAAGAGATGCATTTGAAGAGTTAGTTGGTGTTAAGGATGCATGCAAGTACTCCAACGAAATTAACAGCACCGGCGGCGTTATGGCAAAGGTTGCATCAACTCCCGGTTCAATCGGTTATGTTTCACTTGATGTAGTTGACGATACAGTGAATGAAGTTAGCGTAGACAGTATTCAGCCTACAGAGGAAAATATTATATCAAGAACTTACTTGTTAAGCCGTCCTTTCGTAATGGCAACCAAAGGTGAGATTTCAGCACAGAGTGAAACAGTTCAGGCATTCTTCGCTTACTTACAGTCTACCGAAGGTAAAGATTTAATTAAGAGCGTAGGTTTATTCTTACCTAACTAATTATAAATGAAATAAAGTTTTCAGTTTAGGAAGAGTTATCCTGGCCTAGGGTAATTCTTCCTAAAGCTGTTCAAAAGCATTTAAAGGAGACTATATGAGTGATAAAAGTTTCTCTATAATTGGCACTTACAAAACGAAAAATACAGTTGAAAGAACAGCTGAAATTATATTTATCGCGTGTGCTATGTTTGCAGTAATCGCGGTATTTTCAATTACTATATATATGATTATTAGCGGAACGCCGGCGATATTCCAGGTTGGATTAAAGGATATATTGTTTGGAACGGTTTGGAAACCGACTGCTGAAAATCCCAGCTACGGTATACTATATGTAATTCTTACATCCATTGTCGGCACCATTTTGTCAATCTTAATTGGTGTACCGATAGGTTTAATGACAGCGGTATTCTTAGCAGAAACAGCACCGAAACGACTAGCAGGAATAGTAAAGCCTGCAGTGGAGCTGTTAGCAGGTATTCCTTCCGTTGTTTATGGATTATTAGGTATCCTTCTTTTGAGCCCTGTCATTTATAAGCTAGAATTGTTCGTATTTAAGGGGTCTTCCACTCATCAGTATACCGGTGGTTCCAATCTGATTTCGGCTGTACTTGTCCTGTCAATCATGATTTTGCCTACGGTTATTAATATAAGTGAGACTGCTTTGAAAGCAGTACCCGTACAGTATAAGCATGCATCCCTGGCTTTGGGAGCTACTCATATCCAGACAATATTTAAGGTAATCATTCCTGCAGCAAAATCCGGTATCGTTACTGCTATTGTACTTGGTGTAGGCAGAGCAATCGGTGAAGCCATGGCAATTACCTTAGTAGCAGGTAACGGTGCCAATATTCCTTTGCCGTTTAACTCCGTCCGCTTCTTAACAACAGCGGTTGTAAGTGAAATGTCCTATGCAGAAGGAACACACAAGAATGTACTTTTTACGATCGGACTTGTTCTATTTGCATTCATTATGCTTATTAATATTGTATTAAATAAGGTTATGAAGGGAGGTAAAAAGGATGCCGATAGTTAAAAGTATCTATGATAAACGTCCCAGACCTTTGGATGCAATCTTGTATTGTATTATTTATTTCTGTGCGTCGATATCAATCATTACTTTAGCAGGAATCGTAACATATGTTACTATGCGAGGCATATCCTCCGTTAACTGGAACTTCCTTACCACCGTACGAAGTGCAATTAAAGGTACCTTTGGTATAGCCGGTAATATAGTAAATACAGTATATATTATTATAATAACATTAATTATCGTGGTACCGTTTGGTGTTGGTGCAGCTATCTATTTAAGTGAGTATGCTAAGCCGGGAAAATTGGTTTCGCTCATCGAATTTACAACGGAAACCTTAGCCGGAATTCCCTCCATTATCTTTGGTTTGTTTGGTTTTGTTTTCTTTGGTACAACTCTAAAATTAGGGTTTTCCATTTTAACAGGATCCTTAACACTGGTTATCATGGTACTGCCGCTCATAACCAGAAATACGCAGGAGGCATTAAAAACCGTACCGAGCAGCTACCGCAGCGGCGCTCTTGGAATTGGTGCTACAAAATGGTATATGATCAGGACAATCCTGTTACCTTCTGCTATGCCCGGAATTATTACCGGTATTATTCTTTCCGTGGGACGTATTGTTGGTGAGTCAGCAGCATTATTCTTCACCGCAGGCAGTGGATATCTGCTTCCAAAGCTCGGTAATTATGGAGAAGGTCTCTTTGAAAAGGTTCTTCAGCCTGGCGGAACTTTAACGATACAATTATTCCTTAGTATGGAGAAGGCAGAATATGACAATGCTTTTGGAATAGCCTTTGTCCTTTTGGTTATCGTATTTGGCATTAATATGTTAACTAAATTCCTATCTAAGAAGTTTAATGTTAATAAATAATAACTGTAGAACCACTGTGATTGAAAGGCACTGAGACCACAGAGTGTTCATGGAGGATAATATGATTAAGGATAAAATCATAACGAAAGGTTTGAACCTATATTACGGAACGAACCATGCACTAAAGAGTGTGGATATGAATATAAAGGAAAAGGCAATTACTGCATTTATCGGACCTTCCGGATGTGGTAAATCAACCTTCTTAAAGACGTTGAACAGAATGAATGATCTGATACCAAGTGTCAGAATCGAGGGAGAAGTAACCCTGGATGGAGAAAATATCTATGACTCCAGAGTAGATACTACCCTTCTTCGCAAAAAAATCGGTATGGTATTCCAGCAGCCGAATCCATTTCCGATGTCAATCTACGATAATATTGCTTATGGACCGCGAATCCATGGTATTAAATCAAAATCCAAGCTGGATGCTATCGTTGAGGAAAGTTTGAAGGGAGCAGCACTTTTTGAAGAAGTAAAGGACAGATTGAAAAAGTCTGCACTTAGCTTATCCGGCGGACAGCAGCAAAGACTTTGTATCGCTAGAGCTCTTGCTGTTGAACCCGAGGTTATTCTGATGGATGAGCCTACCTCTGCGCTGGACCCGATCTCTACCCTCAAGATTGAAGACCTGATGTCTGAACTGAAAGAGAAATATACCGTTGCCATCGTTACACATAACATGCAGCAGGCAGCCCGTATCTCCGATTACACTGCTTTCTTCCTGGTAGGTGAAGTAGTGGAATTTGCCGCGACAGATACGTTATTTACAAGACCGGTGGATAAGAGAACAGAAGATTACATCACCGGTAGATTTGGTTGATGCATAATTTGACATGAATTGACATAACAACTATAATAAAGATATAAGGAGGTATTTCATATGACTGCCAGATTAACCTTTGAACATGAATTAATATTACTTAGAGATAATTTAATAGAAATGGGGCATCTAATAGAAGATGCAATTGAGAAAACCTTAAATGCTTTTGAATCCGAGAACGAAGCCCTTGCGAATGAAATTATCCAGGGGGATAGAAACGTTAACGATATGGAGAAAACCATCGAATCAAGGTGCCTTTCCATCATATTAAAGCAACAGCCCGTTGCCAGGGACTTAAGAATTGTTACCACTGCGCTTAAGGTAGTAACAGACATGGAGAGAATTGGCGATCACGCAGCTGATATCGCAGAGCTTATCTTAAGAGAAAAAAGACAGCCGATTTATAATCTTGCTAAGCATATTCCGGAAATGGGAAGAGTAGCAAAAGAGATGGTACATGACGCTGTAACAGCATTTACTACATTAAATATAGAAAGTGCAAAGGAGATCATCAAAAAGGATGATATCGTAGACGACTTGTTTGACAAGGTAAAAGATGAGGTAGCTACGATTCTTCGTTCTTCGAATGAACATGTTGATCAGTGCGTAGACATCTTAATGATAGCAAAATATTTGGAGCGTATAGGAGATCATGCAGTTAACATCTGTGAATGGACAGAATTTCATGAAACTGGTTCCGTAAATAATATCAGAATATTATAAAGGAGAGCCCATGGAGAAGATATATGTTATCGAAGATGACGAGAGTATACGTGAATTACTGAAAGTAGCCTTAGAAGGCTTTGGATATCATATTAAAGCTTATGAGGCGGCTGAACCTGCCCTCCTTGATATGAAGGATGACAATCCCAATATGGCAATCTTTGATCTTATGCTTCCTGGAATGGACGGTTTATCTGCAATCAGGCTTATCAGACAGGATGCCCAATTAAAGAGCATGCCGGTTATCTGCCTTACAGCAAAGGATAAGGAACTGGATAAGGTCATGGGTCTGGATGTCGGTGCTGATGATTATATAACAAAGCCCTTCGGAGTATTGGAATTGGCGGCGAGAATCAGATCTTTACTTCGCAGGTCTGTGAAGGATGAAAGTACGGATATGATTCGTATTAAAACAGTTACGATTAATCCTCAGACAAGAGAAGTGAAGAATAATGGTGAATTAATTGATCTTACTTATAAGGAATATGAACTTTTGATGTATTTGATTGAACATGATTCCCGTGTTGTGAATAGAGAAGAACTTCTGAATCAGATATGGGGATATGAATATGATGGTGAAACAAGGACATTGGATAGTCATATCCGTACACTAAGACAGAAACTGGGTAATGTCGGCTCGAGCTGCATTAAAACAGTTAGGAGCGTAGGGTACCGGTTTGCTAGGAATGAGGATTAAGTGAAACATGCCATTTTTAAAAGGTTCATTCTGATTTTGTCTCTGGCGCTCATCCTAAGCGGCAGTATTTTTGGCGTTGCCATGAGCATCATACTTATTGACAGGACAGAAGAAAATATGCTGTATTCGGTGCGAATCGCAGATCACAATCTGGATTACGATAAAGATTTAAAGACGCAGATTGATCAGCTGAAGAAAATCAATGGAAATGAGGAAACCAGATTTACGGTTATCGCTTTGGATGGTAAGGTTATTGCTGACAGCAATGTATCCGATGTCTCTAAAATGCAAAACCATAGTAACAGGGAAGAAGTCAAGGAAGCTCTTAAGACGGGTATCGGCTATGCAATCCGTAAATCAGAGACCTTGAATATTTCCATGCTTTACGTTGCTACTATGTCGGAAAACGGTCAATACATTCTTCGTGTGGCAATACCATTTTCAGGCTTGGAGCAGTATATCGGTATTCTGATTCCTTCCATGCTGATCAGTATTGGGGTGTCTTTGATTGTTTCATTGATGCTGGCTGACCGATTCTCTCATTCCGTTACAAAGCCTCTTACTGAAATAGCGGAAGAGATGACGAAGCTGAAGGAAGAAAACCCGGAATTTCACTTTAAAAAATATGATTATGACGAAATGAATGTCATATCGAATACCACTCTGCAGATGTCTAAAGCAGTGAAGGAATCCATGCAAAGGGCCGAGTTTGAAAAAATGGTCAGGCAGGAATTCTTCTCGAATGCTTCCCATGAGCTTAAGACTCCGTTAACCTCAATTCGCGGATACATAGAGCTTCTGGAAAATGACATGGCTACCGATGAGAAAATGAAGAAGGATTTTCTTCTTAGAATTAAGAAGGAGACCTTCAACATGACAGATCTTATTAATGATATACTTTTGATATCAAGACTGGAAACCAAGGAAGCAGAGGTAGTTCTGACGGAGGTTCGCTTCTGTCCATTACTTACTGAGGTCTGCAGATCTCTCGAACCATTAGCAAAGGAAAATCAGGTTACCATAAAAACCAGCTGCAAACCGCTGACAATGACAGCAAATACCCAGCAGATAAGGGAATTATTCAGTAATCTGATTACGAATGCGATCAAATATAATAAGCCAGGCGGTAAAGTTGATGTTACGGTAACCTCTGAGACAAAGGAAGTAGTTATTACTGTGGAGGATACCGGAGTAGGCATTCCGGAGGATGCGAAACTGCGAATATTTGAACGATTTTACCGGGTGGATAAAGGGCGCAGCAAGAAAGTCGGCGGTACCGGATTAGGATTATCCATCGTGAAGCACATCGTAAATTACTATGAGGGTTCCATTGAAGTGGAGAGCAAGCTGATGGAAGGTACGAAGTTTATTGTGCGCCTGCCATTTAAGAAAGATAGTATCGATACATCGAGTACTTATAAGTAAATATTACAATATTCTATATAATATAACGTATTTCTTCATTTTACCCGTCGTTTTATGTAATATTTATTACGTAAAATGACGATATATAGTAATAATATCCTGTATAAATGATAGAGCTTGCTGCTGCAGCGAAGATTAGGAGATTACCATATATGAAAAAATGGATGAATACGTTATTTTTAGGTAGTAGTTTTATAGCTGCCATATTGATAGAGGCTTATAGTATAAGTATATTAGGCAATTTATTAATTGCAGCCGGGTTAGGTGTTATTGTTTTAATTACCGGTTATCTATTAATGGATTCGATCCGAAATCAGATACAGCAGGGCAGTGAGGCCGCGAAATTCTATATCGATCGTATTATGGGTGAGGAATCTGATAAATGGAATGAGAGATATTCCGAGCTTCTCAATCTGCAGAAAGCGAATTATACAGCTACCAAAAAGAATTCCGCTATACTGGAAAAGAAATTCGAGGAAGTATTACTTAAGATTGAGACATTAGAAGACATTAATGTTAAGGCTCAGCAGAAGATACTAGACCTGCAGGGAAAAGCTCTTGAAGGACAGAAGAATGCTCTGAACTATGAGATTAATTACAACAGGGAGAGTGCAAAACAAATCATCGAAGCACTTCATGAGGAGGCAAAGAACAATGATGTGCAGGATCAATTAGACGGCATCATTGCATTACTCGATATCCAGTCACAGCTAATAAAAGAGAGTAATAATCGTACTGATACAACGATACATAATGCAACGAGACCTCAGCCAAAGCTTGTGAATAAATATATCGAAGATGATTTTGAATATAATAATATAGCAAATAATGACCCGGATATATCGGTTGATTCAGAGTATGCAAACCTTACGGATATGGAAAATGCCTCAGAATCTGACTGGTCCTTTCCAGAAGAGTCAGATTCCGAGGCATTAAATTCAACGGGTGCGATGAATGAAGAAGAAAAACCAACGATAATACCGCTTTATGATGATCCTAACAAAGCCCTAACTACCGATGAAATAGCATCTTTATTTGCATCCTTTGGTCAGTAAAGGATTATAGATCAAGGTAATCATCATCCTGATAAAGCTTACGTTTTGCACGTTTTTTATAATATGCGTTTCTTCTTTTTAAACGCGGACGTTCCACAAGAGCATAATATAGTCCAATTGCGATAACAAACAATCCTATAATGCAGCCAACAATAATCGGACGCAGACTTCCTCCGGATTTAGACGGAGAAGCAGCTGATTTATCAGGGCTTGCTGTAGGATTATTTTTTACGTATGCATTCTGGATTAGAGCTAATTTTTCCTCATTGTTATAAAGGATGTCAGCTCCGCCAACGTATTTTCCCTGATACGTATATGATATTCTGCCGATGACATTATCGCCGGTGCCATTGGTTTTAGAGGAGCTTGTCTTATCGGAGGAATAGAAAGTAACATCTTTTTTGGCATCTTTAAAGGAAGCCGTATTCGGAAGAACAAGATATCCATCCTTATCGGTTATAATTGGCGAATTGGAATCGCTGAGTAAAGCATTGTATTTGGTAAACATAGGTGATTCGGTCAGAGCCTGAGTGGTCTCCAGATCCGCAATCTTATAGATAGAGAAATTATTAAAGCCGTAATCAAATAATTTCTGGGTGTCCGTATACTGATGTTCATTACTATCATCGTGCATGATTACGCAGATTAATTCCAGGTTGCCGTGTTTGGCAACAGACACCAGAGTATACTTGGCAACTGTGGTATATCCGGTTTTTCCGCCGATACAGTCATCATACAGATAATCCTGCTTTAAAACAAATTTATGATGATTCCTAAGGTATCTTGTCTCCGGTTGAAGGTTCGTTGGCGGAATCTGATAAGTACGGCTGGCAAAAATCTTCCGAAAGGTCTCATTCTTCATGGCTTCTCTGGTGATGAGGGCCATATCATAAGCGCTGGTATAATGATTATCCTCAGGAAGGCCGTGGGGATTAACAAAATTGGTATTCTTACAGCCAATGCTTTTCGCACGTTCATTCATCAGCTTTGCAAAAGCAGGAATGGAGCCGGATACATGCTCAGCGATTGCATAGGCAGAGGTATTGTCAGATTCAAGCAACAGTGCATAAAGGCATTGCTGCATGGTAAGCTGTTCTCCAACATCAATACCGATTCGACTGCTGTCAAGGTCGACGTCATAAACAGCATTTCTAGAGAAGGTAACGATATCTCCTAAGGAAGAATTCTCAATCGCCAGCAGGGCTGTCATGATCTTAGTGATACTTGCAGGATAGTAGGTATGATTCATATTTTTCTCATATAAGACTAAACCGGTGGAGGCTTCCATAACAATTGCAGCATCTGCAAAAACACTCGGGCCGTCCGGCCAGGAGGCTTGATTTGCTGAATCGGTTGCTGTTGCCTGCACCGGAACTGAATTTAATAAAAGACTGAATAAGATGATAAATATACTAGTAAAAGCTACCAATTGCCGCTTCATAAAATCCTCCTGAACTACATAAAACATTGTGCCAAAGCATTTGACTTTGACACATGATACATATTAATTGATTTTGTATGAGAAATCAATCCATTTTTGCTGAAGATTCTGATTGTTCTTCCTGCCCGTAAAGTTCATCTGTACCGTGCTTTTTACTAAAATGACGTTCCATCAGATCCTTTTGCATCGGTACAAGATACTTATCCGGAAGAGCCATGCAATGCCAAGCGATATATGCTACTTCCTCAAGGACTACAGCATTATGTACGGCTTCTTTCGGAGTGGGACCCCAGGTGAAGGGACCATGATTGCATACCAGGATGCCAGGCATTTCTTTGGGGTTGATTTTCCCTTTCTTAAAACGTTCCACAATTACGGAACCGGTTTCCTTTTCATAATCGCCGCGGATTTCATAAGTTCTTAACTTACGGGTACAGGGAATTTCACCGTGAAAATAATCAGCATGG
>Ga0207834_1000211_pt1 | contig 20974 bp, 15 predicted proteins | sample LuqExpMetagenom5_FD_187763 | JGI IMG/M metagenome (GOLD analysis project Ga0207834, IMG submission 187763) | Tropical forest soil microbial communities from Luquillo Experimental Forest, Puerto Rico - Sample 5 (SPAdes) | ecosystem: Environmental > Terrestrial > Soil > Tropical forest ...
AGCCGAGGCCGTCGGCGACCAGACCGGAACCCATGCCGCGGAAGTTGGACTGGATCTGGGAGACCATCATGCCGCTGGAGTCGGCCACGGTGAAGTAGGTTGTGTCGCCATGGCTGGGGGCCTGGCCGGGGTATACAGGGGTGAGGATGCCGTCTGGACGGATGAGTTGGGCGCGCTGCTGCGCGTATTGCTTGGAGTTGAGCCACTCGACGGGAACATGCGTGAAGTGCGGATCGGCGTAGAAGCGGGCGCGATCTTCATAGGCCAGACGCTTGGCTTCGATCTGCAGGTGGAGCGAGAGGGGAGACTGGAAGCCAGCCGCGCGGAGGTCGAAGTTCTCCAGAATATTGAGTAGCTGCAAAGTGGCGAGGCCCTGAGTGTTGGCGCCCATGGCGTAGACATCGGTGCCGCGGTAGTTGGTGACGAGAGGCTCGACCCACTCGGCCTGATGGGCGCGGAGGTCGTCGCAGGTGATCCAGCCGCCGATGCGCTTGAAGTAGGCTTCGATGGTCTGGGCGATGGGGCCGTCGTAGAAGGCGTCGCGGCCACCCTGGGCGATGAGGCGATAGGTGCGGGCGAGGTCGGGATTGCGGAAGATGTTGCCCTCGATGGGGGCTTTGCCGTTGGGTGCGTAGGTGTGAACGGCGTTGGCGGTTTCTTCAACGCCGGAGTTGGGACGCCGGAAAGCTTCGAGGTTGCCGCGGATGTACGCGCCGATGATCTGTGGGACGGGCGCGCCATGCTCGGCATAGTGGATGGCGGGCTCAAAGAGCTCTGCCCACTTGAGGCGTCCATAACGCTGGTGCATGGCCCACCATCCGCCGAGCGCGCCGGGGACGGAGACGGCTACTGCGCCGAGTGCGGGAATGGAGCCACGCACGGCGCGCTGGCGCACGGTATCGAGTGAGAGCGCACGCGGCGATCGGCCGGAGCTGGCCATGCCCTGCAACTTGGCGGCCTTGGGGTCCCAGACGAAGGCGTAGCAATCGCCGCCGAGACCGCAACTGGTGGGTTCGACAAAACCGAGGAGAGCGTTGGCGGCAATGGCGGCGTCAACGGCGGAGCCGCCACGCTTGAGGATCTCAATGGCGGCCTGGGTGGCGAGGGGATGAGCCGTGGCAGCCGCGCCGATGCATCCCATAGCGGCGGAGCGGGTGGCGAAGCTGGCTCCGGCAGGGCGGTCGCCGGCGTGGACGTCGGCACGCACAAAGCGGCGCTGGCCGGGCGTTTGGAATTTGGCGGGAGCAGCGGGCGCGGGCTCTTCCGCCACAGCGGCGAGCGGCTTTGCGGCCAGGGGAAGAGCGGCAAGAGGCAGAGTGGAAAGAAAGGTGCGACGGCGCATGCGGTGACTCCAAGGCGAGGTCGATGCTAGGAACATCGTACGCGATGGAGGCGGTGGCTTCGCCGGTGTACTTTTAGCAACTCGAAGAAAGACGGCAACAAGAATAAGTTCTGGAAAGTTTGAAAGAGTATCGCTTGAGCTATGCCAAATGCATCCCTGCATCGCTAGCCTTTAAGCCCGGAGGGGCATTGCATGCAGCGGCTTGCTGCGCGTTCGGTAAGGAGCTGCTATCCAGGGCGAAGCCGTCTACCGCTGCCGCTGCCCTCAGGGGTTAAAACCCGCCGCCTTTTGCCTGTTGCGCGGCACGGATAAATCCGTGCCCTTTCAAAAACAGACTTTGTTTTCAAGCTGGAGCGGAGAGTCGAGGCTCTCCGCTGCTGTGCGCGTGGTGTTAGGAGTGGTTTCCCGCGGCCACTGCCGGAGGCGTGCGGGAGCAGATCATCAGCCGGTTCCAGGCGTTGATCTCGGCCACGGCAAAGGCCAGATCGGCAACTTCCTTGGTATTGAACTCTGCACACACCTGGTCGTAGATGGCATCCGGCACATCGCCGTCCTTGAGCAGGGTCATGGCCTCAGCCCAGGCCAGCGCCGCGCGTTCTTGTGCGCTGAAGACAGGGGCTTCGCGCCAGGCGGGGAGCAGCGTGAGCTGGTCTTCCGTAACGCCGTGCTTGCGCGCCAGCGGAGCGTGCATGGCGAGGCAGAAGGCGCAGCCATTCATCTGCGAAACGCGCATCTTTACCAGTTCCAGCAAGCCGAGGCTGAGCCCGCTCTGCTGTACGTAACTGTGGACGCCCAGCATGGCCTTGTAACCGGCCGCAGCCACGGTGGTGAAATCAAAACGTTGTTTCATCTTCAAGTCCTCTCGATTTGCTGTGAAAATCCTGTTGCATTTCTTTGTTGGCTCACCGCGTGGGACGGTGCTGCTTGCGGTCTTTGAGCCACGTCTCAATTTGAATGCCAAAGCTGGCCGGAGCTTTTCCGGCAACCTGTGCGGCAAGGCTGGCGAGAGTGTGTGCGGCCAGCTCCTGGCGCATGCGCTCCTCCACTTCGAGCATGACCTGGTGGATGGAGCAACGGCCGCGCGTGGCCCAACGCGGAGCCTGGTCGCCGAACACGGCACAGCGCGTGCGAATCTCCTGGCAATCGAAGAGCGGTTTGGGACCGTCGATTGCCAGCACCACGTCCTGAAAGGTGATCCGGTCCGCCGGACGCGCCAGTTGAAAGCCGCCGCGCGCGCCTTCGGCTGCAACCACCAGCCCGGCCTTGGCCAGCTTGGTGAACAGCTTGGCCAGGTACTCCACGGAGACTCCTTGCAACTCCGCCAGGTCGCGCACATTGGCTTCTACCTGCTCGTCCGCACGCGCCACCAGATACAGAAGGCAGTGCAGACCGTATTCCACGCCGTTGCTGATGTAGGCCACTCTTCTAACTCCGACACGACAAGTCGTAGTTAAAGCGTACAGCAGAGGCGTGGCCGGCGCAAGTGGCGCGGAAAGTTGAAGGCCGCCCATTCCCGAAGGAGTGGACGGCCTTCAGCGCGCTACGAACCTTCTGCCATCGCGTGATTTTGCGGATTACTGTATGTCATTCAGAGGATCCTATGGAGGCTGCTCATTCATGAGCCTTCAATGCGAAATTCCTCCATTTTTCATTACTTTGAATCGTAGTTTGTCTTATCGAAATTGCATTGCAACCGGGAATCGAACGAAGTGATTTCCTTACTTCTGCTACCAGGTGTGCATTGAGGCCCGGACCGAGGGTTATTTTAGTGATACAAGATATAGGTATCTGTATGGGGTACGAATCTAAGATTGCGGTTTTGTTTTCATAAATGATGCGATATTCGCCTTCATCCTGATATTGCGATCTTTTCAGAAAAGGGAGACTGTTAATCTGAGGAGCTTCACTTGCAAGCTCCTTCAGTGCCTTATATTCCATAAAATTGTAATGAAAACGTTCAGTTTTACTGCTTGACGGAATTTGTTCTCTGAGGGCATCCTTGTTGAACTCAATGCAGATGCCGTCAGATCCACCAGCAAAAACTTTCCAAAAATGAAACCTTGGCAATTTGCTCGTTAAACAGATAGCGAGAAGTGTTTTGAGCTTCTTTCTGTCTTTGTATGTTTCCATAAAATACGCATCGTTCCGGTCTTCCCATGTATTCGGAGGCAGCAAGGTAATTTCCTTGCGGGAAAGGATATTAATTGCCGAGGCGAGGTTTGTATATCTCCATAGACTCTTTTGATTCGCTGCCACGCTGCCTCCTCTGTTGCGCATAAGAACAGCCTATTCAAAGCCGATCAGTGTTCACCCCAGGAACATTCCGGCGATGGAAGCGGAGATGAGGTTGGCCATGGTGCCGGCCATCATGGCGCGGAGGCCGAGTTGGGCCAGATCGTCGCGGCGTTCGGGAACGAGTGCGCCGATGCCGCCGATCTGCATGCCGATGGAGCCGAGGTTGGCGAATCCGCAGAGAGCGAAGGTGCCGATGACGAAGGAACGGTTGGCGATCAGGTTGGCGGCATGCGCCTTGCCCAGGCCGATGTAGGCGATCACTTCATTCAAGGCCATGCGGGTGCCGAGCAGATTGCCGAGCTGTCCGCAGTCCTGCCAGGGTACGCCGATGAGCCAGGCGACGGGGGCGAAGAGGAAGCCGAGAATCTGGCCGAGCGAGCCGGGGAACCAGAGGTGGCCGGCGTGGAACCAGCCCAGCATGTTGTCGAGCAGCGCGACCAGAGCCAGGAAGCTGATGAGCATGATGCCGACGTTGAAGGCCAGTTTGCCGCCGTCGATGGTGCCACGGGCAATGGCGCCGATGAAGTTCTCGTTGGCGTGGAGCTCGTCCTTGGGGATGATGACCTTGCCTTCGGTGGCGGGCGTTTCGGTTTCAGGGACCAGCATCTTGGCCATCAGGATAGTGCCGGGCGAGGTCATGATGACGGCGGCCAGCAGGTGGCGGGCTTCAACGCCCTGCGCGATGTACATGGCCATTATGCCGCCGGAGACGTGGGCCATGCCGCTGGTCATGATGGTCATCAGCTCCGAGCGGGTGGCGCCGCGCAGGAAGGGCCGGATGGTGAGCGGCGCTTCAGTTTGTCCCATGAAGATGGAAGCGGCCACGTTCATGCTTTCCGCGCCGGAGATGCGCATGGTCTTCAGCATGACCCACGCCATGCAGCGGATGATGAGCTGCATCACGCCCAGATGATAAAGCAGGGCAAAGAAGGCGGAGATGAAGATGATGGTGGGCAGCACCTGGAAGGCGAAGATGACGCCGGAGCCAGGGGGCACAAGCTTGCCGAAGTCACCACCGGCGGGCATGCCGAGCTGGCCGAAGACCATGCCGGCGCCGGCGAAGGTGCAGGCCAGCATCTGGGTGACCACGCCGCCGGCCCAGGTCATGAAGCGCTGGCCGTAGTCAAAGCAGAGCACGATGTATGCGAAGGTGACCTGCAGGCCCAGGCCCCAGGCAATGGTGCGCCAGCGAATCTGGCGGCGATCGGTGGAACAGAGCCATGCGGCCAACAGAACTGCAGCGATACCAAGCAGACCGGTAAAACGTGCCAAAGCGTACTCCTTCCGGCGGGAATCCGGATGCAGTAAGGCTAGCAGGTTCGCGCAGATATCAGCCATTGGCTTTCAGCTTTGAGTTCCAACTTTTGCACCGGGAAATGAGTAGGACGGCGGACGGCTGCCAGCGGGGGAGCAAAGCTCGTATGCTGGTAGCGGCATGGTGACGATTGATCTGCACGCGATAACGGTATTTACGGTGGTGGAGTTTTCGGGCGTGGCTGCCGGCGCCCTGGCCGGGGCACTGGAGGCCAAGCGCAGCCTCGAGTACAAATACGACTTTATCGGCGTACTGGGGCTGGCGGTGATTACCGCATTGGGCGGCGGCATCACGCGTGATGTGCTGCTTGGCAAAGGGCCACCGCTGGCGTTTCTCGATCCGCGCTATCTGCTGATTTCGTTGGGCGCCGGCTGCCTGGCTTTGCTCGGCATGGGACGCGCGCAGGGCTTTGTGGTCCGGGCCGTGTGGCTGGCGGATGCGGCGTCGCTGGGATTGTTTACCGTGGCAGGTGTGAGCCGCGCGCTCAATGCTGGGCTCAGCATGCTGCCGGCCCTGCTGCTGGGTTTGATTACGGCTGCCGGTGGCGGTTCGCTGCGGGATGCCCTGATGGGGCGCACCCCGCGCGTTTTTGAGCGCGGCGAGCCCTATACGCTGGCTGCGCTGCTGGCCGCTTTCGTCTTTCTCGGCCTGGAGTCGCTTGGGGTTGACCGCACCATCTCCACCCTGGCCGGTTGCGCCGCCGCCCTTGCCCTCAAGCTGCTCTCGCAGCGCTTCCAGTGGAAGACTCCAGTGGTGAGTGCGGTGCGGGAGAAGTAGGCACCTGCGGTGCGCCAACTCGCTTCGCGTTCTCCGTGCTCGCAGCATAGGAACTGTCAGCCGCGCGGGTGGTTGATGAGATACTGCTCGGCTTCAGCACGGGTAAAGATGTGATCCACCAGAGCGACCGCGGCCGGCGGTTCGGCACCTACGGTGATGGAACTCCAATAGAGAGCCTCGGCCTCGTCGAGCATGGGCTCGGCAGTGGCGAAGAGGGTGGCGATGGGCTGTCCCTTTTCCAGCTTGGCGCCGCGCCGGGCATGGAAGAGGATGCCGGCATGGGGATCGACGGGTTCTCCGGCTTTTTCGCGCCCAGCTCCGGTGCGCTGCACGGCCCAGCCCAGGCCGGTGGTGTCCATGGCCGTGATGTAGCCGGAGGATCGCGCCAAAAGCACGCGGGTCGCGCCCGGCGCGTGGAAGGCTTCAGGCCGGTCGAAGACGCGGGTTTCGCCTCCCTGGAGAGCGACCATCTGGAGGAAGCGGTGGAGCGCTGAGCCATCCAGGAGAGCTTTTTCGGCGCGCGCGTAACCTTCGGCGGGTGTGGCGGCCTGTCCGCCCAGGTGGATCATCCATCCGGCCAGAATCAGGGAGAGCTCGCGCAGATCCTCATTTTCCGGGGGCCGGTTGCCGCGCAGCAGGTCAACGGCCTCGATCAACTCAATCCAGTTGCCGGCGGCGGTGCCGAGGGGCTGGCTCATATCGGTCAACAGGGCCACGGTGCGGGTGCCAGCGGATTCGGCGGTAGCCACCAATAGCGCGGCCAAGTATTTGGAGTCTTCCGCTTTTTTCAGGAAGGCGCCGGAGCCGGTTTTGACGTCGAGCACCAGGGCGTTGAGGCCGGCGGCCAGCTTCTTGCTGAGGATGGAGGCGCAGATCAGCCCCGGCGACTCGACCGTGGAGGTGCGGTCGCGCAGGGCGTACAGCACGCGGTCGGCAGGCACCAGCGACGGGGTTTGGCTGACGATGGAGGCGCCGCACTGCAGGATGACGGATTCGAATTCGGCCAGTGTGAGCGCGGTGCGGAAGCCGGGAATGGCCTCCAATTTATCCAAAGTGCCTCCAGTATGACCCAGGGCACGGCCGCTGATCATGGGGACGGCTACGCCGCAGGCTGCCGCGAGGGGGGCAATCAGGAAGCTGGTCTTGTCGCCCACGCCCCCGGTGGAATGCTTGTCGACGGCCTGGCTGCCGAGATTGGCCGGGGAGAATTTTTCTCCCGAGTCGCGCATGGCGAGCGTCAGGGCGCGGGCTTCGTCCACGTTGAGGCCCCGCAACCAGGCGGCCATCAGGAAGGCAGAGAGCTGTTCGAGCGGAATGGAGCCGGTGGCGGCGCCCATGGCCAGAAACTTGAGTTCGGCGTCGGTGAGCCGTTCGCCATCGCGCTTTTTGCGGATCAGATCAACAGTATGGAGGGGCGGTACGGAAGCAAGCATCTGGTCGGACATCGCGAAAAACCTCAAAATTGCCGGAGAAAACCGCAAGTCGGCCAGCCACTCCGGCAGAGCTGGCCTTCGGGGGTTATTTCAATTGCATGTCGCCGGAGCAGGGCAACAATTCCTGAAAGGTAAGGGTGCGCAGACCGCCAGCGGCGGGAAAGATTACCGGGGCGTCGGGCAGGATGAATTCGGCCAGCACCTGGCGGCAGGCGCCGCAGGGAGGGCTGGGGGAATCGTTCAGGTTGGTGATGGCGGCGGCGACGATTCTTATGCCAGGCCCAAAGCGGGAAACGGCGGTCGACAGGGCGGAACGTTCGGCGCAGATGGTGAGCCCGAAACTGACATTTTCCACATTGGTCCCAGTGACGATTTCGCCGTTATCCAGTTCCAGGGCGGAACCGACGCGGAAGCGCGAATAGGGGGCATAGGCGTGTTCGGCTGCTGTTTGCGCCAGATGGAGCAACCGGAGAAGCCGTTCATTCTGTGTTTGATCCTCGACCATGGCGGGCCTCCTTCGCCCTACTGCAGGAACCGGAGGGTATAGCATACTCCGCCCGTGCCAGGGCTGGAGGGCAAAGAGGGGAATGGGAACCGAAAGCGGAAACCAGGACGGTAGAAATCTTTCCCAGCCCCAGGTGGCTCAAGTTGGCCCAGAAGCGTCCGATAAGGGCAAAGAGTGCCGCCGCGCCCGGAGACCAGATCCGGACCGGCCGAGTGAGTGAATGCAATGGATGAATTGACGAGGGAGTTCCTGATCGAAAGCCAGGAAGGTCTGGACCGCATGGAGCGGTGCTTGACCGAACTGGAAGAGAGCCCGCGGGATGCCGGGCTGCTTGGCGATATCTTCCGCTCGGTGCATACGATCAAGGGCACCACGGGCTTTCTGGGCTTCAAGCGGTTAGAGAAGCTGGCCCATGCGGGTGAAAATCTGCTCGGTTTGTTGCGCGATGGCAAGGTGGATGCGACTCCGCCGGTCATCACCGGTCTTCTGCAATTGCTGGACGGATTGCGTTCGATCCTCAAGTCGATTGAGGGTGAGGGCTCCGAGGGCGACGGCGAAGATGTGGAGTTGGTGGCGCGCCTGGAAGAGCTGCAAGCCGTAACCCCGGCTGAAGTGGCTCAGACCCATGCCGCCGCCGTAGGACAGGCCCAGCCTGCTACACTGCCGCCGCCCGCCGCGCCCAGTGCGCCGCCGGTGGTCGAGGCTGCCGCCGCCGCTTTACCCCAGGCTGAACCTGCGCCTGAGGCCAAGGCCGAGCCGGAGCCGGGCGACAAGCCGCGTCTGCAGCCGATTGCCAGTGCCGCCGAGAGCTCGTTGCGCGTGGATGTAACGTTGCTGAACCGGATGATGAATCTGGTGGGCGAATTGGTGCTGACCCGCAATCAGGTATTGCAGGCTACGGCCAACGATCCCAATATGACCATGCTTTCGCGCCGTCTGGACATGGTCACGGCCGATTTGCGTGAGAACGTGATGAAGGCCCGCATGCAGCCGGTCTCCAACATCTTCTCCAAGATGCCGCGCATTGTGCGCGACCTCTCGCAGGTGCTGGGCCGCAAGGTCCGCCTGCAACTGGAAGGCCAGGAGACGGAGCTCGACAAGAGCTTGCTGGAAGCCATCAAGGATCCGTTGACGCACGCGGTGCGCAACTCGCTCGATCACGGTATTGAGCCGCCCGATGTGCGTGTGGCCGCGGGCAAGGATCCGGAAGGCACGCTTAAACTGCGCGCCAGCCATGAAGGCAGCCACGTCATCATCGAAGTTTCCGATGACGGTGCAGGCATCAATGTGGACCGGGTTCGCGCCAAGGCCATCGAGCGCGGATTGATTACCGCCGAGCGCGCCTCGCAGTTGGTGGAGCGCGAGCTGCTGCAGTTGATCTTCCTGCCTGGTTTCTCGACCGCGCAGGCCGTGACCAACGTGAGTGGCCGTGGTGTGGGCATGGATGTGGTCCGCACCAACGTGGAAAAGATTGGCGGCAAGGTGGAGATCGACTCCCGCGCGGGCAAGGGTACCACCCTGCGCCTGCGGATTCCTCTCACCCTGGCCATTATTCCGGCGCTGATTGTACGCACGCTGGAGCAGAGCTTTGCGCTGCCTCAGGGCGCACTTTCCGAGCTGGTGCACGTTCCGCCGGAGCAGGCTGCGTCGCAGATTGAATGGATCGAGGGGGCCCCCTTGTTCCGCCTGCGTGGCAAGCTGCTGCCGCTGGTCTTTGTGGACCGGCTGCTTACCCCCGACGGCCATCACAAGGAGGCTACCGAGCGCGATAACTTCATCGCCGTGCTCGATGCCGACGGACGCCGTTTCGGTCTGGTGGTGGACGGTCTGGCGGATCCGGAAGAAATCGTGGTCAAGCCGCTGTCGTCGGTACTGAAGGGCATTGGCCTCTACTCGGGCGCCACCGTGCTGGGCAATGGCGATCTGGCTCTGATTCTCGATCCGGGTTCGATTGCATTGAAGGCTGGCATTACGATGAGCACCCGCGAGGAAGAGGCAGCCGCCTCGACGGCCGCCGAAGACTCGACGGATCTGAAGGGTATGGAATACCTGCTGGTCGAAGCTGCGGGTCGCCGCGCCGCGGTGGCATTGGCCGACGTGCTGCGTATCGAGCAGTTGCCGCTGACACGCATTGAGTACATCGGCTACCGTCCGGTGATCAACTTCAACGGTCAGTTGTTGCCGGTCGAGGATTCGGGCGGCGTACTGCAGGCCGCCGAAGCGGTTCCGGGAGCACAGGTTATCGTGGTGGTCTGCCGCGAGGCGAACCGTCATGTGGGCATCGCCGTCTCGCAGGTGCTGGACGTGGCCGCAGGCTCCGAGTTGTTCGAAGCTGGAACCACCTCGCGTACCGGCGGTGTGACCTTGCTCAAGGAGAAGGTGACCGGTGTGGTCGATCTGGGCGGAGTTCCTCCGCTGCCGATTGAACAAGAGCAGAGCGTGAATTGGAATCAAACCGCGGAGAGCCTGGCATGAGCACAGCAACCGTATCGCAGTTGAAAGAAAACGCAACGATGGCCATGGTCGAGCTCTGCTCGGTCCGTTTGGACAAGACCTGGTTTGGAGTCCCGATCTCGCACATTCTGGAGATCGTGGGCGGAGCCCGACCGCAGCCCGTGCCATTGGCCCCGAGCTACGTGGGCGGACTGATGCACTACCGTGGCGATGTGCTGACGACAGTCAGCCTTCGCCAACTGCTCGACCTTCCACCCAAGGATGGCCCGCAGGACATCATCGTGCTGGAATCCCCGGGTGGATGCTTTGGTCTGCTGGTGGACGCGGTGGGCGAGGTGCTTACCCTGTCGGCGGTGGACTTTGAACAGAACCCCTCCACTCTCGATGCCCGGCGCCGTGCTTTGTTTGCTGGCACCTACAAACTGAAAGACAAGCTGTTGGTGATGCTCGATCCTGAGCGGTTGGACCCGATCCGGCTCAGTGCTGCCCAATCCAGCTAACTTACGGGATCGATCGAATTCAACCTTGGAGGTAACCATGCGAGCACTGATTGTCGACGACTCCCGCTTTGTGCGTGGCTTCCTGCGCGGTTTGCTGCAGGAAAAGGGGATCGAGTGCGAAGAAGCCGCCGATGGACAGCAGGCGCTGGATCATCTGCACGACGGGCCTGAATTTGACCTGGCGCTGGTGGACTGGAACATGCCGGTGATGAATGGACTGGACATGCTCAAGCAACTGCGCGCCGAAGGTTACAGCGAGCTGAAGGTGATGATGGTGACCACCGAGGCGGAAAACGACTTTATTCTGCGCGCACTGGATGCCGGGGCCGACGAGTATCTGATGAAGCCTTTTGACGCGGATGCGTTGAACGAGAAGCTGACTCTGTTGGGTCTGATGGAGGCCTAACGAATGACGGCCGCACGGCGTACCCGTATTTTGGTGGTCGACGACTCGGCCGTGATGCGCAGTTTGTTGCGCACGGTAGTCGCCACGGACACGTCCATGGAGGTTGCCGGCACTGCTGCCGACGGCGCCTCGGCCTTGACCGCAATCGCAACGCTTCGTCCCGATCTGATTTTGCTGGATGTAGAAATGCCGGTCATGAATGGGCTGGTCACGCTGCGCGAAATGCGCCGGCGTGGTTTCAAGATGCCTGTCATCATGTGCAGCTCGCTCACCCAGCGTGGAGCCAAGGTCACGATTGAGGCACTGGCCGGTGGCGCCTCCGATTATGTGACCAAACCGGCAGGACAAGCCGACCGGGAGTCTGCGGTGCGAACACTCAGCCAACAACTCGTACCGAAGATCAAGGCGCTGACCCAGGATATGTCAGTGGCCGCGGCTCCCACGCCGCAGCCATTTTCGCCCCTGGCTCCGCGGCCGACGGCACAAACCAATATTCTGCCCATGGGCGGCGCGGCTCCTATTCGTCAGCAGGCGCTGAGCATGGTGCCCACGGTGCTGGCGATTGGCGTTTCCACCGGAGGTCCGGCCGCACTGGACATTCTGCTGCCTACTCTTCCGGCCAACTTCCCGTTGCCGATCCTGATTGTGCAGCACATGCCCGAGTTGTTTACCAAGCTCTTTGCCGAACGGTTGAACTCGCGTTGCCGTTTTCCTGTTACGGAAGCAGCGCAGGGAATGACCGTTGTGCCGGGAACAACCTACATTGCACGAGGCAACTGGCACATGGAAGTGCTGGGGGGAGCGCACCCGACGGCTCCGCCCACTTTGAATCTGACTCAGGCGGCACCAGAGAATCATTGCCGTCCGGCTGTTGACGTGCTTTTCCGTTCCGTGGCTCGCCAATATGGCTCCGGCGTGCTGGCTGTTGTGCTCACCGGAATGGGGTCGGATGGCATGTTGGGCTGCCGCGTGATTCGCGAGCAAGGCGGCGGTGTCATTGCTCAGGATCAGGCCACCAGTACTGTTTGGGGCATGCCCGGCGCCGTAACCAATGCCGGACTTGCTCATAGAGTTCTTCCCCTCGATGCCATTGCTCCGGAAATCCTGCGCATCGTCAACCGAAACTCCAGTGAAGCCCCTGAGCTTCGCAGATTGGTGGTTTAGTGATGGAACACGCCGCCAGCGCCGATTACGCCTACCTCCGGCAGCTCGTTTTCGGCCTCTCCCAAAACGTGCTCGATCCCTCGCGCGACTACTTGTTCGATACGCGCTTGTCCCGCGTACTGCGCAATAATGGGATGAGCCGTTTGGATGAATTGGTCAGCGTGCTTCGTTCACGGCCCAATCCTACCCTGGAACGTGCCGTAGCTGAAGCGATGACCATCAATGAAACCAGCTTTTTTCGCGATTCCAGGCCCTTTGAGTTGTTACGCACGGAGTTGCTGCCCAAGTTGATTGAAACCCGCAAGCATACCCGCACATTACGTTTCTGGAGCGCTGCCTGCTCCACCGGCCAGGAGGCGTACAGCTTGGCCATGATGATGCTGGAGCACTTCCCCATGCTGGTGGGCTGGAATATTCAGATTGAAGGTACGGACATTTCGAGTGAGGTGGTGGAACGCGCTCAGAGCGGCACCTATCACCGCATTGAGATCAACCGTGGCCTGCCTGCCCGCTTTGTGGTCCGCTACTTTGACCATATGGGCGAAGACTGGATGATGAAGCCGGAAGTGAAGAAGATGTGCCGCTTCCGTCAGGCCAACCTTACCGGCAACACATTGCCGTTCAATCGCTCTTCCGACAAGTTCGACGTGATCTTCCTGCGCAATGTGATGCTCTATTTTGCACAGGACACGCGCAAGGTGCTGATGAACAATATCCATCGCCTGCTACCACAGGATGGCTATCTGTTTCTTGGCTCCAGCGAGCAGCCTGCCGAGCCCGGTATGTGGAATGCCGTGCTGGCCGGCGGAACCTGCTACTTCACGCCCAGGCAGGCGAGCTAGAGATACGATGTCGAGGAGGGTGCAGTTGCCTCCGCAAACAACTTGCAACAAGAAAGCGGCTGAAGAGCATATTGCTCTTCAGCCGCTTCTTTGTGTGCCGATCAAGATCTGTTGCGCGGTGCTGCGACCGGATGGTCAGCCTCAAGCTGTGGTGCCCTAGCCTGCTCCCAGATACAGAAAGCGGAGGAGAAAGAGCGCGGCCAGCAGACACAGGAACCAATCCTTGCGTTCGAGTTTGCCGGTGGCGGCATGGAGTGCGGCCCAGGCGATGACGCCAAACCCCATCCCGTTGGCGATTGAGGCAGTGAAGGGAATCAGCACCAGGGTGAGAAAGGCTGGCAGAGCTTTGAGCGGCTCACGCCAGCGGATTTCCGTGATGCCGCCCAGCATGAGTGAACCCACCAGGATTAGCGCCGGAGCTGTTGCCGCGGCAGGAACCATTCCCGCGAAGGGCGCGGCCACGATGGACAGCAGGAACAGGATTCCGGTGACGATGGCAGTTACGCCGGTACGGCCACCAGCGGCCACGCCCGCGGTTGACTCCACATAACTGGTGACCGTGGAGGTGCCGGTGAGCGATCCGAAGAGGGTGGCAATAGCATCGGCAAAGAGAATGCGGTTCAGCCGGGGGATTGTATTGTCGGCCTCCAGCAATCCCGCCCGCTTGGTGACGGCCATCAGCGTGCCCAGATTGTCGAACAGATCCACAAAAAAGAAGACGAAGACAATTTCGAGCAGACCTTTGGAGAGCGCGCCTGCAATATCCAGGTGGAAGGCGGTTTGGCTGAGTGCGGCCAGTCCGCCGGTGGTGTCGGTTGTGTGGACCAGCCCCAGAGGCCAGGCTGCCAGGGTCACAGCCAGCATGCCGAGCAAAATGGCGGCGCGGATCTTGCGCACCTCCAGCACCACCATCAATCCCAATCCAACCAGAGCCAGAGCGGTTGTGGGATTACGCACACTGCCCAGACTGACCAGGGTTTGCGCATCGCCGACCACCAGGCCCGCATTGTGGAAGCCGATCAGAGCGATAAACAATCCGATGCCGCCAGCAACGGCCGCATAGAGTTCCTGAGGAATGGCGCGCAGAATCATTTGCCGGATGCCCGCGGCCGTGATGGCCAGAAAGATGACGCCCGACAGAAACACCGCTCCCAGGGCGGTTTGCCAGGGGATGTGCATGCGCATGCACACGGCATAAGCAAAGTAGGCATTCAGACCCATGCCGGGAGCGAGGGCTATCGGATAGCGCGCCACGAAACCCATCAGGATGGAAGCCATACCGGCCGACAGGCAGGTGGCGGCAGTCACGGCGGCCAGGGGCATGCCGGCCGCGGCCAGAATCGATGGGTTCACCAGTACGATGTACGCCATGGTGAGAAAGGTGGTTGCTCCAGCAAGGATCTCGGTCCGCCAGTTGGTCTGGTGGTGCGCAAATTCGAAATAGGATTCCAGTCGGGTTAACATGTGCGGTTGCATTCAGCAGATCACAGCAGCGCTTTCCGGTAAAGTCCCATGCGAGGAATTGCCGGCGGCCGAGCTGCTCAGCAGCAATCTTTGCGCGTGCGCGGAACGCTGCTAGCGCGCGAAGCGATGCGGGAGCCGCGCTGGCCGGGTGTTGCCGGCAGCGCCGTGAAGAGCAACTCGTATGCTGAACTGGCGAGGTGTCGAGGGGTATTTTTGCTGTGGTAGACTACGCTTCAGATTCTGGTATCCCGATGGCGACACGAGAAAGACACGAGAAGCTTTCCGCATCGCATGCAAATCGAATTCGTCAGCACTTAAATGACATTCTTCAAAGCCCAGCCTACATTGGCAGCAAGCGGTCGCGTGCGTTGTTGCAGGCGCTTGTGGAAGATGCCCTGGCTGGCCGGTTCGATGAGCTGCACGAGCGTTCGATTGGCGTCAGGCTGTACGGTCGTACACCTGATTACGATACCGCCAACGATGCAATAGTCCGCGTGAATGCGACGGAAGTGCGGAAGCGGCTGGCGCAATATTATCGCGAGCTGGATGCAGAGCCGTCGCTCCGTATTGAGTTGCCCAGCGGTACCTACGCTCCCCGTTTTGTTTTTCGTGAAGCGAACAGCACTAACGCAGCAAGCGCATCCACCGCACCGATTCCAACTGTTTCTGCCGAAACGAGCGCAGTGCTGGAGCCCGTAGCGCAGTTACCTGTCCTGTTGCCGGCGGCGCCGATTCCGGCAGAGCCCGTGAAGACCCGTTCCAGCAAGCGCAGCATAGGCATTGCGGCCGCAGTAATACTGGTGTTGCTCGCCGTGCCACTGGCCTGGTTTGCCTTGCATCGCCATCGTCAAGTGGCTACCGGGCAACCTGTGGAGCAGCCCTCCATTCTGGTGCTGCCCATGGAGAATCTCTCCGGAGATCACGCGCAGGATTTTTTTGCCGATGGCATCACGGATGAGCTGATCGCGGATCTGGGACAGGTTTCCGGCCTGCGCACCATCTCGCGCACCTCGGCCATGAGCTTCAAGAAGACGCCCAAGACTTTGCCGGAGATTGCCCGCGAACTGCAGGTGCAGTGGGTGGTGGAAGGCTCCATTTTGCGGCAGGGCAACCATGTGCGGGTCACGGCACAGTTGATCGACGCTGCTACCGACCATCCGGTTTGGACCAGCACCTTCTCCCGCGACATCAGCGACATTTTCAAGCTGCAAGGCGAACTGGCTCTGGCGATTGCCGAAAAGATTCAGGTGGAAGTGACGCCCAAGACCCGCGAGCGCTTTGACCAGACCCGTCCGGTGAACAGTGAGGCCCAACAGACCTACCTGCAGGGTATGGTTCTGCTACAAGCTTCCACGGCCAACATCAACTCCGAGCAGGCTCATAATATTGAAGCGGCTATCAAGCTCTTTCAGCGCTCCATTCAATTAGACCCTGGTTTTGCACAGCCTCATGCCGCTCTGGCGGAAGCCTACAGCCGTTTGGTGGAGTGCAGCGCTATGCCCTATGCCAAGGCCTATCCACTGCAAAAAGCCGAGGCGCAGCAGTCCATCGCGCTGAACCCCTTGCTGGCGGAGGGGTATGCGGAGCTGGCCAGTGCCACCATCGATCTGGAATATGGATGGGAGGCGGCGCAGAACGGGTTCAAGAAGGCTCTAGATCTGAATCCCGGCTCGGTAGCGATCCGGCTTCGCTACGCCCTGTTTCTGAGTAAGACGGGACATTCGGACGAGGCTGTGGCGCAGGTGGAGCTGTGCCGCAAGCTCGATCCCCTCTCGGCGCGCATGGTGTTGGAGGCGGAGTACATCTATTTCTATAGCCGGAAATATGACCAGGCCATCGCTCTGGATCAGGATGCTCTGGCCAAGAACATTGTTACCAGCAAGAATAACCACCTGATCGGTACGCTTGATGTGGTGCGGGGCGATAACGCTCAGGCAATTCAAGAACTTAAGGCTTCGCGGTTTCCCACCGGGATTGGCCGTTTGGGCGTGGCGTATGCGCATGCCGGACATATTGAGGCTGCCAATGAGCAGATTCGCATCCTCAAATCCAGTGTGGAGCGCCAGGGCGTGGGGGCCTACGAAACGGCTCTGATCTACGCGGCTTTGGGTGATAAAGATAACGCTTTCAAATGGTTGGATCGCGGATTTGCCATGCACGACAAAGGCGTTACCTACCTGATTATCGATCCGCTGCTGGACCCTCTGCGTTCCGATCCCCGTTTTGCCGGCGTGCTTCGGCGCGCCGGACTTCCTTCCTGATTTCTTGCAAAGCCATTTTGCGCTCATCGTCTGCTGCGGCAGATGCACGGGATTCTACTCCAGACTTTGCCAGATCATGGCTGCTGGTGGAGGGTTGCCTGCGGCGTGCACACTCTATCTCTTGAGGGAAGGAGCCGTTCTTGGCGCCATGAAGCTGGAGGCGAAAATCCTCCCAAAGCTCATATGTGTCAGTTGAAATTTTTCCAGTTTCGCATAGGTTTCTTTGGACAATTATTTTTCCTCTATGCGCTTCTAAAATAGAAAAAGGCAATATAGGGCAGGTTAAACAGAGATGAAAGATAGCTTAATGCATTGATAAATATGAAATTAGAATATTTAACTGTTTAAAACATCCCCAGCCGTTCTCACCCCTTGATATGAAGACAACGCTACTCAATACAGAAATCTTGTGTAGCAGTGACGCAAACCCTGGAACGTGGATATGTTGCGCTGCTGGTCCAGAATCCCGGCAGCACCCAAGATAGCCTCTTCACCGGGGACCGGAAGGCGCCGGATTCGGTCGTAGTCGACCGGGTTCGGCTCTCTGGCATTATTAACAGTCAACATACGGAGACAAGTATGTCTAAGAAATTCTGCACAAAGCTGTGCATGGTGCTTTGTCTGATGCTTGTGGCTCTCTGTGCGACCTCCGCGGTTGCCCAGGGCTTTGGTAGCATCAGCGGTACGGTGACCGATCCAACGGGCGCTGTGATCGCACAGGCGACCGTGACGGCGATCCAAACCTCGACCGGTCGCGAGACCACGACGGTTTCCGGCAAGGACGGCAACTATGTGTTCCCGACCCTGCTTCCTTCCGGCTACAGCCTGAAGGTGACGGCGAATGGCTTCCAGACCTATACGCAGAGTGGCATTGTTCTGCAGGCCAACCAGTCGCTTTCGGTTCATGTTGCGCTTGCCGTCGGTTCCGGCTCCGAGACGGTCAGCGTCTCTGCCGATGCCCCGCAGGTTGACACCACCACCGGCACGCTGTCGCAGGTTATCGACGAGTCGCGCATGGTCGATATGCCGCTCAACGGCCGCAATGCTGCTGACTTGATCAAGCTGGTGGCCGGCGTGGCTGACGCCAGCAACGAAGGCAACGGCGCCAACCAGGGCAACGGCAAGACCTTTCCGTCGGCGGTTATTACCAGCGCCAACGGCACCCTGCCCAACCAGTCCAACTATCTGCTGAACGGCGGCAACAACGTGGACGAAATGACCAATGTCAACGGTCCGTTCCCCATGCCCGATGCCGTGCAAGAGTTCAGCGTCCAGACCTCGAACTATGACGCCAGCTTTGGCCAGAGCGCTGGCGCGGTGGTTAATATTGTCACCAAGCAGGGCGGCAGCGCCTTCCATGGCGACCTGTTCGAGTTTGTCCGCAACCCGATGTTCAATGCCCGGCCCTTCTTCGCTAAGGCTGTGGATACCATTCACCGCAACCAGTTTGGCGGAACCGTGGGTGGTCCGGTCATCATTCCTCACTTCTCCAAGGGGCAGAAGACGCAGTTTTTCTTCGGCTACCAGAAGACCGTCTATCACACGGGGTCGAGTTCGTCGAACGTAACAGTTCCCACGCTGGCAGAAGAGGGCCGCACCGGGACCGGCTACGCCGACTACGGCAACTACTGCACCGGCGGCTGGAACGCTTCAGGCACTTGTAACACCGCCAGTCAGGCTCTCCGCAACCCGTTTACCAATGCCATTTACGCCTACAACCGCATTCCCACCGCGGATCTGGATCCGGCGGCCGTTAATCTGGCCACGCACTTCCTGACCTACACCGGAACGGAAAAAGCCGGTGTCATCGGTGGTGCGATGCCCTATTACAAGGCGACCCAACAGAGTTTTGATGAATACATTGCTCGTGTGGATCACCAATTGACCGCGCAAGATCACCTGTTTGGCCACTACTTCTATACCTACTTTGAACAACCGGCCATTTACGATGAGAGCAATTTGTCTACCTATACGTCGTACTTCAACACTCGCTATCAGAACGCTTTGATTGCGGAAACGCACACCTTTACGCCGAACCTGCTGAACAACCTCATCATCAACTATCAGCGTGAAGTTGCCCTGCGCGGCGGCCCCTCTGGGTCGAAGAACGTAACCGACTACGGTGTAAAGAACATCTGGCAGCCGAACACGGGTCCTTATATGTCTGTCGGTGTCACTGGTTACTTCAGCGCGACTTCATCCGCATTTGCTGCCTGGGGCCGCAACAACTACACCTTCAACGACGACCTGCACTGGGTCAAGGGAAATCACAACTTCGCTTTCGGCGGTCACATTGAGGCCTCGAAGTTTGACGTCACCAACGTGTATCAGTCCTACGGCGGATTTACGTCCGGAACGGCCACCAACACACTGAGCAGCGGCACCTACACCTATCCGATTGCCGCGGCGAACTTTATGATGGGCTTCCTGACTGGCTTCGGGCAGGGCAACTTTGAGCAGGTCAACGATCGCAACCACTTCCCGGGCCTTTACGCTCAGGATAGCTGGAAGGTGAATCGCCGCCTGACGCTCAACTACGGCGTTCGCTGGGAGATGTTTGCTCCCTGGGCCAATCCAGTCAGCAAGCAGACCGCGTTTGATCCAGCCAAGTTCGCTGCCAAGACTGGCACCTCGCAGTACACCACACTGCCCGCTGGTATGGTGCTGACTGGTGATCCAGGCTTCCCGGACAACGGCGTACGCAACCTCTACAAGCAGTTCATGCCTCGTGTGGGCTTTGCCTACGATGTGTTTGGCAATGGCAAGACCTCGGTACGCGGCGGCTTTGGCGTCTTTTATCAGGACCGCCTGCCTGGCTTCTTCAATCTGACGCAGGCCAGCTATGTGCCGAACACCATCTCGGTTGCACCGTCGAATCTCGGTATGTATAACCCGACAGCCGGCGCCAATCCTGGTGGCCCGTTGAGCGATCCATACTGCACCTCAACCAGTTCGTGCGCGGCCGGAAAAATTACCAATCCGTTCCCGTTCACTCTTCCGTTTGCCTCATCGCAGAAGTTTCCGACCACCTTCCAGGTTGCCGAGTATGATCCATCGGGTGACTTCAAGGTTCCGGTCACCTATGACTACAACCTGACCGTCGAGCAGCAACTGAGCTACGGCTTTGCGTTGCGCATGGCTTATGTCGGTTCGGGCTCACGTCACCAGGCGGTGATGATCGAGCTGAACCCCAGCGTCAATCTGGCAGGTGTTAGCACCACCACGCACTACCGCCGCGTCTATAACACCGCTGGCACCATTGGCCCCTGCACCGCGGCTACGACGGCTGGTTGCGGCACGCCTGCTTACTCCAACATCAACCAGGCCGCCATGATTGGATCGGCCGGCTTCAACTCCTTCCAGGCAACGCTGGAAAAGAAGATGTCGCGTGGCTTCCAGGTAACGGCCAACTTTACCTGGTCCAAGACGCTCGACGATATGCCGCAGGCCACGCGTGTTTCCAACACGGCTGACGTGAACCCCGGCGAGTCTTACGTGTATCCGATCTATCCCTCCAATGCGACCGGAATTCCTGCGGCCGCCGTACCCATGGACGTGAAGGCGCTTGATCGCGGTATCTCCGATATCGACCATCCGTTTATCACTTCATTGTCGTATGTGTATGCCTTCCCGAAGCTGCATGTTGGCCATCGCGTGTTTCAGGCAATCGTCAACGATTGGCGTACCTCGGGCCTGCTCCAAACCCACTCCGGTGATTCGCTGACCGTTTATGTGGGCACCGGCGATCCCTCCGGTACCGGACTCGCCCAGGAGCGTGGCGTTCGTGACTTCACCAAGGATGCCTATCTGCATAAATTTGGCGGCGGCCGTTGCCCGACGATGACCGGTCTCGGCAGCTCCTGCTACAACTGGTTCAACCCGGATGCCTTCACGAATCCTGTTAACTCAGGTCCTGGCACCGGCTTCGGCAACATCGTCAAGGGCTCACTGCGCGGACCAAGCTACACCGATTGGGACGCCGCTCTGGTGCGCACTTTCCGCATCTACCGTGAAACCAAGATGGACTTCCGTGCGGAGTACTTCAACCTCCTCAATCACACGGTTCTCGGCAATCCCGCCGTCAACAATCCGATCGCCAGCAGCACGACGTTCGGCGCCATCAAGAGCACGGGCCACGATCCACGTATTGCTCAGTTCTCCCTGAAGTACACCTTCTAACCACAACGCGTGTCCCACAACGGCGGAATTCCGGAAC
>Ga0207834_1000214_pt1 | contig 20846 bp, 16 predicted proteins | sample LuqExpMetagenom5_FD_187763 | JGI IMG/M metagenome (GOLD analysis project Ga0207834, IMG submission 187763) | Tropical forest soil microbial communities from Luquillo Experimental Forest, Puerto Rico - Sample 5 (SPAdes) | ecosystem: Environmental > Terrestrial > Soil > Tropical forest ...
GAAGCTTGTCAAGATCTTCAGGCTGATAGGTCTCTAAATAATCTTTCATGTGCAAGTATAACACTTCATCATCCGTAATGAATTCGTCTACATTGTCCGTATAGCTGTCCCGGATATCACAGATATAACTTGGAGGTGTCTTAGAAAGGAGGGAAAAACGCTGCTTATGAACACCATACCTTCGTAAATTCACATAAGCCTCAATCAGCTTCTGCATTTCTGCAACGATACGCTCCTCCGGAACATTCGCTGCATTGGTCCGAATGATAAATCCATATTCCGCATGCTGGTATTTCCTCGCAATCTCCTTCAGACGTTTGCGTTCCTTATCCTCAACTATCTTTGAGGACACACCGATAGCAGGCTTTCCATAGGTGAGAGCCACATATTTTCCGGTAAAATTAAGATTGGAGCTAACGACAGGCGCTTTTGTTTTAATGTCCTCTTTTACGACCTGGACGATCAGCTCATCTCCCATCTTGATTTTCACTTCCTTCAGTCTGGCTTCTTCTGCTTGATACTCCTGCTCCTTTGCCATAATCGGATGAAGGTTCTCACTCAGGGAATAATAGCACATTCTGCCATCCTCTATCTCAATAAAGGCGGCATTGATATTTTTAACGATATTCTTTACCTTCCCAAGATAAATATTACCGAGTATTCCTTCCTCTTCCGATGCATTCAGGGAGACCTGTACCAAGTCTTTACCTTCAAAGAACGCAGAAACAATTACGTTATCCTTTTTTGTTATAACTAATTTATTCTCCATTCCCGTTCCTCCGTGTGTTCATTGATATCACCGTACTATCGATCTACCTGATTTAAAGCCGCAAGCTTTCCTGTCACCGGATCCTTGGTATAAACCTCAAGGCGGTGAACCTGCCAGGCAGATTTTTCAAAAGCTAGTCCCAGTTCTTCGTAAAAAGCTTCCATAACAAGCTCCGGCTTAAGATTAGCGCTGCTGCCGGTATCGATCTGAAGATAAAGCTGAATGCCATTCTCATAAACATCCGCCTTGCTTTCCGGCTTGTTCTTTACATATGGATATCTTAGGCATTCCTGAAGCTTCATTTCATATTCATCCTGATCAAAGGCTGCCAGGCTGATCATCGGCTTTATATTCACTTCTTTTTCTGAAGTTTTTGTCTTTTTCCCAATTACAATCTCCGGGTTTTTCATAAATTTGCGGAAGGCTTCTGCAAAGTCGCTCTGTGTTATTATCGTGTCATTGATCGTATATCCATCTTTCAGGGATACCAGATAGTCCGCCAAAGCTACCAGCGACATAGCAGTTACAACCTTTGTATTAAGCTCAGCCTCAAGCAAAGGATGAAAATCAACGATACGAAAGCCCTCGGTCAATATGGCATTTATCCGTTCTACCATTACATCCGGTGCATCACAAGATAACAGCTGTACATCCAAATATTCCGCATCGCTGGTCAAACCAACACCTAAGGGCGCTGCAAAGGACATTATCTGATGGGGGCTGAACCCCTTAGTATATTCATTATCAATATTAGCTCGTCGAAACAGCTTTTGAAAATATCTCATGATATCGAGGTGTCCGATGAATTTCATCGCACCATATTTCTGGAACTTAATTCTTGCCTTCATCGGTACTTACCTCCTTTGCATCTGCCGGGCAATGCTCCTGACAAACCCCGCCGCCGAAAACCTTGGCGCCGCAATGAAAGCAGGCTTGTTTGCAGTTCGGGGTAACCTTCTCACCCTTTGCCCTTTTGTACTCACGTAGAAGGAATTCCTTCGTTACACCCACATCAATGAAATCCCAAGGGAAAATCTCATCCTCCTCACGCTCCCTACAATTGTAGAACGCAATGTCGATACCATTGTCCTCAAAGGCCTTCATCCATTTATCATAGTCAAAATACTCACTCCAGGAATCATAAATACATCCTGCTTTGTAAGCATCATAGATTACCTTACTGATCCGACGGTCTCCTCTGGCGAATACGCCTTCCAGCTCTGTCAGCTTTGCTTCATGCCAGCGGTATTTGATACTCTTCTGGTTCAACTGTTCTCTTACCTTGTCCTTCAGAAAACGAGCCTTACGGATAAACTCTTCCCCCGTATCCATTCTGCACCACTGGAATGGCGTAAAGGGCTTCGGTACGAAGAAGGAGGTACTGGAGGTAATGCTTACCTTACCGTTTCTCTGCTCCTTCGGTATCGTATAGTATTCCCTGGCAATCCGGTCAGAAAGGATGGCGATTCCTTCGATATCCTCATCCGTTTCCGTCGGGAGGCCAAGCATAAAGTATAGTTTCACCTGGTTCCAGCCGCTTTGGAAGGCCTTCATGGAGCCGCCTAGAATTGCTTCCTCCGTCAAACCTTTATTAATTACATCACGAAGCCTCTGGGTTCCTGCTTCCGGTGCAAAGGTAAGACTGCTCTTTCTGATATCCTGAACCTTGCTCATGACATCCAGAGAAAAAGCATCGATTCGCAGTGACGGCAGGGAAATGTTAACCCCTTTTGATCCAAACTCATCAATCAGAAAATATACCAGCTCCTGAAGCTTAGAGTAATCACTGGAGCTTAAGGAGCTTAAGGATATCTCCTCATGACCGGTGGACTGAAGCATCTCATAAGCGCATTTCTTCAGATATTCGAGGCTTCGCTCCCTGGTCGGCCTGTAAATCATACCAGCCTGGCAGAAACGGCATCCTCTGATACAGCCTCTTTGAATCTCAAGAACAACTCTGTCCTGGGTAGCTTTAATAAAAGGAACCACCGGCTTCGTCGGATAATAGGCTTCACTAAGGTTCATTTCCACTTGTTTTCTTACTTTATCCGGCGCTGCGGTATTGTTCTTAGTAAAGCTTTCGATGGTCTGATCTTCCTTATATATTACGTCATAGAAAGCAGGCACGTACATTCCTTCGATACGAGCCACCATTTCCAGATATTCTCTTCTTGTCTTACCCTGCTTCCTCCACTCTTTATAAGCATCCAGAATCTCATCATAAACAGTTTCTCCTTCTCCGATATAGAAGAAATCAAAGAAATCCGCGATCGGTTCCGGGTTATAGCTGCAGGGTCCTCCGCCAATGACAATGGGATCCTCCTCGGTACGATCCTTAGCATAGATCGGAATCTGTGATAATTCCAATATCTGAAGGATATTCGTATAACACATCTCATACTGCAGAGTAATACCCAGAAAATCAAAAGCCTTAATCGGATCCTGGCTTTCCAACGCAAAAAGAGGGATATTCTTCTCCCTCATCAGCTTGTCCATATCCGTCCAGGGGGAATATACCCTTTCACAATAAGTATCCTCTCTGCGGTTTAATATATCATATAAAATCTGGATTCCCAAATGAGACATTCCTATCTCATATACATCGGGAAAACACATACAAAAACGTATATCCACCTCTGCAGGGTTTTTCACCTGCATATTAACCTCTCCGCCGATATAACGGGCAGGTTTTTCTACAGTTAATAATATTTCATCCGAAAGTGCTAATTTTCTCATCCTAGTCTCCGTTCTACCAAAACCTGAAAAGCCAGGAACTGCTTTTTAGGTTTATGAATCCTTAACATTCCCACTATGAAAGTATTTAAGCATACTTACGCTCATGATGCTTCTCACGGTATCATAAACAATATTAAGAATTTAGAGATTTTGCAAAATCCTTTCATATTTTTTACAATTACTTTCATGGCATACGGTTATTATAACTGAAATGTTTTAAAATTACAACGAACAAAACACCAAGATGAGAAATGCCTTTTCCTTCCTTATTTCAGCCAGGTAACGATGAAATCCTCCAGGCTCTGCAGGGAATCATTGCCGGTTACATACTCCTGAATCATACCCGGCGTCAGATTTCCGATAGTGAATTCGAATTTATCAATAAGAAAGATAGTTAAGAATAACACGACTGCACATATGGTGCGAATAATCAGAAAGCGGAAGGACGCAATCTCCTGCGGAGTGTCGACTTCCTTAGAAGCGGCCTCTTCCTCATGAAACAGATTCCAAGCTTTTGCTTTCTTATTGTTGAATTGCTCCGGGCTCTCTTCTACCGGTTCCATATAATTTACATCATAAGGTCTGCTGTAAATCTGTGTATTGCTTAACTGTCGCAGGCAGGCTTCCCTGGCCTGTCTGATATACTCAGCTCTTGATATGGTAATCGGCGAATCGCTTATGTAATCCTTGGAAACGAGCGGATATTCCTCCTGCTCTGCTTCCTTATTCTTAGGATTATCAGTAACCGCAAGAGCAGTATTGCCATTGACGGAGGTTCTGTTATGATCAAATACCCTTCCGGTCAAAAATAAATTCTCATTGATATTATTCGATAAACTTTTTTCTATCTGGCGTACGATTTTATCCTCACTTTTAGTATCCATAGGGTACACCCTCCCAAATATTACTGGTCTCCTGTTACCTAAGAAAAGCTTGTTTTCTCGATTCATTATATTGTTACCAGGTGATATTTATGCTTTTTAGTATAGAAAAGCAAAGGAGAATGTTTATTTCCAAGATTCAATTTCAAAAGAACCAATTATAAAAGGAAGGGAGTCCCCTTCCTTTATCAATTATTACTATTAAGGATCTAGAATTCAGTTTTCTTCTTCTACTTCATTTAAAAAAAAATATGCATTTTCTAGCCAGAATGTGTTAATGCATATGTAGACTTTGTCCGGCTCATCGCTATTATTAAAAGCTTTCCTTACACTTCATCCACCATACGATACCCTACACCAACCTCTGTTACGATGTACCTGGGTTCTGCCGGATTAGCTTCTATCTTACGTCTGATATTAGCCATATTCACACGAAGTGTCTGGTTCTCATTCAGATAAGGTCCCCAGATCTCCTTCATGATATAATCATGAGTCAGGACCTTACCTACATTCTTGGACAGCAGAACGATGATTTTATATTCGATTGGCGTCAGATGGACTTCCTTATCCTCAACTTTCACAATACGCTTCTCATAATCAATACAGAGATTTCCGATAGTAACCTTTTCCGTTTCCGGATGCAACTCCTTATTGGAGCTCGTATTATGTCTTACGGCAGTTCTTATTCTTGCCAGCAGCTCCGAGGTACCGAAGGGCTTTGTGATATAGTCGTCCGCACCCAGATCCAGCGCTTCTACCTTCTCCCGTTCAAAGCCTCTTGCCGACACTACAATGATCGGTATATTGCTCCATTCTCTGATGCACTTGAGTACCTCAATTCCATCCATATCCGGAAGGCCAAGATCCAGTAATATTAAATCAGGGCATTGGTTTGTGGCTAGCTTGATGGCGTCTTTTCCTTTCTCTGCCTTGATTACATTATAATTATTATGGGTAAGTACGGTTGAGATGAAATTACTGATTGCTATTTCATCTTCCACCAATAAAACTAACAGGTTATTATTCATCCTTAACTCCAGTCTGCCGTATGATGACGGCTCATATTTTCAATTTATAAAGGCAGCGAAAAACGGAATACAGCTCCACCCTCTGCCTGGTTATAAGCCTCTATCTTACCCTGATGGGCATTAATGATCGATTTACAGATGGATAGACCAATTCCCATTCCTCTGGAGGAGTCTGAGGTCTTCTTTCCGTTCGGAACATAGGATTCGAATAAATACGGAAGATCCTGTTCTGAGATTCCTTCTCCATTATCCTTTACCTCGAATAAGGCCATATTATTATCCTTTATTAAGGAAACATTGATGATTGTATCAAAGCCGGAATGCTTTATGGCATTTTCGATCAGGTTAATGATTACCTGCTCAATCAGTGTCCCATCCATCGGTACCATGAGAAGCTCCTCCGGAACAGTTACATTGATTTTCTGATTCGGAAATCCCTTTCTTATTCTCGAAATTGCCGCAGCGACTATCTCCTCTGCAGCCTCCGGGGTCTTCGTAACATTGGCGGTGTCCTCGTTAATTCGGGTAACGGACAGAAGATTTTCTACCATTCGGATCAACCATTGGGAATCGTCCTTGATGTGAAGAAGGAGCTTATCCTTTGTCTCGCCGTCCAGTGCATCCCTGTTTTCCAGAATTGCTGAGCTGGCACCCAGAATTCCCGTAAGCGGAGTTCGTAAATCATGGGAAATTGCCCTAAGAAGGTTACTTCTCATCTTTTCCTTCTCAGTCTCAACTAAAATAGCTCTCTGTTCATCAGACAGACGCTGGCGTTCCAATGCCATAGCAACCAGGGAACCTATTCTTCGAAGGAAGGACCGGTTATTATGACTTAGGACAGATCCATTTTTACAGGATATACCGATGACACCCAGCACATTGCCCTGTGAGATAACCGGCATATAATATGCTTTAGCACCCGAGGAGGTGTCGGTTCCTGCTCCAGCCCGCTTTTGATTGATGAACACCCAATGGGCAATTGCCTTTTCCTCGGATGATTTAAAGAAATCAACATCCGCATCCTCCGGAGATTTCATGATGATACCTTCTTCTCCATTGACCGGATCACTGGTATAGAAAATGATTGCTTTGCCGAAAATCCTTGTAATGTAGCGATTCGTCAGTTTGACAATATTCTTAAGTCCTCTGGTAACCAGAAGCTTTTTATTAATTTCATACAGAACTTCGATGCTCTGCTCCCGATCCTGGGCAAATTCCGCCTGCGTCTTGATTCGGTTTGTCATCGTACTGGTAAACAGAGCGGTTAAAAGCATGACCACAAAGGTTATCGGATAATCCTGCTGGAATACATTCAACGTAAAATAGGGTTCCATGAAAAAATAATTATCTATCATAACGCATAGCACGGATGCAATAATTCCATAGACATACCCGGAGGTGATTCTTGATATGATCAATACAGAAAGTATATAGAGCATGATCAAATTCTGATTGGAGAAATCAAACCTCGTCAAAACAGCGGATACCAGTGTTGTGATTAACAGGATACCACTCATTTTGAATAAGTCAATCCAGGAAAAGGAAAGATTTCTCCTCAGGGTGTAATTTTTATGCTTATGGTATTTCTTCTTTGTATTATTATCAGGGATAATATGGATTTCCGTATTATCCAGGAGGGAAATCAGCTTATCCTCAAAATCTATCTCAAAAAAGGACTTTATGTTCTTTTTATTTCTGCTTTTACCAATAACAATATTGGTAATACCGGAAAGCTTGGCATACTTTGATACTGTTGCTGCTATGTCATTACCATTCAGGGTCGCAATCTCCGCTCCCAGCTGTTCCGCTAATTCTATATTAGCCTGGAAATTTTTCTTCCGTTCCTCCGTATCTAATTCATTATCCTTATTCTCCACATACACAACGATCCAGGGGGCATGAAAAGCGTCTGCCATTCTTGCTGCCCAACGGATACATTTTGCAGAGGAAGGGGAGCTGCTGATACAGACCAGGATCTTCGTATTCGTTGTCTTATCGGCCGGTATTCCTTCACTCAGATTATTGTGACTGATCCGGTCTGCCGCTTTACGCATGGCAACTTCACGGAGAAGTCTCAGATTTTCTCTGGTTAAAAAGCAATTCTTGCGGTCATTTTCTTCCACGTTTTTCTTATTCCTGCATGTTTCATGGCGCCGCAGTAATTCATCCGGCTCGATATCAATTAATTTTACTTTATCCGCATGGTCAAAAATATAATCCGGTACCGTCTCTTCAACATATTCATGAGTTATACTTTGAACAATATCATTCAGGCTCTCAATATTCTGGACATTTACAGTAGTATATACATCAATCCCGGCATTCAAAAGCTCTTCAATATCCTGATACCTTTTACGGTTCCTGACTCCGAGAAGGTTGGAATGCTCCAGTTCATCGACAAGTATGAGCTTCGGCTTCCGTTCCAGTGCACCGTCCAGGTCAAATTCCTTCCTGTCCTCATCGATTTCCTTAACCGGCAGAATTGGTAAACCCTTCAGCAGCTCTTCTGTCACTGGTTCCATACTCGGCTTAATGTATCCGACAATGACATCAACACCATTCTGATATTGAACCTGGGCATCATCCAGCATGGCGTAGGTTTTACCTACTCCTACTGCATAGCCGAAGAATATTTTCAGATGTCCTCTTGAATTAATGTCGGGTAAATCATTTTGCCAGCTCATGTAAATCTCCTTTATCGGTGAACGTTTTTGGTTCTAACTATTACTTTTCAGATATTGTATTGCTATCTGGGTTCTATGCTCCAGGCCTGCTTTCTCCAGTATTGTACTGATATGGTTACGTACTGTGCCATTCGATAAGAATAATCGGTCACCGATATCTTTATTCGATAATCCCTCAGCAATCAGTTTGACTATCTCAAGCTCTCTCGGGGATAAAAGGGCTTCAAACAGGTTGGTTCCGACAGTTTGACCAGATACCCTGCCTCGGATGAATTCCAGCACATCAGCCTGAAATACGGTTCCTCCCGTGTGGATTACCCTGATTGCAGACAAGATGCGGTCTGCGGGACTGTTTTTTAATATGTAGCCGTTCACACCAGCCTTTAAGGCTCTAAGAATCAGATCCGGTTCATCAAAGGTGGTAAGCAAAAGCGGAAGGGAAAGCTGCTCCTTCATAATCTCCTCAGCTGCCTGAATTCCGTCCATGACAGGCATGCGGATATCCAACATGGTGACATCTGGCTTAAGATCTTTGCAAAAATCAACTGCCTCCCTGCCGTCAGAAGCTGCCCCCAGAAATTCCATATCCGGCTGTGTGTCGATTATCATCTTTAAGCCTTCCCGTATAATTGCATCATCATCTGCTATGAGAACCCTGATCATCCGTAACTCCGATCTGCCGTGATACCGGCTTGATTATTATTATTATTTTACATCCATAATGAAGAAAATCAATTCTATTTTATATTACATCCTTATTATAAAACAACTATATAACTATTGCCATCCATATAATAACAAGAAATTAATAGGTAAATATATTCGTGACGCAGAAGCCCTTCTCACCTTTTGTGAAAAAGCATCTGCCATGTGCATTAATGGTACGCTCCTCGATTGCTTCGAGACCGATTCCCTTTTCAAAATCTTCCGACGAGGTACCGTTATCCTTATATTCCACCTTTATGATTTTCTTAAAGACCTCTATATTCAAAGTAAACTCCGCAGCATTGGAATGCTTTAGCATATTCGTCAGGCATTCCTTAACATTGTCATGGATGCAGGCCCAGATTTCCAGCGAAATCATATCCAGATCACCGCTTGTATGAAACACTGCAGCCTTGTTGTAGTTAACCCTAAATTTCTCAAGCATGGCGGCAGTATCATTCTTACCAATCAGATAGCGGACTACTCTTTCATCACGAAGGGACGCACGTATCTCATCCACGCCTTCCCTTAGGTTGGTAATTGCCTTCTGAACCGTATCGGCTGCTTTGTCCGGGTTATCCTTCATGATCAGCATGGAGGCTTCTAACAAAATAATGCTTCCGGATATTCCATGCCCCAGCTGGTCATGAATTCTGGCTGCAATGCGGTTTCTTTCTTCAATCGAGACGGTGTATTTGATGGTTTTCATCAGGCTTTTCATATCAGTAATTTTCTGCTTCTGCTCAATCATCATTTCCTTCTGCTTTTCATAGCTGCTTTGATACTTTAGAAGCCTGTTTATCATAATCCGGCTGAAAATGATCATCGCCAGCAGTGTTAGAATCAACAAGCTTGCAGTCCTTCCCGGCATAAAAATCATGTAAATCAACAGCATTGCAACTGTCAGAATATAATAGAACATTCTGGCTTGTGTCAGCATATCGATGACATGAACCACACTGATGACAAAGAGAGGCAGAAATACCTCCATCCCTAACGCAAAACAAGTAATTAGGATGACACCATTGGTCACCATAATTACCCTGTTATTGTGATATATTTTATTTAATAGGATTTCCAGTACAAAAACACAGGCAAAGCTTAATGTTGATATAACCAGGAAGGTTACATCAACATCAGCTTTTTCTAATAGAAAGATTGAAGTCAGTACGGATACAATCTTTGTTATAAAATAAAGCATAGCTTTTTCCATGATAGATACCACCTAATTGGTTTTATAGTTTTGTGCAAAGGATACTGCGCCTATTAATAGGAATAGCAGCGAAAATAATACCAGAATTACAATATTCGGATAAATATCTGCGCTGACATCGGTCTGTAGTCTGCGGAAGGCATCCATAAACCAGAATTGCGGTAAAATACGTGCTATATTCTGCATGGTCTTTGGTGCAAGCTCCAGGGAGAAATAAGCTCCGCCAAGGATACAGCCACAGATTGCAAAGCCGAAAATGATGGAAACCATCGCATTCTTTGAGGAAATCATGACTGCTACCGCTAACGTAAAGCTGATGGTAAACAAGGAAAACAGACTCATCATAAGGCTTAAAACATGCACGGGTACTCCGGTATGGATATCCATTACCAAGATATAGGCACAATATAAGCCCACCTGGATCAGACACAGGATCAGTCCAAATATTCCTGTACCAACGATGTATTGAACCGGTTTCACGGGTGCTGCCTGAATTCTTGTATACACACCCAGCAAACGATCATCCAGAACCATAAAGGATACGATTACGCTGACAGCGTAAATAAACATTAGAAAAAAGCCAATGGAATTAATAAAGCCTTCCTGGTCAGCATAGCTCTTCATATCCAATGTAACTGCTGTCTGGGTTACCGGAATATCCTTCCGGCTATAATCCGTAAGCAGCTGGTCAAAGGTCTTCGTATTCCCCGAGGCACCCTTTGACAATACGCTGATACTGCTTAAATAGCTGTTGATATATACTTTTACGTAGGCAGCATTTTCATAGTCATCCATGGTTGTTATCATTACATTTTTCTCTTTACCGGAGGCATATTCCTGATAAAAGTCCTTTGGTACCTCTATTATAACCGATAATTTCTTATCAATCAACTCTGCTGAAAGCTGATCAAAGGTAAGATTTTCAATGACATGGTAATGCAGATCTTCGGCCAGATAGTTTTTAAAATCCTCCGACAGGACACTCCGGTCATAGTCAAGGAAGCCGACGGATATATTGGCAGTCTTTCTGCCTGCAATCATATTGCCTAACATCGTCAGCATCATGCATAAGATAACTGCACCTGCAACCGACAGTATAACAGCCAATCGGTTACGCTTCATATTTGTTATTGTTAATCTGATGATATTCTTCATTCTTCTCTCCTCCTGCTTTATGAAAGGGACTGACAGTTAACGTTCTTCCTGCTTGCGGCTGAACAGGAAGGCTCCGGTGATTAAAGCTGCCAGCATAATAAGTAGGCTGATAACAATTACATAATTCGCTTTTTCATGATGCCCGAAGATAACAAGGTCATAGGCAGCCTGCTGGATCTGATAGATTGGCATGGCTTCCGTCAGGCCTTTTACATGCATTTCCCTGGAATAAGTTCCGCCAAAGAACATCATGATCCATAATACAGGCATAATTACAGCCATTGGATTGGCCTTCAATACAATGCCGATTGCTGAACCTAATGCAACCATGCACAGGGTAACGCACAAGAACATAAGAAAAAGCCATAAATTATCCGATGTATTGGCTGCATAATGGGCTTTGAATATCACGACACAGATAAACATAATAACCACAATCTGAATTGCCACCTGCGGTAGCATGCCAAGAATCTTTTGCAGGAATAAGAATACCCGGTTCTGTGGAGCGATGATCAGACGGTTAATCGTTTTGCTCTGCCGTTCTCCCATGAATGCACCGGTTCCAACCAGAATAATCATAAAGCATACCATGGCAAGCATGGTTACAGCATAATAATCCATCATCGTCCTGTGAATTCCAAGGTCCTTCTGCTCCACATATTCACCTTGTGTCAGCACCAGCCCAGATAAAGCCTGTGGATTGCTTTCGAAAACCGCCTCATATGCCTTATCGGACTGAATAAAACTACTGAAAATTGCACTGACGGCTTTATTCTTTAATTGGTTTGTTCCTTCATAAATCTGTATCTCCATCGGATCTCCGGTAAATAGTACTGCTGCGGTTATCTCATCCTCACCTGCCAGTTGTCTGGCGGCTTTGATATCACTTGTTTCTTCAAATTGCAGCATTCCGTTTTCTTCCTTGACTTTCCCGATAAAATTCATAACAGCCTGCTGTTGGTAAGGATCCGTTGTATCCCTCTGATATTGGATACGGATGGTTCCGATTGCATCCTCCGCTTTATCCATATTGGCCAGCAGATTACCTAACAGGAATATTAACATCACAGGAAAAAGAATATAAAAGAACAGATTTACTCTATCTCGTAGAAATTCCCTGGTATCTTTCACAATTACACTAAACATAAAATTACCATACCTTTCTTCAAAATCTGCATACTTTGGGCTGCAGGATCCTTATCGAAGCTCGTGTCCTGTTAATGTCAGGAACATCGTATCCAGATTTGGAACCTCTGTTTTTATATTAATGACTGGCAGGCCCATGGATAAAAACTGCTCCAGAAGCTTGGAGATACTGCTCTTTTCGATGGAAATGTCAATCCGGATACTGTTCTCTTCCAATGCAACAGCCTTTACATCGGGCAGATTTCGCAATTTTTTCTTTAAGCTATCCAGCTCAAAGGAGGCAGGGATTTTGGTCTCTATATAAATGGATTGTGCGTCTGTAACCAGGGCGACCAGCTCTGATTTCGTTCCGCAGGCAACCAGCTGCCCTTTATCAATGATAGCAATGCGGTCACAGATTTCTTCAACCTCATTCATGTAATGGGAGGTATATATCACTGTGGCTCCCCGTTCCCTTAAGGTTTGAATGGATTTTAAGATATGCTCACGGGACTGGGCGTCCACACCAACCGTCGGCTCATCCATTACGATCAGCTTCGGTGAGTGTGCGATACCACAGGCAATATTAAGTCTTCTTCTCATACCGCCGGACATCTGCTTGGGTTTCATTTCAAGCCGGTCTGACAATCCTACAAATTCCAAAGCTTCGATCGACGAATTTGTCAGCTGCCTTCCCCGAAGTCCATATAAAGAAGCAAAGAACTTAACATTTTCCAGCGCATTCAGATGATCATATACTGCAATATCCTGGGGAACCATCCCGATGATCTGTTTGATTCCCATCCGATCCTTCAGGATATCCAGACCATCAATTTCAATTTCCCCCTTAATAAAATCAGATAAGGTCGTGATTACACTTAAGGTTGTTGATTTACCGGCACCGTTTGGTCCCAGTAAACCGAAGATTTCGCCTTGCTTGACATAAAAGCTGAGATTATCTACTGCACAAAGATCTCCATAGTTTTTCACAAGATTTTTAACTGTAAGAAAATATGACATAATCAATCCTCCATACGATTTATTAATTTAGATAATTGCGAAACTCTTTGAACGTAGTAATTTCCAACAACTTATTGTCTCGCAGCTACCAGGTATTTCAATTCATCATTATTTGATTTATGTAACCATCATACAGGAATTTATAAAATCCCGGAAGTGACTGCTGTGATAATCCGACTATGACATTTGTCATTAGTTTTTCATTGAAAAATCCAATGTTTTCATTTATAATGTCTTTAGCTAGGCTAAAAAAGGGGAAATGTTGCAAAACTGCCTAATATTCAGCCGTTTTGCAGCTTTATCATAATTAAGGAGGAAGACCATGTCTACAAATGTTTACGACATACTACAGGATCGTGGGTTTATCGAGCAATGTACTCACGAAGAAGAAGTTCGCGAATTATTAGGAAAGGAATCAGTAACCTTTTATATAGGCTTTGATGCAACTGCTGACAGTTTGACTGCCGGACATTTTCTTACCGTTATGGCTATGATGCATATGCAGCGCGCCGGACACAAACCGATTGCTCTTCTTGGAGGAGGAACAACGATGATCGGTGATCCCACCGGTAAATCCGATATGCGTACGCTGATGACCATCGAAACCATCCAGCACAACGCAGAATGCTTCCAGAAGCAGTTATCCCGCTTTATCGATTTTAATAACGGCAATGCGATTATTGCCAATAATGCAGATTGGTTGCTGGATCTGAATTATGTAGAATTTTTAAGAGAAATCGGAATTCATTTCTCCGTAAATAAAATGCTTACCGCAGATTGCTACAAGCAGCGTATGGAAAAGGGTCTTACCTTCTTCGAATTCAACTACATGCTGATGCAGTCCTATGACTTTTGGAAATTAAATAAATTGTATGGCTGCACTCTCCAGCTGGGCGGTAATGATCAGTGGTCCAACATCCTTGGCGGAGTTGACTTGATCCGTCGTAAGGAACAAAAGCCTGCCTTCGGTCTTACCTTCAAGCTTCTGACTACCAGCGAGGGTATTAAGATGGGTAAAACCATGAAGGGTGCCGTTTGGTTGGATCCGAATAAGACCAGCCCTTATGAGTTCTATCAGTACTGGAGAAACATCGAGGATGTTAAGGTAGAGGAATGCTTAGGACTCCTTACCTTCCTACCGATGGATGAGGTTAGAAAACTCGGTGCCTTAAAGGATGCAGAGATCAACCACGCAAAGGAAGTTCTCGCCTTTGAGATTACTAAAATCGTTCATGGTGAGGAAGAGGCAACGAAGGCTCAGGAAGCTGCCAGAGCATTGTTCGGCGGCGGCATGAAATCCGAGGATATCCCGACCACCACCTACCCTGCTTCCCGTTTTGATGAAGGAATAGACCTTATCACTTTTATGTGCGACGCAAAGCTTGCCACCTCCCGTTCCGATGCAAGACGTAATATCGAACAGGGCGGTGTTACAGTGAATGACGTAAAAGTAACTGATTTTGCCAAAGTATTTACAAGCTCTGATTTTGATGCTGACGGAGCTTTATTAGTTAGGAAAGGCAAGAAAGCATTCCACCGTTTTATGGCTGAATAATGTGAAGAAAAAGCATCTTCACACGGAAAGAACTCCAGAATGAATTCCATAGGAAATCCATTCTGAATTTCTTTCAGGTTTTGTGCCGCCGAGGAACGGCGAGATGTTAATTAGTGTGAAGAAAAAGCATCTTCACACGGAAAGAACTCCAGAATGAATTCCATAGGAATTTCATTTTGAACTTCTTTCAGGCACTGATTGTAATTCATTTGAACTTTATCCGGTCTGATTCATACGTTTAAATAAGGTTTCATTACCGGAAATGAATATAATAAGATTGGAGATGGAATTATGCCCTGGTGTCCGAATTGTAAAGCTGAGTACCAAGAAGGAGTTACCGAATGTGCAGACTGTAAGATTGAGCTAGTTGATGATATTAAAGAAGCTGAAATCTTAATCCCCTTTTTCCAGGCAGAAGACAGGAAAGTTGCAGCTAAGCTGGCAAACTTTCTTGAATATTCAGAATTAAATACTTCTCTGGATTATGATGAAGAGAATGAGGTATACGTCGTATCCATTCCCGAAAATAAACAAATGCAGGCCAAAAAGCTCTACCAGGCTTTCTACTATGTAGAAAGAGAACGTGCAATGAATGGTGAAACCGATCCGGAAGATTCCGAGGAGACGGATTTAGAGGTGGCGGATCCGGAAGCATCTGAGGATTCTGTTGAACTAGCTGACTCTGCATCGGAAACAACGGAACAGGATGATGATTTGTATGAGAATCAGACTCTGGATAGTGAAGAAGAAGCTTCTGAAGGCGATGCCTATAAAAAAGACACTCCCAGTGATGAGGTAACTGCCTTTGATGAGGAGGAGGATAACAATCCGGCTGTATATGTCATGAAAGCGGATCAATACAAGGATCTGACAGGCACCGTATGGGTATTTCTCTTCTTTGGCGTTTTCGGATTAATCTTTGTTATATTGAATGCTATTGGAACTCTAAGTTTATTAAATGGCTGGATTCCGATTACGGTAATGGGCACCTTATTCCTGGTATTTATCTATATCGCACTTAGCACGAACCAGAAGGCAAAGAAGGTTCAGGCAGAAATCGCTGCTGAGAATAAACTTACCGAAGAAATCAATAAATGGCTAGAGAATAATATTACAGAAAGCTTTCTCTCTTCCATTCATAACGATAATATCTCCGATGAATTGAATTACCTGAAGGCAATCGATAAGATTAAAGAGATGCTGATTAAGGAATTTGGTCCTCAAAACCTTGCATATCTTGATCGTCTGATTGAAGAATATTATAATCAGAATTTTGATCAGGAATAAATCAGTTAAATTATAATATAAAAGGAAGAATTACGTGATAAACAGAATCTATAGAGTAGTCATCTTTTTAAGTCGTCTATCTCTATCAATGTCATTTAGTCAAGATATATACCCTGTAAATTCTTTAAAGAGTAGAGTACCGAAAATGTACCCTACTCTTTTTATGTAAATATTTTCGCAAAAATTGAGCCTCCCATTCCGTGTGTTTCAGAATCAAAGTCAATGAATCTCATTGCGGGAAGGTTGAGATACTCGTAATGTTCAATTTCTACAATATACCATTTTCAGAAGCTGCAGAATCTATATTTTAGGATTTCGGGGTATTAAAAAGGAGCTGCTTTCCACTAATTTATCAATTAGTTAAAACAACCCCTGAACAGAACAAGTAGGATACTTTATATTTACATTCAAAAATAATGATAACCGCTCTATTTATAATTCTTTAATTACTGGTTACAGAATAACTGTTGCAAATAAAGTCTGATCCGGCACTGGATGAAGTGATCTCGAAGCCGAATTGGACTGTATTCACAGTCTGAGTGCCGCTGAACCAGCCTTTGTTTTTAATCCAATTAAGTACAGCTAAGATATCAACAGTTCCTGAGTTGGTATTACTGGTTCTCACGAAGGAATATACCGTATTGGATCCGTTACTGCCCTGATATACGTTCCAGGTATGTCCGCCAACCGACACATTTGTATAAACTGCTATCGGTTTCCCGGAGGAACTCCAGTTATAGGAGATAGGATTAACCGCTCCATTCGAGTTCATCCATAACATAATTTCATAGGTTGATCCATTCGTCCAGATGTCATATGTGGTTTCATAAGCTCCGCTGTTAGGCCGGGTAACATTAAAGCTGCTCTTTAAAGTCGTCAAGGAGGATAATGATTTACTTATGGACTTTGTTACGTTAGGATAAGATTTAATACCTCCGGTATCAGGGTGCTGTGCCCATACTCCCCAATTACTGTAGCTATTAGCCCATATTGCCTGATATCCTGCTCCGCTACCCCAGATATTATTATATAAAGTATAACCTCCATTAGTCCAGGTAGCCCACTGGTCCGAGGATGACCAGGTAGCTGCCAGTGCTGTAAGTGAAAAACTTAGTACAAGAACAAAACTTAAGATTACTGAAAATAATACTTTGAATCTTTTTTTCATGTTATACTCTCCCATTACTAAATTTTCGCTGTTTCATATAGAGCGGTTACCTATTATTCAATAATATTTATATAAAAATGATTAATAATTATGCTTCATATCATAGACTATAACTCAAAAATATATTCCGTCATCCTCAAACCCTGCATCGAGATATCTTAAGCTGTAATCGGTTTCTTTAAAATAAACTCTTTATCATTTACATAAACGGCTGCTAAACCATAACTGAACTATTATCTTGAAGACGAAAAATAGGTTTTCATCAGTTTAATCATACTCTCCTCATCCTTGGTGCCCATTGTTTCAGAAGCCGAATGCATTGCTAATATAGGAACTCCGATATCCAACGCCCTGGCAGGAATTAACGTGGATAAGGTAGGTCCCATGGAGCTTCCGGCGGTTGCATCCGAACGGTTCACAAATTTCTGATAAGGTATATCATTCTGCTCACATAACTGCTGTATGATAGCGATTGCCCCTGTATCATAGGCATATCTTTGCGGTATATCTATTTTTAAAACAATTCCCTTATTCAATTCCGCGATATTGGTTGAATCATATTTACCTGTAAAGTTCGGATGATATGCCTGCGCCACATCGGCAGAAAGGATAAAGCTTCTTGACAGTGCTTCAAAGAGCTTTGTTCTCCTCATGCCTAAGCCTTCGATTATTTTCTCTAACAAAATGTTGGTAAACTGTGTCTCGCAGCCCTGTTTTGTCCGGTTTCCTATCTCTTCGTTGTCAAACAGACAAGCCAGATGAATATCCTTTTCACAAACATCACCACGAATACCTTGAAGTAATGCATAAACTGAAGTTAAATCATCCAGTCTCGGTGAGCAGATAAATTCCTCATTGACACCAACGAGTTTTGCCTTGTCCATATTATAGATAAACAAATCAAAATCCATTATTTCATCTTCTTCAACCTCTAATTCTTCTGCCAGAAGGTGCTTTAGATAACTTGCAGCCTTATCCTCCGACATGCCAAGTAATGGCAGAATATCCGTCTGCCTGTTGATTTCAACACCTTTATTGACTTCTCTATTTAAATGGATTGCAAGGTTAGGTATTACCATAAGAGGTCTCTTAACATCTACAAGAACTTCGTTCGGTTTAAATTCCTGATTACTCTTTAAGGCTACTTTTCCAGAAATGGATAGTGCTCTATCATACCAGCTGCTTAGAATCATTCCACCATACACTTCTGTATTCAGTTTTATGTAACTCTTTTCTTTCATGATTGGGTTCGGCTTAATACGAAAGGAAGGAAAATCCGTATGCGCAGCCGCCATTCGCAGCATCATGTCCTCATCGCTGATGTCTTTCCCGATTTTAAAAGCATACAGGGCTGTATCGTATAAATTCACATAATAGGAACCGCCCTTTTGCAAGCTCCATTCTTTTTCAAATGAAAGACGTTCAAAGCCTTCCTTTTCTAATATCTCACTGCTATTTTTCACCACCTGGAAGGGTGATGTGGAATTGTCTAAAAAATGCAGAAACTCATCTATATATCTCATTCGTAAGAACTCCTTTCCTATGGGTAAGCCCCTGATATTATTATATAACCATTTATACATTTTGTCCTCTTGAGGGAGAAGTTCTTATTGTCGACATTTCGTACTGGTACAGTTGACAATCTCTTCTGTTATGTTATACTGAAGCTGTAATATGATATTGAATTTATTATTCTATGCATATTCTGTTCATTATTTATGACTATATTTTTGATAAGGACAATGACTATGGAATTAAAACAACAGGTATTAAAGATTTTAGAAGAAAATCGTGGTAAATCCGTGAATGGTGCGAAGCTTGCAGGTGAACTGTATGTTACCCGCAGCGCCATATGGAAAGCAGTGAAATCTTTGCAGAAGGATGGTTACCGTATTGAAGCCGTAACCAACAAAGGTTATTGTCTTCTTTCTCACAATGATATTGTATCAGCTGAAAGTATTGTACCCTTACTAAAAGGTTCAGCAGCCAGTTTATTAATAGACGTCAGGCAATGTGTAACTTCTACCAATACCCTGGCAAAGGAAATGGCGGCAAAAGGTGCGAAAGAAGGTACCGTCCTTATCGCAAGAGAACAGACGGAAGGACGGGGACGGATGGGACGAACTTTCTACTCTCCGAGTTCCACCGGAATATATTTTTCCATCATATTACGCCCGAAGGTTACTCTGGAGGATTCTTTGTTAATTACTACAGCAGCTGCTGTTGCAGTATCTCAAGCCATTGAAACAGTAGCCAAAAAGAAAGCCTTAATTAAGTGGGTAAATGATATCTTTGTCGATGATAAGAAGGTATGCGGAATACTGACGGAAGCTTCTCTTAATTTCGAGAGCGGCGGTCTGGAATATGCAGTTGTCGGAATTGGAATTAATATAGAAACAATGGATTTCCCCGATGATATAAAACAGGTTGCAGGTTCTGTGTTCCATGATAAACCGGATAGTACCCCGGTAACCTCCATGCTGGTCGCTGAAGTACTGAATCATATCGCTGAATGCATGAATTCCATGACTGACCGTCGTTATCTGGAGGAATACCGGAAGCGCTCCTTCTTACTTGGTAAATCGATTCTCGTATTGAAGGGAAAAGAAAGCATACCTGCAAAAGCCGTCGATATCGACGAGAAAGCCCGCCTAGTTGTTGAATACGAGGATATGACAAGGGAAGCACTACTGTCCGGTGAAGTCAGTGTCAGACCAAATCTCGCAGAGTAATTATCTGATAGTAATATTATTATCATGAAAAGGATTAGTTAAATGGAACATTCCCATAATTCCTATTATGATGAATCAACTTGAATCATAGAAGGATTTATGTTATATTATTGTTAAAGAAGAGAACAACCGCCCAAAGTGGTTAGTCTCTATAGAGTATCAAATAACTGCTCGTCTGGCTAAGGACATGAGCAGTTATTTTTTGGGTTTATTATGCCTATCAAGATAGGTAATTAACGCTATAAGAAGAAGACCAAATGTCAACATCAGTGATATGGCTTCATATGTTCTCATAGATCCCACCCCCTTTCAACTCATAATTTTGAAAGAGGATAACTACTCTGTACGCGGTTGTTCTAATAATAGAATATCGCAATATATGGAAAATGGTAAGTTGTACCAGAACATATTTTTGAACAGGCTTGTCATTTTTATTACAAATCAAAATTAAAATGCTAGTATGACAAGAACACTCATACTGGCATTTTCGTTGAATATTTATTAATATATTGTTTTATATAAGATAAAAAATAATCCTACATCGGAGCAAATAATTCTTCCAGCTCTTCCTTGGAAAGTGTGTTAATAAATACTTCCTTGGAACTGATGATGGAATCAGAAAGCTCCTTCTTCTTTCTCTGCAGCTTAAAGATCCTCTCTTCTATCGTTCCTTTGGTAATCAGCTTCATCACATGCACCTTATTCTGCTGTCCGATACGGTAGGCACGATCCGTTGCCTGATCCTCCACCGCCGGATTCCACCAGGGATCATAATGAATAACGGTATC
>Ga0207834_1000215_pt1 | contig 20837 bp, 14 predicted proteins | sample LuqExpMetagenom5_FD_187763 | JGI IMG/M metagenome (GOLD analysis project Ga0207834, IMG submission 187763) | Tropical forest soil microbial communities from Luquillo Experimental Forest, Puerto Rico - Sample 5 (SPAdes) | ecosystem: Environmental > Terrestrial > Soil > Tropical forest ...
TTTTCTCTGACCCGCCACATCACCGGTCACAACAGCAGCCGTGCCCTTGCCGTCAGCAGACCATACATAACCGTTGCCGCTGTAAACACCAGTATAGTCATCAGACTGATAGGACATGATCTCGGCCATGCCGGCAGTGAAATTACTTCTTGACAGATATCCGAGCGTATAAGTACCGGATGCGCCGCCGTTAACGAGCATAGCGCCATCGCCTGCGGTGATGTCGTTCATAGCATTTACGGCAACGATGCCTTCATTAACTGTTACGCCATTCATAGTGCTGACACGTGCCCCTGCACCGTTTTCGTTGTATACTACAGTGCTATCAAGCTTAGCTGTATAGCTGTCGTAATCACTGCCGTATGTTTCATCGTTTGCCCAGCCATGAGCATTAGGAGATACGTGGAAAGTATAGTCACCCTGTTCAAGTACATAGCAGCCCTGACCGAATTCATCAAACGTTGCAAGGTCGTCGGTGGAGAATTCAATCGTGATATCCTGTGTTTTACCTGGTTCAATAGTATCTGTCTTGCCAAAGCCGACCAGAACTACTTGTGGCTTTTCAAGGCCAACACCGGAAATACCAAGGGTACTATCCTGGTTATAAGGTGCTTGCATGTAAAGCTCGACAACGCTCTTACCTGCAACACTGCCCGTATTCTTAACGGTAACAGTTACGGAGTTCTGCTTGTGTGCAGACAGAGCAATGTCCTCACTCTTAATCTTCTGAGTGAAGCTTGTATAAGACAGACCATAGCCGAACGGGAACTGAACGACTTCTTTATAACCAGAGTAGGTGGCCTGAGGGCCTGCTGCCTTCTGATCTTCGTAGGTGCCGTTCGTTGTCAGATCTGAATAGTACTTGCCTTCCGATAGGTTGCCCTTGAACTTGATGTTCTGGAACTCTGTACTATCGAAGTAGCCTGTCGCGTCTGCAGTTTCATAGTAACGGTAACCTACATAAATACCCTCGTTATACTCATAATACTTATTCTTTGCATTCATTGTAACATTGGAATAAGTCTGATTGTCAGCTGAGTAGAAAGTCGGGTTGGTGGTCATATCATATGACCATGTATCAACTACGTGGCCGGAAGGATTCGTCTTGCCGCTGAGAATGTCAGCGACACCGTACATGCCGGCTTCACCCGGATGACCGATCCATAGAACAGCGCCTACGTTGTAATTGGAATTGTTTACAAAGCCACATTCGATTGGTTCAGCGGAATTAACGAGCACGACGGTGGATTTGAAATGCTCCTTGCAGAACGCAAGCAGAGCTTTTTCGTTGTCGTCAAGCTCCAGGTAGGTACGACCTGTGGTTGTATCCAGGTTTCCGTCGTAATCAAGTGAAGGTGATGCACCTTCTGCACCCGAACGGGAGAACGTAACGATCGCAACGTCTTTATAATCGCCGATCACATCATCTGTAACAAATTTCTCATATGTCTGAATGCTGAATTCGTGGATCTGCTGATAAGACGTCCAGGTATAACTTGCAGCAGGATCGCCATCTGCAAGATATTGTGCATTGACGCTGCCGTTATGTACATCCGCACCGTTGCCAAGGGCGTTGTCAAGCCAGGTCCACGCTGTCTTGTTGTAATCGATGCCGGCATTAGCGAATGCCTTATCCAACATCGCCGTATTCGAGTCGTCACGGCCACCTGCCGAACCTGTGCCACCCTGCACATAGTTATGTGAACAAGCGCCTAAAATGGTAACTTTATTACTATTCAGCGGAAGTGTGTTATCCTTGTTGTAAAGTAAGGTAGCACCCTCGCTTTCCAGATTGGTATTTACTTCCGTACCTTCGGCCAGTGTAAAAGCACGGTCGACGTTTTTCATGGTAATCTTGCCATGCGCTTCTGCAATCGCATCGTAGCAAGTCCCCATGACACTGTTAAATACAATCGCAATCAGGACAAGAACCGCGACAATACTGAAACCGATTAAGCCCTTTTTGGATTTTTTTGCTGTCATAATATTCATTTCCCTCCTTTTTTGTTTTTTTCATTTGCCTCCTGTTTATATATTTTTCATTCTCTGTACTGGCAAATGAAAACCTTTGAATCCTCTTTACCATTTTTATCATACATTCCAATATTTCATTTACTTTACTGATTCCAATTCGTTTTAAGTCTCCTTTCTCAGCAATTAACTTTCTCCCGGTAAATTCACATATCAGAGTATGATAAACCAAAAATTATTCATGAATAAAGAAAGCTTAGTCACCATTCTCATAGCAGACTTCATCCTCCTTTAAGCTTGAACGATTGTATCTTAACACATTAATTTTTTTGTGCACATTTTTTGCATAACCTGCTAATTTCGAAGCATAATCTGTACCTTTTGTGTAAAAGCCATACTGTTTTTGTGATATTATTAGTATGTATTGCACATATTTACCAACGCAAAAAGAACACTCTGACTTTAAAAAAATCAGAGTGCTCTTTCATTATATGATATCATTTTTATTAACTTAGCCATTATGTCATTTCGTATCCGGCAGCGGAATAAGAATTCTCAGTGTGAACCAATGATTCTCACTATGAATTGTCATTGTACCCTCGTACTTTTCTACAGCATAACCGATACTCTTAATCCCGTACCCATGATATTTCTTATCACTCTTTGTCGATACGGGAAATCCATCATCCATAGTAAGTTCGGTATCACTATAGTTCTCAACGCGGATCATCAAAAAGTTATTTTGTGCAAATACTGCAGCACGAATCAATCGCAGGTCTGTGTCTCCAAGCTGCTCCACACACTCAACGGCATTATCAAGGACGTTCCCGAAAATGGAACATATATCCATGACGTCCATGAAAGACAGAAGTGTTCCGTCTGCAACACAGGTAAAATTAATGTCATGCTGTACGCAATACAGACTCTTACTCGTCAGAATGGTATCCAGCACACTGTTTCCAGTCTTATTTTGCGCTTCATACATTTTAATACCGGTTTCCATCTCCTCAAGATATGCTTCCTTCTTCTTGGGATCACTTTCGGTGCGTATGATGTTGATCTGATGCTTCAGATCATGATATTTACGGTTAAGCAGCTCTATATTATCTCTGGACAGCTGATACTGCTCATACTGCTGCTTCAGGATATGGTTAATAGCTTCTAATTCCTGCTTCATATGCAGCTCCTGCCATTTGTCCTGCTGGGCAAACAGCATAACAAAGCCTGCGAAATCCACCAGCGTTCGGATATATAAAATTCCTGTCCCCATGCCTGTGCTGAATGGGGTATCCGTATAGACAAAGCTAATATTACTCATGGAAAATGCCGCAAGGGCAATCAGGACAGAGCTGTAGACTTCCCGCTTTGTAACTCCCAGATTCTTACCCGTCAGGATATGCCGGGATTCCAGGATATATACTACCGAATATATAGCGACATTAAATACCAGCATAAAAAGCAATGAAATCCATTCTGCCTGCAATCCCCGCTCTGCAAAGAATATATACACCTGCCATTCAAGTGAAGCTGCCAATTCAGCCAGTACAAACGCTCTCGCACAGCAGGCTCCGGTATCCAGTGCAGATAGATTACAGCAAGTAAAAATATTCATATACATAAGAAGCATTGCAGCTACCATACCCGGTATCCAGAAGGCCAAAGGAAGCTTTCCGTTCACATCCTGCAGCACACACAGCAGGATAAAAGCAGCTGCCTGAAGGAGGATCAGCCTGATTCCTGTAAAGCGCTTTCTCATGATCAGAATGTATACCAGACAAGCGGCCCATTCGTCGACTGCCGTATACAGACGGGGAATGTCCGGTATCGTCATATAACCTCGCCTCCAACAAAATCTGTAATGTCATCCATAAAGGCCTTCTTTCTCGGACGGCTGATCTGCAGCTCTTCTCCCGCAACTGTAACAATATTCTGCTGAACTCTCTCAACATATCGTAAATTCACCAGATAACAGTTATTGCATCTGGAAAATCTGTGTTTTGCCATCTGCTGTTCCATATTTTTCATGGTATCAACCATAGTGTAAGTATCATTTTCCGTATGAACCAGTATTTTATGACCCTGACTTTCAATATAGGTAATATGGGTAACATCAAGACGAAGTAATCCCGCCTCCTGCTTAACCGTAAGATAAGCCCTTGTTCTTTCCTTCAGCCTTCTGATTGCCTTGGCTAGTTCCTCGGAAAATGCAAAATAGGATGCCGGCTTTAATACAAAATCCATTGCATTTACAGAATATCCCTGAATTGCATACTGTGCCATATTGGTTATAAATATAAGGATTACATTCTCGTCCATCTTACGTATGTTCTGAGCTGCCTTCATACCATCCATAATCTTCATCTGGATATCTAAAAATATGATGTCATAGACTGCCTTATATTCATATACAATGTTATCGCCATCAGAAAACGTCTTTATATCAACTACTTCTTTGTTTTCCTCCGCATATCGTTTTACAAATCCACATAATTGCTGTAAATATTTTTCATCATCTTCAACTATTGCAATGCATATCATTGTATTCCTCCGCTTAATATTTACTAATAAGAGAACAGCCCTTTCGTGCTTACAGGCTTCACCTCTAGCAAATATTTTTCTATCAATATAGGCTTCAAAATAGTCAAGATTAACATTTTTTCACACCTAATATGGAAACTATTTTACTATTTTTATCTTACAACAAACTAGGATTCTTATCAAATCATATTTCATTATTATTCATTTTAATTTGTTATTTTACTTTTTAAACCGTTTTCCCTCATGATTGACTTTATACTCAGCAATATAAATCAACTGTGATATCGGAAGGATTTGCCGAGCTTTCACTTATAAGCTTTCTCTTACTAGCATATCTTAATAGCTTTCTCTTAATAGCTTTTATTTCAAACCTTCTCTTACTAGCCTTTTCTTGCCAGCCTTCTCTTAATAGCCTTTTATTACAAACCTTCTCTTACCAGCCTTTTATTACACATTACTGCAACACTTGATATATGGCCTCTAACCATCTAATTATATCCGGAACACTCGGATTGCATCCTCTACAATTACAATGTCAAACCAGAAAGATAACTATGTTGTAAAATGTATCAAAAATTGTGCTTTTGATACCAAACGAGGATAAAGATAAATATGTTATGATCTATCAACTGTATTGGTTTATCATTTGTATAGGCTTATTATCTGTAATGTTTTTATTATCTGTAATGTTTTTATTATCTGTATCGGTTTATTATCTGTATCGGTCTATTCTCTGTATTGGTTTAACATCTATAATTTATACGAAAACGTTTTTGATTTAAACAATGTTGATATATTACTATAAATAACTACAATAATTACTATATTTCTTCTTATAAGGTTACGGTATAATTTTTATATCTACTAAACTAGGGGGAATATTTTATGAAAAAAAGTAAACACAGAGTTTTAACGTATCTCCTGATGCTTGTTATGCTGGCATTTGCATTGGCAGGCTGCAAGGGTAAGGACAAGGAAGCTGATAACACTGCCGTATCAGCTACACCTGCAGTAACTGAGGCACCTGTTGTAACTGAGGCACCTACGGCTGTTACAGAGGATAGTGGCAACACGGGCAAGGATCTAACTTCCCTGGAATTAGTGAAACTCCTGGGCAATGGTATTAATCTTGGTAACACCATGGAAGCATACGGCCACAAAGATTTAGGTACCACTGCTGACGTTTCATCTTATGAAACACTCTGGGGCCAGCCTGTCACTACAAAAGAAATGATTGAAAGCATGAAGGCTGCCGGCTTTGATACTCTGAGAATCCCGGTCGCTTGGACCAATGCCATGAATTATGAAAGCGGCGATTATACCATCGGTGAGAATTATCTAAACCGTGTTGAAGAAATCATCAACTATGCTCTTAATGCTGACATGTATGTCATTGTCAACGACCATTGGGACGGCAGCTGGTGGGGTATGTTTGGCTCTGCTACGCAGGAGACACGTGACAACGCAATGAAACTGTACGTCTCCATGTGGACTCAGATTGCAAATAAGTACAAAGAGTATTCCGATCACCTCATCTTTGAATCCGCTAATGAAGAGCTTGGCGACAGACTTAACGATAAAGATGTTGCCGCTGATTCAGGAACACTTTCCGAGGATGAGTGCTATGCCATGGCCAACAAGATCAATCAGACTTTCGTTGATACGATCAGAAGCACCGGCGGCAACAATGCAGAGCGTTTCCTGCTAATTGCCGGATATAATACCGACATCGCGAAAACCTGTGATGACCGTTATGTCATGCCGACAGACACAGCAAAAGATAAACTGTTATTATCCGTCCACTATTACACACCTTGGGGTTACTGCGGTAACTCAAGTCTTTCCAGCTGGGGTAGTGGAAATAATTATAAAGAACAGAATGACCTCCTGGCTAAGATGACAAAGTTCACTGAGAAGGGCTATGGAGTTGTGATCGGTGAATATGCCGTTGCACTTAAGGATGACGGTTCCGTCAAGGACAATACCGTTGATTTCTTTGATAATTTCCTTAACAACTGCGACATGTACGGTTACTGTCCGGTACTTTGGGATTGCAGCAGCCTCTTTATAAGAAAAGATCTTGGCTTCTCTGACAAAGCTGTTGCCGATTTTTTCAAAAACCGCAGTTATGCTGCACAGTCAACTATGACTGAAGAAGATATAGCTGCAAATGCAAAAGCCGCAATCGAAGCAGCAGTCGCTGCAGCTGCTGAGAAGGCTGATACTGCAACTGCTGTATCTGCTGATAAGGCTATTGCCTGGATTATGTTCAACAGCAACGACTGGGGTATCATGTACAGTGTAGGAAACATCTATAATCCTACCGATAAGACTGACGGTCTTGTTGCGACAGACACTGAAATTACTGGCGCGGGCACCTATACCGTAAGCCTTGACTTTACCGGAACTGCTGCAGGTTATGCAGACAGTACGGCTTTTTCCGCTCTTGGTATTGCCAATGGAGAACTCCTCTATCCGGGTTACATAATTAATATCACAGACGTACAGATTAATGGCGAATCATACAGCCTTACCGGCAAGCCATACACCACTTCGGACAATCAGATATGTACCCGTGTAAACCTCTTTAACACATGGGTCAGTGCAATTCCTGATGATGCGCGTACCAAGGACGGTAACACATCTGATGTTTCTGCTGTAATCGTAGATAATTCGACCCTTGGTAAGATTAAGACCCTCTCAATTACCTTTGATTATGGCCCTGCCAAATAATTTACCCGGATGAAACATATCTGAAAGACGCTTCATGAAAAGAGAAGCTTACTAATGCTGCAGCTACAAGATTCGGTTCCGGCTGGGCATGGTTATCAGCAAATAAAACGGAGATTTAAAAGTATCTTCCAGTCCAAATCAAGATAATCCAATTATGGAGAGTCAGGGCAAATGTACCTATTCTAGGTATCGATGTTTGGGAGCATGCTTATTATCTTAGGTTTAAAAACTTACGGGGAGATAATATAAAAACATTCTTTGAAGTAATTAACTGGGATGTAGTTGCTAAGAAATATGACAATGTAAATTATCATACCAAGATATACCATAGGAAGCTTAATGGAGCAGCTGTCAAACTAACCGATTGTTAGTGAGGCAGCTGCTCCTTAATTGATATAGTCAAACTGCAGGAAATCCAACAAGGAAGCCATTGTTTTTGGAAACCTGCTCTGAACCATGTTAGGAACTGATTTATATAATGAAAATTACATATAATAGTAGATATCGCAAACACATCATCTTAACAACTTGATTACACATGAATAAAGTGAATTTTATTGGATATGAGAAAATAAAACTTGACACTGACAATGATATGATTATGATAAGAATAGCTATATCAATAATAAAAATTAAGAAATAAGCGAGGGAACAAATGAGTATTTTACAGGCGATTATTTATGGTATTGTTCAGGGAATAGCTGAATTTTTACCTATATCAAGCACCGCACATTTAGTATTGGTGCCATGGCTTTTTGGATGGAGGGATCCGGGTGTTGTTTTTGACGTAGCATTACATTTAGGAACTGCTTCGGCTGTTATTTTATTTTTCTTCAAGGATTGGCTTAATCTAATTTATGCAGGCTTTGCAAAACCAAAAACAAAGGATGGAAAGTTATTCTGGCTTTTAGTACTTGCATCGATTCCAGGTGCTCTATTTGGGGTTTTGCTGAATAAATATATGGAGAATTTCAGAAATCCTGCATTGATTGGTGTTATGTTGATTATTATGGGTATCATCTTATATGCTGCAGATAAATACGGAAAAAAAGAGATTGATATCAAAGAAATCGGTATGAAACGTAGTATTATTATAGGAATATCTCAGGTGTTTGCTATCATACCGGGTGTATCCCGATCTGGGGTTACGATAACAACCGGACGAATATTGGGATTGACTAGAGAAAGCATTGCCAAATTCACATTTTTAATGTCGGCACCAATAATCCTGGGTGATGGTCTATACCATGCAAAAGATTTGCTTCATACCCATGTTGATAAGGCACCATTCTTTACTGCTCTGATTACAGCAGCTGTGGTAGGTGCATTAAGTATTAAGTTCCTGCTTAATTATTTAAAGAATAAGGGCTTTGGGATATTCGCAATTTATAGATTTGTTTTGGGTGCAGTAGTCATCGTAATTTTCTTTTTTAAATAGATTATTCATCTTGAGCCATTGCTTATTTAACCTGTAATATCCAAGAATGGAAGTACTATGGTTAAAGAAGCAAGGCTCATTTTATTCCATAACAATAATCTGCAATTATTACATTAAGAATATTTATTATAAAAGAACTTCCTTACCGGTTTCTGCTGCCTGATAAATAGCTTCCAATATCTGTGTTATGTTCCCAGTTCGATCTCAGCAGTAATTTTATTTTTAAATTTAATAATGATCTTAAAGTAGTCATCGACTTCTTTATTAATTACATTTTGCATATCTGCATAAATCGTTTCAATCTTACTGTCTACCATGTTAAGTATCTGGTCAATCAGGTGAACGCCCCAGTCATACAGCATTCCGCCTCCCATTTCCTTATAAACATGCCAATCATGCATATTACCGTTAACTCCATATAGCTGTGATTTGATCAGATATACCTCTCCCACAGCCTTTTGATCATAGACTTCTTTCATGATTGGTAATCCATATCCCATCTTCGTTGATGATGCATTGTAAATAAAACGCCGCATTCTGCGGTTACCTTCACCATCTCATCATATTCATCCACTGACATTGCTGCCGGCTTTTCACATATTACATTTTTACCTGCCCTTGCTGCTGCTATTGTTATCTCCATATGCTATCATCAAGCTACAATACCAGACGTTTGTCCGGATTTACTGCGCTAGCTGTGATTCATTTATATATTTCAAATAATTCTGGTTGCTAAATAATTTTTGATAGAATGTAATTTGATACTTTTTATTACTATTTATCAAATTCAATACATTTTGATTTTGAACTATTATTTCAATTTCATCTTGTTCTGAAATATAACTTACACTTATAGAATTTTCATTTTTTTCATTTACATATAATATCCCAGATACTTCATTAACATGAATATTATTTAGTAATAACATAATTGAAACAATTAACAATATTATTAATGTTATTACATATACTTTTCTATTTTTCATAATTAATAAGTAAATAGATTTGAGTATGTTGAAAGTGTTTCATATACGCCTGTTCCTGAAACACCTATAGCCATTGGTTTACTGATGGTTAAGCTAACAGTTGGAATAATCATTTTATGTAAATAAGTAGCAACTACTTGTTCCTGAGTGTTTGTTGTGTGTGCTGTTCTATTTAGTAATCTTATTTTACAATATCCTGTGTTCTTTGCAGTCCTACCAGGAATTACTTCTTGATACATAGGTATAGACCATGAACATCCATTATAAGCTGCTAATAGTAAATCATAACTGGTATCAGTATAGTAATAATTACCATAAAAATCATATGTCCAACTAGTCCTTTTATAATTGTACGTGTCAACTAAGTATTTATCGCCATTCCATGCTAATCCTATTTCGTCCGTTAAGTTCCATGCCGGACTTATATTCCAGCTATAATTAACAAGTACATCAATTCCTCCGTACAAACCGCCTGTTGATGTCCAGTTCAGCACAGTAATCCACAAACCCACATCAGATTGGGTTAGATTCATTGGAGCTACTTCAGCCGAAGGAGATGAGTCCAGACTATCCTCCATTGTGCCTTCTACTTTAGTACATGATGCCACCCCTACACCTGAATCAACGATATATTGCTTTTGTTCATCTGGCATAATGCTTATTAATTCTTGCGGGATACCCATTTTTAATAATTGAGTATCAATATTTTTCGCTGCGGCAAAAGCTGGTACCGATGAGCATGTGGTGAGTATTAAAGATAAAACTAACATTGAAAATCTTTTAAATAAGTCTTCATTAACTAACTACCTCCTTTTTTTGCAAATTATACTTTAATTTACTTTTTGTGTCAATATGTGGTAAATGTTTTTGTTATAGGGCATCAGTACTAAAATACGCCCCAATTTTTTCTTAGTATTTCAAAAATAGGTGATAATAGTGCGTACAAGGAATAGAGATTGGTTACTGCAACTTTAACACCATAATCTCTTAGCTTGACGAATTTATGATGAAAACATATTATTTATATATTCTATTGTGATAGTTCATTGATGTATTTATCTTATGTCCCATTCATGGCTACGAGATTCTTGTTGACACCATAATTTTTTCTTTGGTACATAGGTGTCCCACAAAGCAAATTTCTATCTTGTCGAGACTTATATTGTTAACTGTACTGTATGTAAATGCTTGTGAAATTGAAACGAGTCGACTTAGGATATGAATGAGATCTGGTTTTCATGAATGGCAAATGTACAGGAGGTTCCCGCTTGAATCAAGCTATTTATCCTTATATGACCTAGATGGAATACGACTTTCCCATCTATATGCATGCTACCGGACGCGTATATCAATACGCCATCGACCGTCCGGACGGTTTTCCCCATTTCCAACTGCTGTACTGTGTGCGAGGCAGCGGAGGTCTTGAGGTGTGCGGCAAAAAGTATCAGGTCGATAAAGGACACATTATCTTCCTCTATCCGGAAACACCTCATCGTTATTTTCCTATCGAAGAACCCTGGGAAATATGCTGGATTGTATTTGGAGGTTATCAGATCAAACAGATTGCAGGGTTGATCGGGCTTCAGAATTCGGACGCATACGAAACAAGCAATTAAATCGCCCCTTTGCAGGACTTGAATGCGCCAAACTTACTTATATCCTGTTAATTGATCTTTTTTATGGCCTGTCTATAAAAGAGACGGAATTTGAATTACAGTATCCAAAATTGCGTCAAACCTTGGATTATTATGACCAACACTATCACCGAGTTGTTACACTTGAGGAAGTCGCAGATATCGCTAGCTGCACACCGCAATACGTATGCCTCCTCTTGCGTATCATTTTGATATTCATCATAATACAATAGAAGATTATAAAGCTGCAAAGCATGAACATGATCTCATTAGAAGAAAGGAAAGCTACCTGCATATAGATACGGCTCATGCGGGAATAGGTGGTGATATGGGCTGGAGTACCTTTGTTGATGAAACTGACCGTGTAAAAGCCAAATACTATAGTTTGGAGTTTATAATTGAGACCGTGTAAATAAGAAGTTTTGCATGAAATTTATTAAACAAGTTACAGAAAATTAGCTGAAATAAATTATTTTCTTATTCAAAGGAATAAATTCTTGTTATTTTAAATTTGATTGATATGCTCCTCCTTGTAATTAACAGTATTATTATTTTAACTGTCTATAGGAGAGCATATCAGATTATTGGTAGTGAGCTTTTATTCATAAATGTGGTAAAGCCTTAAATTTAATATGCTTTACAAGTTTTTCTTTAAGTTCTTTATTTTATTATCTATCTCTCACTATCTATCTCGCGCAAAAAAGTGATATAAATCATAACTTACCGTTGGTAATGGCTCCTCACACCCAACGAAAGGCGCCTCCGGTTTATTATCCGTATTTACATCAAGCATAAATTGTGGACGTACAGGTCCCGTTCGGAGAATAAATCTTGAAATATCATTTACAGCCATCATAAAAGGCCACTCCTTCGGCTTATTATCTTCGCAACAGAATTCACCATTGATTTTTATCTGACTGGTGAATTTTTCACTATCAATCTCTAACGTAATTTGATACTTGGTATCTCTTTGATATTTCATTAAAGGAAGTTCTGTTACGGTTCGGATATAGAGATATCCATCTTCCCGAAAGATTAATCTTACAGCAATCTGAGCCGTGTCATTCCATAACTCCATATAGAGGCATCCTCCATCGTCCTGTTTTGGAACAAGAGTAAAGGAAATTTCTTTTCTTACGCCCTTTTTAAAGATTCGCTCAATCTTGCAGTAATCATAGGGCTCACTGTCTTCCATGTGAAGAAAGGAATTATTTTCGTCTGATTTAAGCTCTGCTCTTGCCCATTTCGGGCAGTAGAGATTCCAGTATTTTAGAGAATCTTTTTCCTGAAAATCTTCATCTACTTCATGATTCTCTGTACCTATAACAGGGACGGGAATCATGGCAGCCCAGATATCTTCCTTATTCACTGAATAGGTAACCCATAGGTTTTCATCAGGTAATTCTATGCCTTCAGTAATGCCTCTTACATATTGGGGCCCCATATCCTTCCAGAAGCCTTGATATCTCATCGGAGGCACTTCTCCGTGTACCAGAAGCATATTATCAAAGGCAAGACCATCCTCCGAAGTAGTTACACATAGAGGATAGCGATGCTGAGTTTCCAAGGTTGGGTCATAAACCAATGCAAATTTTCCATCCGACGTTTTGCTTCCCCATATCTTCTGTCCGCTCATTACAAGGCTTGGTGATTTCGTGACAGGCATCCAGCTTAAACCATTGTCATCACTTCTGGATACCTTCGAATGCTTCCATAGACCGATGATGGTATCTTTGTTGATATGATACCAACAGAAAGCCTCATTTTTCGAACCCTGGGTAGGATGCTTTATTTGTATGATTTCATCTATGTCCCCATTCTCTTCTGCCCATTTCTGCACATAAAGAGAATTACTTAAAAGCTCATAGCACACAGCAACAAAGCCAGTGTCTTCGCTTTTTGTATAAATCGGATAATTCAGATCCTCTTCCTTCCAGCCTGCCTGCTTATTAATACGAATAAAGTAGATATCACCTAAGGTTCCGTCGGTATAAAGCTCTCTCACGACTCTTCCTATTCCGTAATTGTCCCAATTGGTCATCCATTTCTCCGGCGACCAGCCATAAAAACCAAGCACCAGCATTCTTCCCTTTGAAGATCTGTAAAAGCTCATTCTCTGGTGCATATAAGCATAAGAAGTGCCGTCAAAGCTACGATTGAGTCCCTTATAATCTGTATTGGTACAGGATTTTATAAGATAGGTTGGGAAGGATACCTGAAAATTCTCCCATATCCTGCCGTCTTCTGATTGTGCCAGTATGGAAATTCCTGCACCATGATGCTCATCCTCGGGATTGGATAAATATTGGATATAAAATTTGCCTTTAAAATATGCGATATCCGGCGCGTGCTTATAAGTATAACCAGTATGATCACCATGCTCCAATTGTCCACGGTTGGCTCTAGATACCTGGTAACACTTCACCCCTTTTGCCGGGTATATCTGTCCATGATGATAATCACAGTTTGGATGAATTTTACCTATGTAATGCGGAAGCTTAGGTTCCATATTTCCTCCTTATCCTGTTCAAGAAAAGGTATATGGACATAGTTAATTCATCCATGTATATTCCGAACTGTAAGTATATAACAGCAGGAAATATGAAAGCCAGTTGAATTAATTAACATTCCCACATACCTATATTAAGAGTTTATTCGATTATGAGTTTATACAATTATGAGTTTATTCGTTTAAGAATTTATTCGTTTAAGAGTTTATTCGTTTAAGAGTTTATTCAATTATAATTTTTCAATTATGATCTTTCACAATCCTATCCGAGATCATGTACATCAGTTAATAAAATCTCATTCTTTTCATTTCCCTCAAGCTCTAGTACAACCACTTCATTTTCACCGATTCGCAATAGCGGTGCGGGCAGGTATAAGGTCTTTTGCGGTCCTGCCGTGTTCCAATACCGTCCCAGATTGAAACCGTTTATGTATACATTACCCTTGGTGAAGCCATCGAGTCGGACGAAAGTATCACATACTTCCTCTACGTTAAAATATCCCTTTAGAAAGGTCGGCATTGTAACCTTTGAGGTTGGCATTGTATCCTTTGAGGTTGGCATTACCTTTGAGGTTGTATTGACATAGGAAAGCTTGCTTATATCATCACAGGGAAGCGGATACATGGTCCAGCCATAATGATAAATGGGTCCGATTTTTACTCCCCTTAGAATTCCTTTCTCATCTCGGATTTTGGAGCCATAATTAATACGTCCCAGATTTTCAACTAAGATATCCAGTTCTGCCTCTTCAGAGAAACCCAGGCCGATCACTATCTTATCCATCTGTTTCCCTGTTCTCTCCATAATACCTTTCTTCTCACCGTTGATATATATGATTGCTCTGTCATGAAGACCATCAATCGAAAGCTCCATCTCTTCAAAAGGCCCTTTTAAAACTGTTGAATAGAGGACGAAGCCAAAATCCTGATTAAGTTCTTCCATCGTCATGGTATAAGAGGACTCAACCGGTACTGTAAGCCGTTTCAAGTTCTCAAACAAAGGGGCTGTCTCTATTAAATTAACGGTTCCGTATGCTTTTTTCGGCAGATTCGAAACTTCCAAATCCGGAGTCTTACCAAAGTATTTCTCCATAACAGCCTTAACTGCATGGTATTTAGGCGTTAAATCCCCACATTCATTTAATGGACAGTTATAATCATAACTTGTTACGGTCGGCTGGATTCCCTTATCGTAATTCGCCCCATTATAAAAGCCGAAGTTTGTACCACCATGGAACATATAGAAGTTTACAGAAGCATGCTCCTGTAACATCTGTTCAAAAATTAACGCTGTATCATCATCCTCTCTGGTATGATGCTCCTCATACCAGTGGTCAAACCATCCGTTCCAGTATTCACAGCACATTCTCGGTTGATTTGGTCGGAAAGTATCTAATAGTTCAAAATTACCTTTTGGATTGCTGCCAAAATTAATGGTTGCAAGATATGGATCCAGAGATCCTCCATTTAACATGAAATATCCCGGTCCATCTGAGGTAAATAATAAACAATCGACGTTATTTTCCTTATAGATATCAACAATTGCTTGTAAATAACGTTTATCATCACCGTAACTGCCATACTCATTTTCTATCTGAACTGCTATTACATTTCCCTGGTTAGTAGATAAGTATGGATTTATTCGGCGAAACAGTTCTTTATAATATCTCCTCACCTTCGATAAGAATAACTCATCATAGCAGCGAAGCCTCATTCTTGGATAGTTCAAAAGCCAGGAAGGCAAGCCACCAAAGTCCCATTCTCCGCAGATATATGGGCCCGGTCTTAAAATAACCTTAAGCCCAAGGGATGCCGCTGTAGCTATGTATTTCTCGATATCAAGTATTCCGGAAAAGTTAAATTCTCCTTCTCTTCTTTCATGAAGATTCCAACAGGTATAGGTCTCAACGGTATTAAAGCCGCAGGCCTTCAGCTTCCTTAAGCGATCTTCCCAATACTCCGGAACTACTCTAAAATAATGAATAGTGCCGGAAAGAATGGTGAACTTCTCACCATCCAGATAAAAATCTTTCTCTTTATACGATAATATTCCCATACTATCCAACATTCCTTCCCTGTAATTTAGTTTGTGTCAAGTGTGTTGCACACTCTGTTACGCAGGCACGTATTCAGTAATCCTTCGACCTAGTATTGATGAGCATATTGAGTGTTACCCTCAACTCATGGAATTTTCTTAAAACACATCAGAGGCATTGGTACAATAATCCCAATTCAGGCAGATAATATCTTCCGGGAGTTCTTTGATAGCCTCCGCTTCGATATAATAACATCTCCCCAGAACATAACACGTTTACCCTTGTCCGCCATCAAGATGCAGAACTATTCAGAAAGTCGATATACATTCTATCTATACTGATTTCATCTGCTACTTTCTTACTCTTCCCCTTTCCCAGGTCAAAAGTTTCATCTGCACAGATGTTAAACATCCAAAAGCATTGTCGCATAACATGAAATTAAAGCTATGAAACATAAAAAGCAGAGTTGAAGCTGATGGTTTTTAATATCTGTTTAACCGATCCAACATTATAACCACAGGAAGTATAAACAATATTATTGTTTTCATTTGTAACAATTACAAAAGGCAGCTTATCCGGCTCGGTATTTAATAGTTTGGCTACCTTATCGATATTAACTCCAAAATCGTCATAATAGAGATGGATACCAGGTATCATCGACAGGACACTGGATAACGTTTTATTACTAAGAGCACTCTTGCCCTGCAGTATGAATGAAAAGCTTTCCACCTGATTATTTATGTATTCCTGCTGTTCAAGTATTTCATTCAAGATATGTTCCGTCGGCTCTTTTCCTTCCTCCAGCCAGATAAGTACGCTTTTCCTTCCCTGTGCAATCGCTCCCAAAGATATTTTATCCCCCTTATCATCCTCCAACAGGAGCTCCGGTAATTCCAATTCCTTCGTCCACAATTCATCTGCTTCTTCTTTTTGATGAAGGGTAATTGACCTATCCTCACCCTCTGATAAATCAAAATAATACTCTGCTGCCTGTATATCTCCATTCGCGGACCTATTTGCTGTAATAATGCGGTATTCACCAGGTTCTATGTTTAGTACTTCCTGCAAACCCCCAAACTTCTCATCTGAATAATCCAGGGTTTTATAATTGCCATTCTCTAATCTACCAATCGTCCAAGTCTGGAAATAGCACCAATTCTTATTTCGGTTAAATTCAAGACACAAGGAGGTTTTTCCTATCCTTTGTTCCTCCGAAGAAGTCACGTTCACAAATTCTTTCCCATCATAGTATTGCGGAATATCATTCACCGGATTCAACCTCGCAGGAATTCCCAAGGTTCTGCAAATTGCTACAAATAATACCTTTTTGCTGACTTCATTTGCTAACTTCCACTGAAGTGAGCCTACTGGCGAGGAGGCTAAAAGACCGTAATCCCTAGACTTATTATAACACATACTCTGAACGCCTATGACAGAAAACGGAATTCCGCTATTATATAAAATTCTAACAATTACATCGAAATTCACAAAGCTCTGAGACTTCTCTGCTATTACATTGACATCTGCTAAATTGATGTCGGTAATACCTGTAGCCAGAATAATCGGAACAAAAAATATCAGTCGGAATAATCCTCTTCCCTTGTATTTACCGTTCAAAAGTATCGCTACAAATAATGAGATAAATATCTGAATCGGTACATTTCTGGCTACTGCCATAAGAGCATTCAATAAGTACTGGTTAAATTCCGGGTTGACCGTCAGTAAGTACTTGAAGTTATCAATTCCCATAAAATCATATGTAAAACCGCCTGATTCCAGTGTCATATTAAAAAGAGAATAATAAAAAGTCTTAATCAACGGTCCTAAGAAAAATCCCAATAAACCGATTACCCAGGGCATTAAGAATATGATTACCCAGGGCATTAAGAATATGATTCCCCAGAGTGCTCTCTTCTTTGGATAACTCAGCCGGCTGTAAATGATTTCCTATTATCTTTTATATTTTTACTTTTCATTGGTCATCCTCCTTACTGCACGACAAAGTCATCTGCTGCAATCGAAACGCCGTCAATAACTGCTGTCTCATCACTATAATTCAGTAATACTTTTACTCCGTTGGAGTAGGTCACAATTACATTTTCCGAATTTGAACCGACGATCTCATGCTTAACTATCTGCGCATCCCTGACTTTCTGGTAAAACTCATTATAAGCTTCGTAATATTCTCCCACGATATCCTTCCATACAGAGTATTCCGCTGTAAATACATCGTTTGCAGTCGTTTTCTTAAGTACTGAGGTCTCGGAAGCCATAAATCTGAATTTCAAGGCACTTTTTGTTTCAACTGCTTTCATAACACTGTCCCAGACTTCCTGTGAATCCGTATTGATATAATCTGAGGAGTAAGTGATACAGCCATCCAGAACCATTTGGGCAAAAATATTAATGATAACTTCCTCTCAATTAGTTAGCTTATTTCGATAAAGTATCTCAGGACTTGTCAGATCCACATATCCCTCTTCCTTCAGGTTTGCTTACTCCTATACAACTTCACTTGCTAATAAATCATCACAATCACTCTTTTTCGTAATCTTTACGACCAAACTGTCTCCGAATTCATAATCGAATATTAACTCCCTAGTACCGCATTGCATAAATAATGCTTAATATTAGTGCCTGATATTTGCGCCGGGGCAAGGAGGAGGAAGGCGCAGTGGTACCTGCGCTGACTGACGACAACGCGGCATCGGCACAAATAGCGGGTGCTGAATTAAGTGTTATTTATGCAATGTGGTACTAGGGATAGGCAGCACTACAACTTCATCTATTTCTTCCTCTTGCACTACAAATAGCGACATACCACCAGGGGAGTTTTGCGCGATTATTTATAGGGTCACAACACGTTCCGTAATATATTAACAGCTTGGATCTGGTTCAGATACAAGCTGTTAATATTACTTATTATTTTCCTTCTACTTTATAGTCTGCCTTCCCTCTTGATCCAAAAGTGCTTGCGAAGCTGCTATTTCTTAATATCACCACGGGCGGTCAAATCCGAAATAATTTTATCAAACAGCTGCTTATCAATCTTAAATTTCTTGCGGTATATGATATAGCCGGTCACTATAAAGAAAAGGGGTAAAATCAACATTGACAGCTTCATAATCAGCAAGCCGGAATCGGTTACATCGTTTGGCGTTGCTGCGGCATTGATCCCTGAAATGATTAAAGTCACACCAACAATCCCATTAGCAATTGCGCCACCGATTTTATTGATAAACGGCTGTACGGAAAAGGTGATACTTTCGTTACGATGGCCGAGCTTCCACTGTCCGTACTCTACCGTATCCGTCAAAAACATCAGCATCAGCAATTGAATAAATGCCTGCCCTACAAAAAGACAAATACCAGCCGCACCAATAAAAATCATATTCATTGGAGCAAAGAAGAAAATAGCATACCCTATCACTACCAAAATAGTAGCAAAGGCATAAAGAGCTTTCCGACTGAATCTCCTTGAAAATATCGGAAAAGCAACTAAAGCTGCAAGCTGGGAGACTCCAAGGATTGCAGCAAATACGGAGTACATCCCTTCATTTTTAAATGCATACTTAAAGAAATAGACTCCAAAACTCGTAGTGGTGCAATAGCCTATCATAAATAATGCCATTGAAATTGCTGTGAATAATAGCTGGTCATTCTTAAACAGAATGCGAATCATTTCCTTTAAGGAAGTAGCTTCCTGTTTTACATGAATACTCTTATCTTCTTTTACTCCAAATACAGTAAAACAAAGAAATGCCCAGGTAATCAAAACAATTGCGATAATCGTAATTTGCCAGGCCCTTTTATCTCCTCCCAATGCATTCGTAACAGGTAAAATGCCAACTACCACTGAAAACAATCCGATATTTGCACAAATTCTGGCAAAGGATCCGGTTTTCTCACGTTCTTTCTGATCAAGTGTTAAGGAAGGAAGCATTGACCAATAAGCGATATCATTGGCTCCATAGGTTAAATCCCAAACCAGATAGATGATTACAAACATGATCACATATCCTGCTCCACTCAGTCCAAAATCAAAAAACAATAAAACAGTAAAAATTCCTCCTAAAATACCTCCGATTACAATCCAAGGTTTAAACTTTCCAAAACGGGTATGGGTATTATCTACTAAAAACCCCATGATTGGATCATTTACAGCATCGAAAATACGAAGAATAGTTAATGCTCCTGTCATCCACCACATAATAGAATTAGGTAAATTCAGAATATCTGTTAGGAAAAACAAAAGATACATGCTTACCATGGAATAGAGCATATCCCTGCCAATAGTACCAAGCCCAAATGTATAACGATTATGATTTACTTTTATTTTCGTTTTCATAGTTACCTCCCTTCCGCCGCCAACGGCGGCACACGCGATACCTGAAAGAAGTTCAAAATGAATTTCCTAAGTGTTAAGATGTTCTTTCTTAACACTTTTGGATTCTCATTTTGGAGTTCTTTCCAAGAATTTTGGTATTTTCAAAATTCTTTTCACACTTCCTCCCCATTGTTCTTCTTTGCAATGTACAGATTAGACCCAAAATCACCAAGCATTCGTACCTTATCATGGTAACCCGTGCCGATAAACTGTTCACATAACGGAATACCCGATTCTAGAGCCTGCGCAGAACATGTGTACGTTTCAACACAATCCTTCAGACTATAATATCGATTCGCCACACGCAAAATCACGCCGTCCGGATTTAATTCTACCGGCAGGATGTGTTTTGTCAAACCACCAAAACGGAGGGGTCAGTTGCACCTACCTGAACCCTGATCGCAACTCCGCCCATCCCTCCAGCATGATTGAGTCCGAGATTGCGTGGCGCCATTCAACCCACCGTATCAAAGGGGCGGATCGCGGGCGGCTGCAAATCATTGAATCAACGTACGGTCCTCCCGCATTTTTGAGCCCGTCTCAAAGGATGTCGTTTGGAACGGCGGTTTACTTCTCTTTCGCTGCTTGATAACGCGCTTGGCGGA